>Ga0181517_10001455_pt1 | contig 26350 bp, 23 predicted proteins | sample PEATcosm2014_Bin_31_FD_119748 | JGI IMG/M metagenome (GOLD analysis project Ga0181517, IMG submission 119748) | Peatland microbial communities from MTU Mesocosm Facility, Houghton, MI, USA - PEATcosm2014_Bin01_30_metaG | ecosystem: Environmental > Terrestrial > Soil > Wetlands > Peat | place... | reverse complement strand
CGATTTCAGGCCGTATACTGGGATTTGCCTCCCAGAAAACAAACCCGTTACCGCGATGCCGGTGTAAACATCGACGAAGCCGACCGCGCCGTGGCTTCCATCAAGGAGCTGGCGCGGCGGACTTTCACGCCGGGCGTGCTGAGCGATATCGGCACATTCGGCGCGGCCTTCCAGGTTTCCGGATTTCGCAAGCCCGTGCTGGTCAGCTCGGCCGATGGCGTGGGCACCAAGCTGAAGATCGCGTTCGCGACGGGGCGTCACGACACGGTGGGCCAGGACCTGGTGAACCATTGCGTCAACGACATCGCCGTGCAGGGCGCGCGGCCTCTGTTTTTTCTGGACTACTTCGCGACCGGCAAGCTGGATGCCGGTGTGGCGGCCGCGGTGGTCTCGGGAATCGCGCGTGGCTGCCGGGAAAACGAATGCGCGCTGATCGGTGGGGAGACCGCCGAGATGCCGGGCTTATACAGTGAATCCGAGTACGATCTGGCGGGCTTCATCGTGGGCGCGGCCGAACGCGCGGAGCTGCTTACGAGCGATCGGGTCGAGGCGGGCGACATCCTTCTGGGGCTGCCTTCGAACGGCCTGCACACCAACGGTTACTCGCTGGCGCGCAAGCTGCTGTTCGACGTCGCGGGATATAGTCCGCGGACGTTACTGCCGGAAGTGGGCGCCACGGTGGGCGACGCGCTGCTGGCCGTGCATCGCAGTTACCTGGCGCCGATCCGCGCGCTGATGCCGGGGCGGCTGTTGCGCGGCGCCGCGCACATCACTGGCGGCGGCATCACCGATAACACCCCCCGCATGCTGCCGGCCGGGCTAGGCGTGGCGATCGAGACCTCGGCCTGGCGAATCCCGCCGCTGTTCGAGGCGCTGCGGCGGATCGGCAACATTCCCGAGGAGGATTACCGCCGCACCTTCAACCTGGGCGTGGGGATGATACTGGCGGTGGCGGCTCGCGGCGCGGCGCGCGCCGAGAAGATTCTGGACAAACTGGGTGAACCGGCGTTCCGCATCGGTTCGGTGATCCCGCTGAAGCGCGGCAGGCCGCGCGTGGAGTACCGATGACCCGTCTCGGCATACTGATTTCCGGACGCGGTTCGAATTTCGAGGCCATTGCCGATAATGTCGCCCGCGGCACGATTCCCGCGGAAATCGCCGTCGTCATCAGTAACCGGCCGCAGGCTCGCGGGCTGGAGATGGCGCGGGAGAAGAGGTTGAACGCCGTTTCGATTCCCTCCAAGGGCCTCGACCGCGAGATCTACGACCGCCTGCTGATCGACGAGCTGCGCCGCAACGGTGTGGAGCTGGTCTGCCTGGCCGGCTTCATGCGCCTGCTCAGCGCCGCGTTCATTCGCGAGTTCCCCTGCAGCGTCCTCAACATTCATCCTTCGCTGCTGCCGGCATTCCCCGGTCTGGACGCGCAACACCAAGCCCTGGAGCACGGGGTCAAGATCACCGGCTGCACGGTCCACTTCGTAGACGAGTATCTGGACGCGGGTCCCATAGTTCTGCAGGCGGCCGTACCGGTGACGGATGGCGACACGGTCGATACGCTGGCAGAGCGCATCTTGAAAGAGGAGCACCGCATCTATTCGGAGGCACTCCGGATCGTACTCGCGGGGAAGTTCCGGATCGAGGGGCGGCGGGTCTTAACGGTCTGAAAGAGCGCGCTCCCGCCGGCGGGCCCGCAGCTCCAGGAAAGCCGAAAGCTTCATGGGCGGCCCCGGACCGGTGGCCATCTGGCGCTCGACGGCCCTCTCGTATTGGCGCAGAATCTCGCTTCGCCGCTTCGATTCCAGGCGGCAGTTGTTGAAATCCAGCATAATTTCGATCTCCCAGGGTTGAAACGCATTGCGTTCGACGGTTCCGCGGATCAGCTCTCCGAGCAGCCGCTTGAAGCGGTTCAGCATCAGTTCGAGTTGGACCAGATCGCCGTGCGGGTCCACAAACCTGTAATCGGCGGAAAGGCGGCCGCACATTAGAGGGAACCGCGCGTTATCATGTGGGCATGAATCTGGTTGTGGCAAGCGACCACGCGGGCTTCCCGCTCAAGGAACCGGTCATCGACCGGCTGCGCCGGCTCGGCCATCACGTGACCGATCTGGGCACAAATTCAACGGATCCGGTGGATTACCCGGATTACGCCAAGGCGGTAGCCGAAGCCGTGCTGGACGGCCGCGCGGAGCGCGCAGTGCTGATCTGCGGCAGCGGCGCGGGCGCATGCGTGGCCGCCAATAAGTTCAAAGGCATTCGTGCGGCCACCTGCCACGACAGCTTCTCGGCCCACCAGTCGGTGGAAGACGACGACGTCAATGTGCTCTGCCTGGGTGCCCGGATCGTCGGTACGTCGCTGGCACTGGACCTGGTACGCGATTACGTCGATGCGCGCTTTTCGGGTGCCGTGCGCCATCGGCGTCGCCTGGGAAAGATCGCGGTCTTCGAGTCCACCTTCGGCAGCAAGTAGCCGTGGCGGTTTTCCAGCAGGAGTTCCGGATCGCCACGCGGGGCCACTGCGACGTCGTGGACATCAGCGCGCAGGTGGCTCGCCTGGTGGCGGCGAGCGGCATCCAGACGGGCATCGCGAACATCGCGGGCGTGGGATCGACGCTCGGGATTACGACCCTGGAGTATGAGTCCGGGTGCGTAGCCGATTTAGAGCGCGCGCTCGATAAGATTGCGCCCTCCAACTCCGACTACGCCCACAACGCGCGGTGGGGCGATGAGAACGGCTACTCGCACCTGCGCAGTGCGCTCATCGGAACGGCCCGCAGCTTTCCCGTGGCGGGCGGCAAACTGGCGACCGGCACCTGGCAACAAATCGTGCTTTGCGATTTCGACGATCGCCCGCGCGAGCGCCAAGTCATCGTGACTGTGACCGGCGAATAGGACTGGCGAGCTAAAGCATACCCCACCTTATCCGGATTTCCCGCTTGGCGGAACGGCCCGCGCAGTCCGACGCGGAGAGCGGAACCGGAAAAAACGGCGATTGCAGTCCGGGCAGCGGTACGGGTAAATAGAGAACAGGCTCAACGCGTATTCCCAGAAACCGTGGCGGTGCGAGCGATGCGCGTTGCCGGTCTTGCAATTTGGGCAGATCACGATGGAGACCCGAAGCCGCTATATTACTACCGCGACGGCCGGCGCCAAAAGAAGAATTTCCGGCGGGCGCGCTGAAAGGGGCCCTGCTGGCCGCCGGGGAGTTGGCGTCCCTCGATAATTCCACGCGGGTACTCTACGAACAAGATCTCGGCGCACTTCTCGCCGTATCGCGAATCCACCAACCGGAAGGTCTCATCCAGGCGGGCGTGGCGGCGTACGGGATCGTGCGCATCGCTGGCCACCACGTGCGCCAGGCCGCGCTCCAGGATGCGCGTGCCGGCCGATTTGGCGGAAGCGCCGAAAACGCCGGTAAGGGAAAGAGCCGTCAGTTGAGTCAGGCAGCCCATCTGGACCCATTCCTGGACCTTGGCGAGATCCTGGGCCAGCGCGGGATTGCGCTCCGGGTGGGCGATGATGGGGGTGATCCCGGCATCCAGAAGTTGCTGGAAGATGCGCCCGATGTGCTTGCCCAGGTAAAGACCGGGGGGTTCCAGCAGCAGGTACGGTCCGCCGTTAATGGTGTAGGTGGAGGGCCGCGCCATCAGGAGGTCGAGGTTATCGGCGGTCAGGTGGAACTCGCAGCCGCGATGCAGCCTGGGGCCGGCGCCGAGCTGCGCGCCCAGCTCGAGGCTTTTCTCGGAGGCCGTTTCGGGCTGGTATTCGAACTGGGAGTTCATGTGCGGCGTGGCCACCAGGTCGGTGGTGCCGGCGGAGGCCGCATCGCGCGTCATGGCCAGAGACTCTTCCAGGCTGGTAGCTCCATCGTCCAGACCCCAGAGTACGTGGCTGTGAATATCGATCATTCGGCTGGGGCGGCGGGCCGCTTCATCTTGCGCGCGTAGTAGATAGCCAGAGCGCGGCGCAGCGAGCCGGGGATCCAGCCCTCGAACCACGCGATCCACCTATAGGCGCGGCCGGGCACCACGAACAGCTGGCCGCGCGCCAGGCCCGCCAGCGAAGCCGCTACCACGTCGTCCGCGGATAGCCAGAGCCACCCGGGAATTCCCTTGCGATCCATGCCCATCACGTCGTGAAATTCCGAGTGCGTGAAACCGGGGCAGAGCGCCTGCACCTTCACCGCCGAATGGTCGGTACGAAGATCCAGATACAGGCCCTCGGTGAAGTCGATCATCCATGCCTTGGTGGCGCTGTAGCTGATGGACCCCGGGCTTTGGCCCATGCCGGCCACCGAAGCCACGTTGATCATGGCGCCCCGGTTGCGCGCGGTCATGCCACGCAGGGCGGCGTGCGCCAGGCGCAGGGTGGCGAGCACATGCAGGCGATGCATGCGCTCCTGGATCTCGACGGGGATCCGGTAGAAGCGCCCCGATGCGCCGAAGCCGGCGTTGTTGACCAGCAGATCCAGGTCCGGAGCCGCGCCGATGCGCTCTTCCACTTTCTTCAGGTCTCGCTCGTCGGTCAGGTCGGCCTCGAGGATCTCGGCACCGCCCAATTCGCCGGCCAGGGCCTCCAGCTTGTCTCGCCGCCGGGCTACCAGGATGAGCCGGTATCCCTGCCGCGCCAGGTGACGCGCGAACGTCGCCCCGATGCCGCTCGAAGCGCCCGTAATCAGCGCCAACGGCTGAGTATCGCTCATAAAGTACAGTGTACGGAATTCAGACGCCGGAGGCGCACTGCTCGCGGGCGGCGCGCGTGGCCAGCTCGTCGCAGCGGTTGTTGTCGGCGTGCGAGGCGTGTCCGCGCGTCCATGCCCAGGTGACCTGGTGACGGGCCGCCTCGCGTTCGAGCTCCTGCCAGAGGTCCTGGTTGACCACCGGCTTTTTGGCGGCCGTCATCCAGCCTTTGCGCTTCCAGTTATGGATCCAGGTGGTGATGCCGTTCTTCAGATACTCGGAGTCCGTGGTCACTTCCACCTCGCAGGACTCGCGCAGGGAGCGCAGGCCCTCGATGGCCGCGGTCAGTTCCATGCGGTTATTGGTGGTGTGAGGCGCGCAGCCCCAGATTTCCTTGGCGTGCTCGTTGAAGCGCAGGACGGCCGCCCAGCCACCCGGTCCGGGGTTTCCGAGGCAGGCGCCATCGGTGATGAGCCGGACTTGCTTCACTGGGCCACCGCGGGCGCGGGGCCGAAGAAACCGTCGACTAAATCAAGAATGGCGGCCGCTTCCTGCGACTTATAGATGGCCGCGCGCAGCTCGGCGCCATGGCGCACGCCGTGCGTGAACTGGGTGGCGAACTGTTTCATCTTGCCCACCATGTCGCGTTCGCCGCGGTCGATCAGCATGGCATAATATCGGCGCATGATGCGGTAGCGATCCTCCTCGGTGGGATGGTCGTAGGCGCCGGTCTCGAGATACTGGCGAATCTGGTGGAAGATCCAGGGATTAGAGCTAGCGGCGCGGCCGATCATGACGGCATCGCAGGCGGTTTCACGCACCATGCGCACGGCGTCTTCGGGGGTGGTGATATCGCCATTGCCGATCACCGGAATCCCCACGGCCGTCTTTACTTCGGCGATGCGCGACCAATCGGCCTGGCCGCTGTAGCCCTGCTCGCGCGTGCGCGGGTGCAGCGCCACGGCCTGAACTCCGCAATCTTCGGCCAGGCGGGCCAGGCGCACGGCGATCAGCTCGCGGTCGCTCCATCCGGCGCGATATTTCAGCGTGAGGGGGATCGAGATGGCCTTCCGAACCTCGCGCAGCAGGCGCTCCACCAGCGGAAGGTCGCGCAGCAGGCCGGAGCCGCCGTTGCACTTGACCACCTTATTCACGGGGCAGCCGAAGTTGATGTCGAGGATATCGAAGCCGAGGTCCTGGCAGACGCGCGCGGCATCGGCCATAACTTCGGGGTCGGCGCCGAAGAGCTGCGCGGAGATGGGATGCTCCTGGGGGTCGAAGGCCAGGTAGTGGAGGGTCCGGGTGGGTTTGCTCGAGCGCCGGATGGCTTTCACGCCGTGAGAGCTGGTGAATTCGGTCATCAGCAGCCCGCAGCCTCCCAGGTCGCGTATGAAGCGGCGGAAGACGGTATCGGTGACGCCCGCCATGGGCGCCAGGACGGTGGCGGGAGAGACGGTTACGCCGCCGATCGATAAGCTTGCGGGGAAGTCCAACATGGAAACGTGCTTCCTTGATTCTAACGGCTGCCGAGGGGAAACGGAACCGGGCGAGTGGCGGGGCCGTCCCACGTGTTTAAGAGGGCTGGAGGCAAGGAAGAGGCATGAAGCCGGTTCATATCGTTCTCCTGGTGCTGGCCGGCGCGTTGGGGGGCGCCGTGGTCATGAGGGTTGTGGAGAAGCCCAAGCCGGCCGCGGTCTCCATGGCGCAAGCGCAGCCGCCCGCGCCGGTGGTCGATGCGCTGCCCACCCCCGCCGTGGAGACGCCGCCCGCTCCGGCCGCTGAAGCGCCGCCGGCGCAGCCCGTGCCTTCTGAGACCCTCCCCGCCGCACCGCCTGAACTGGCGAAGCCCTCGGTCCGGCCGAGAGTTAGGTCCGCCGCGCCGGTTAAGCCGAAGCCCGCGCCCGTGGCGAATCGTGCGGCTCCTTCCGCGCCTGTGACGGTGGCCCAGAACGCACCGCCCTCCGAGCCACAGCCGGCCGCGACGGCTCCCGAGACCCAGACCCCAGTTCCGACTCCGACTCCGGCCCCGGATGAGCCGGTGGCTGCCCCAGCGACTCCGGGAGGGCCTGCGGCGGGCGGCGAGCCGGAGCCGGTGTCTGCTCCTCCACCCGCGCCCGAGCCTAACAAGGTGACGCTGAACGCCGGGTTGCTGATCCCGGTGCGCCTTGTGGACGGCCTTTCCTCGGAACGGAATGTGCCGGGCGACTTCTTCTCCGCCACGCTCGAAAAGGAGCTGGTGGTGGATGGATTCGTCATCGCCGAGCGCGGTGCGCGGGTGGAGGGGCGTGTGGTGGCGGCCGACAAAGGCGGCAAAGTGCAGGGCGTGGCGTCGCTCGCGGTGGCGCTCACGCGGCTGCACCTCTCCGACGGCCAGACCGTCTCGATTGAGACGGATAATTTCCAGAAGCATGCCCCCACCAACCACCAGCAGGATGCCGAAAAGGTAGGCGCGGGAGCGGCCATCGGCGCGGTCATTGGGACCATCGCGGGCGGCGGCAAAGGCGCGGCCGTGGGCGCGGGAGTGGGTGGAGGCGCCGGGGCCGGGGGCGTTCTGCTGACGCGCGGGCAACCGGTCACGCTGCCCTCGGAAACGCGCGTCACCTTCCGGCTGAGGACCTCGGTGACGGTGACGGAGCGGCGGGGATAACCGCCAACCCGCTCGCCGGTAAACCAGATCGTAGCCGTTCTGGAATTTGCTTCGGTGCCTCCGATGACAGCAGCGTGCGCGCGCGGAATTCAGTTCTTCAATTCCACGACCACCGCTTCGAACGGCTTGTCGTTCAGATTTTCCGCCTTATATTTGGAGGGACCGTCCCATATGGTATCTCCCGCCTTGTAATGGGTGACCTCGACCTTTCCTTCGGGCGACGTCTGGACCACGTTCCGATCCGTGATGTAAACGACCAAATGCTTGAGGACATACTCGTGCATCGGCACGTTCTGCCGTGGACCCATCTTCCAGCGGAGAACCCGAACCTGATCGTTCTCGAATATCAATGTGAAGTCTTGGGGGTCGATCTTCAACGGGTCAAGAGCCGTACCGCCCGCCTTGCCAGGATTTCCCGCCTTCTTGATCCCGATATCGACGAGCATTGGCCCGGAGTAAGGCGGGATCTTCCAGGTAGGTTGTTCCGAGTAGTGATACCCGGAGGTCGGGCTCCATCTGACCGTGCCCGCCTCCCACTTCAGGTCCTCCACTCTGCCGTCCTGGTATGTGAGCTTCTCCCCGCCGGTATGCACGTAGACCATCACGCGATTCAGGGGGTGGTTGTGCCAATTCTTGCCGGTGGCGGCACCGGGAATACTAATTGCCGGGTGCGGCGCATTGAGAATCACCCAATCGTTCTCGAAGTGAGGGTCCAGGGGCGGTTGTGCGTTCTGGGCGCCCAGCCGGGCCCCAGCAAGAAGACAAAGCGAGAGCGCCAGTCTCGTGTGGAGTTGCAGCGTTCGCATTGGCTCATTATACGGTGGGGGGGCCGCGCAGTGCCGTCGAGCGGCACCGAAATCACCGCACCGGCACGAAGACCACGCAAGTCGGTTCGGGAACGTGTTCCAGAGTCTGTCCGGCGGGAGTCAGGCGGCCGGTCGTGGCGTCCACACGGAACAGCACGATGCTGTCCGAGTTCTGGTTGGCCGCGAAAAGATAGTTGCCGGTCGGATCCAGAGAGAAATCGCGCGGGGTCTTGCCTTGAGTGGAAACGTGTTGGACCGGCGTGAGCGTGCCCTTGGCGGGATCGATCGCAAACACGGCGATGTTGTCCGCGCCCCGATTGGAAGCGTAGAGAAACGTTCTCGCGCGATCTATCTGAAGCTGGGCCGTCGTGTTGGTTCCGGTGAAACCCGGCGGGAGTGTGGTGATCTCCTGGAGCCGCTTCATGGTTCCACCCGCCGCGCCATATGCCAGCACGGTGATCGTGGACCCAGGCTCGTTCAGCTCATACAAAATCCGCCCGTTGGGATGAAACAAGAGGTGCCGGGGCCCCGCGCCGGGAGTAGCCTCGAACACAGGTGGATCGTTCGGCGCGAGTGTGCCCGTGGACCGGTCGTAGCGATAGATCAGGACCTGGTCGAGACCGCGGTCGGCCACCAGGGCAAAACGGTTGTCGGGCGAAAACGCCGCGCCGTGCGCGTGGGGTCCCTCCTGCCGCGGCTTCGGACCGATTCCGTGGTGCTGCGCGAAACCGGTCGCTTCCCCGAGGCGGCCATCCGCCTGAATGGGCAGCAACGCGAGGCTTCCGCTGCGGTAGTTCGCCGCCAGCAGAGCTTTGCCGGTCTTGTCCACCGCGATGTGCGCGGGCCCTTCGCCGTGAGAGGAGACTTTGTTCAGAAGAGTCAGCGCTCCGGTCTTGGGATCGATGGCGAAGGCGCTCACCGTGCTGTTCTTGCCGGGCACATCCGGTCCGTCGTGTTCATTGGCGGCATACAGGAACTTCCGATTGGGATGTACGGCCAGAAACGACGGGCTGGGAGTCTCGGCGGCTAGTGAGACCGCGGTCAGCTTGCCGGTAGCCGGTTGGAAACGGAAAGTATAAATGCCCTTTCCGCGGCTCCGCGTATAGGTGCCGATGTAGACGAAATACTCGCCACCGGCGGCGGCAGCAATGGATGCGCCGAGCAGAAACAGGAGGAGTCCGGCCAGCGCGCGGATGGGCTTTGGGTGGACGCGCATTTTCTCAATTAAAGCATGGAGACGCGGCGGGCACTGCCGGAACGAGCCGCCGCTGGAAGTCGATTGCGCACGCGCCGGTGCGAGGAACTCCCGCCCGTGGCCGAACCCGCACCACTACGATTAATCGGCAATTAGCTTTCTCAGGCTGAAAACGAATAGGCCTGCCGCTGTGGCATAACGCCGTTGTCCGTCTCCTACACGTAGTGCGCCTTCACCTTCCGCGCCGCCGCGCGGCCCACCACGCCCGCCAAACGCTCTTCCGACGCGGCCCGCACCAGCTCCGAGCTGCCGAATTCCTTGAGCAGTTTGCGCACGGTCAACTCGCCCACGCCGGGGATCCGCTCCAACTCGGAAGTGAGCTGCAGCGTGTTGCGCCGCGAGCGGTGGAAGGTCACGGCGAAACGGTGCGCTTCGTCGCGTATCGATTGCACCAGGTGCAGTATGGGCGAGAAGCGGTCCAGCACCACCGGCTCGTCTTCCTGGCCATAGACGTAGATGATTTCTTCGCGCTTGGCAATCGAAGCCAGCGGCTGGTCCGTTATCCCGATGGCCTCCAGCGCTCCGGCTGCCGCGTGTAACTGGCCCAGGCCGCCATCGATCAGCACTAATCCGGGCAACGCGCGCTTCTCTTCGAGCAGACGCCCGTAACGGCGCGTCACCACTTCCCGCATGCTGGCGAAATCGTCGTTGCCCACCACCGTGCGGATGATGAACTTGCGGTAGTCGGCCTTCTTCATGCGGCCGTCTTCCCACACCACCATGCTGGCCACTTTGTCGGTGCCTTGTATGTGCGAGATGTCGAAACACTCGATGCGCGCCGGCGCGGCGTCCAGGTTGAGCGCATCCTGCAGCGCCTCCTGAATCGCTTTCGAGGAGGGCTTCAGCACGCGAAAGCGCGAATCGAAACTGTGCTTGGCATTGGTCTGGACCAGCCCCAGCAGCGCCTTCTTCTGCCCGCGCTGGGGCGTGCGGATCTCCACGCGATGGCCGCGCTTTTCGGAGAGCAGCTCTTCGAGCGCTTCGCGGTCCTCGAACTCCACGGGGACGTGAATCTCGGCGGGGATAAACTGCTGGTCGAGATAGAGCTGCTGGAGCAGCGTGGAGAAGAACTGCGGCTCATCGAATTCCTCCTGGTCTTCCCAGAAGAACTCGCGGCGGTCCACGATCTGGCCGTTGCGCAGGTGGAAGAGATTGAGTGCCACCATGGGCGGCTCGGCGTAAGCCGCCAGGATATCGACGTCGTCGCCGCGGGCCGCGGCCATGATCTGGCGCTGCTCGATCTCCTCGACGGTGGCCAGCAGATCGCGCATGGCGGCGGCTTCCTCGAAGCGCATCCCGTCGGAGGCGGCCTCCATGCGGGCGCGCAGGCCGCGCGCCAGGTCGCCGTGGCGCCCCTCCAGGAACAGGCGCACGTCGCGCACCGCGCCGGCATAAGCGTCGTCCGTGGTCAAACCCTCGACGCAAGGACCCAGGCAGCGATGGATGTGGTACTGGAGGCAGGGCTTGGGATGGTGCCGCGTGAGATCGATTTTGCAGGAGGGCACCAGAAAATGGCGGTGGATGAAATGCACCAGCCGGTGCGCCAGGTTGGCCGGGAAGTACGGGCCGAAATAGCTGGCGCCGTCCTTACGCAGGCGGCGGGTCACATATACGCGCGGATACTTCTCGTGGGTGAGCTTGATGTACGGGTAAGTCTTGTCGTCGCGCAGCAGAATGTTGAAGCGCGGCTTGTACTGCTTGATGAGATTGTTCTCGAGCGCCAGCGCTTCCTTCTCGTTATCGACCAGGATGTAGTCGATATCGGTGGCTTCCGATATCAGGGTGCCGGTTTTGGCGTCGGCCAGCTTGTCTTCGGAGAAGTAGCTTCGCACGCGCAGGCGCAGGCTCTTAGCCTTGCCCACATAGATCACGCGATCCGCGGCATCTTTGTAAAGATACACTCCGGGCGCGAGCGGAAGCTGGGCTGCTTTCTCACGGAGTTCCATCGGAGGGGCTGATCCTATTATATCGTCCGCGCGGAGAAGCTCCGCCCGCGGCTACCGGCAGGGGCTACTCGGTCACGGTGAATGTCGCCGGCTGGCTGGCGCTGGTGCCCACCGTGACCACCACGGGCTGCGCGCCCAGCGGCGCCGCGGCCGGCACCGTAAAGTTGATCTGCGTCACGCCCACCAGGCCGCTAGGGATGCCGATAAAAGTGGTCTGCGCGGTCACTCCGCCGACGCTCACGGTAACCGACTGGACCGGCTTCGGCAGGTGGGATAGCGGCGTGCTGGGCGAGGGCGTGGTTCCGGTGGGCAGCGCGGGCGTCACCTGCCCTTCGCCGGTAATAAACAGCGGGTAAGTCTGGCCGCGGACGCCGCTGCGCGAGGGGTTGACTGTGCCATCCAGGAACATGAAGATACCCGGTCCGGCCGATGAGACATTGAACTGGTAGGTAAACGACTGGTACGGATTGGAGAGATTCAGCGTGGCCGTCCCGAGCTGGGTCTCATAGGGAACTTGCAGGTTCACCTGATCCGGCGAGACATAGTAGAGCGGCGTGGGCACTCCGTTGACGACCGCCTCGAAGCCCGCCAGGTAATCCGGCAAGGGGATGGCGCCGGCCGATTGCACCATGGTCCCCAGGGCGGCTCCGTACACGCTCAGGATCATGCCGGGCGCATAGACCTGCTGGCCGGAGGCGGAGTTGGAGGCGCCGCCGACCGTGAGGTTGATCTGCGGCCCGGTGAAGGGGATGGACATCTGCGTGGTCCATGTGTAGCCGCTGGCATCTACTCCGGTGAAGTCGAAAACCACGGTCGCGGGCACGGCCACGTTGGTCAAGGTGATAGCGGCGGTTACCGTGCCGTGGGCGGGAATCGAGGTGCTGGAAACAGAACTCAGATAGCTGGTGCCATCGATGGTGAAAACGGTCAGCTTGGTGGCAATTCCGGCTTCTTCGCTCAAGGTGACGGTGAAAGTCCATTGGCCGCTGGTCTCGAAAACCGGGTTGCTGCCGATGGAAGCCGCCACGGCCGAATTCTGGGGCGCTTTGGTGCTCCATTGATGCACCAAGTTGTAAGCATCCAGGGAACCCAGGCCGGTGGTCTGGTCGTAGCCGGGGGTGGCCGAGTATCCCAGCGATCCATTGGTACAGTTGGGGGAGCCGGCCACGCAGGTCACGATGTTATTGCCGGAGGTGACGTCGTGAAAGACGCCCGTGCCGGCCAGGCGATAGAGTTGCGGGTTGATGTTACCCAGGCCGCTTTGGCTCTCAATTCCGGTGCCGACCAGATACTGATTGAGCAACGCTACCACCCCCGCCCACACCGGAGCGCCGAAGGAAGTCCCGCCATAGTAGGCGGCGCTGCCGGCAGTAAAGACGAAGTAGGCATCGTGAGCCGGCGAAGCGTTCAGGGCGACATCCGGTACGTGGCGCCATCCATCCGTGGGGACGCCTACCCCGGTCTGCCAGGTGGGCTGCGGAAAAAAGATGCTGGCTCCTCCGCCGGTGGCGTTGAGCGCGTCCGCCAGGGCGGTATCGTTCCAGGCAATTTCGGGGATGTAACTGAGCGCCGAAGCCGAGTTCGCGTTGTTAGTGGCGCTCCAGTAAGTGCCGCCCTCGTCCTGAAACTCCGTTCCGCCCACGCCGGTCACCTCGGGAATGGAAGCCGGCGCATCCACGGCCAGCCCATTCTGGGCCACCGCCGCGCCGCTCGATTCGCAGTCGGCGGCGCCATCATCGCCCGAGGATGCCACGAACGTCATGCCTTCGGCGTTGGCCTGCCGGGCCGATGCCTGAAACGTCGGCAGATCCACAAGATCCGATGGCTCGCACGCCCCATAGCTCATGGTGAGGACCTGGGCTTGGTTCTGTTCGATGGCGTACATGGCCGAGGTCCACACATCGTCCGAGTAATAGAAATAGATCTGGGCCTGGCGCGCCACCGCGCCGGACCATTCCAGGTCCAGATCGGATTCATCCTCGTCTCCGCTTGTAACCAGGCCCGGATTGGTGCGGCCCACCAGAACCTTCGTCACGTTGGGAGCGGGGAGATTGAACATCGCGTTGAATGCCTGAATGTCCGAGAGGTTGATGTTGGATTGACCCACCACGGCCAGGCTCTGTCCGGTTCCCTCCACTCCGGCGGCGTAGAGCGGCGCGATGTCGTAGATGGTAGCCAGATCGTCGGGGGCGAGATCGTGCGTGCCGCCGGGACCGTTCATCTGCGGGGTGGCCTTCCGCAGACGCGGCTGAAGACGGAAATCGCTCAGCCCGCGAATGCCGGTCACCACATCCGCCAGGGCGGCTGGAATTGTCGGGTCGCTGGAGTTGGCGTAGTGCAACACGCCGCCCGCGTCGTATTGGTGAATCGAAGTTCCAAAGGCGCCGGCCACCTGCGCGGCCGTGCCGCTGAAGGCGATCCAGGTGCGGCTGGGCGCCACATAATCCACGGTGAAACGCTGCGAGGTCAGCCAGTCGCTGATTTTCGAGATATCGCCCGAACTGAAGCCGAACTGGCCGGCGTACTGCTGGGGCGTGAGCCAGCGGTGATAATCCGGCGACGAGGCATCCTGCTGCCGCTGGAGCAACTGGGATAAGGCCGTTTGCTGCGCGGCTGAAGGCTTCAAGAGCAGCATCATGTTGGGCATGGCGAAGCTGCCCGGCACCGCGCCCCGGTCGTTGCGCGCGTTGGCCTCGGTCCGTACGTGACCGTGCAACACCACGGCGCGGCTGTTATCGATGCCCGCCGTCACGCGGTTTTGCTGGGCATTCAGGGCGGCCGCGCCAACTAGCAGCGCGGAGGCAAGAAAAGAGGTCAACCGGAATCGTTCGATCATATAGCGAGCGGCGGTGTGCGGCCGAAGCCTTCGAGTACTCGACGCGGCGGCCATACGCGCGGGTTTCGATGGCGGCCGGCGACGGCGTGAAGCGCCGCCCTAAATTGCGGCCGACACTCCTCGATCACCAATTTTCGCAAATTCGTATTCGCCTGATTCCGGGCTGGTTCAGCGCGCCAGGGAGCTTTCGTTACACTCCCGGGCGGCTACTCTGTGGTGTGGAACGCCTCGAACGACTGGATCGCGTCAGCACATTGGCCGCGGCCACCGCGCACAGCTTGAACGACGATCTCACCGTCATACTGAGCAGCCTGACCGGCTCGATGCTGGCAATGGAGCCGGGGCATCCCGCCCGGCTTCCCCTGATGGATTTGGAGCGGGCTGCCCTGCGTTGTGTCACCACGGCTTCCCGGCTGCTGGATTTCAGCGCCCGGCGAGGTACACACCCGGTGTGCGCCGGCCTGGAAGCCGTTCTGGACGATTAAGCCGGCTATTCCGCCGCTATGCGGAAGGTGCCCACGAAGCTGCTGCGGCGATAGGGGCTGCTCCAGGTTTCGCCCAAGCCGTCGCCCGAGTAGGAATCGGCCATCGCATACGCGGGCATGGCGTGCTCCACCGTGGTGAGCGGCGGATAGTAGACATCTTCGTTGCCGCAGATGTGGTCGCCTTCGGTCAGCGCGCGGGTCTGGACGGCCGCCAGCGAGCCGGCCGTCAGCTTGACCACGCCGCTGTGGATATTGCCGTTCTGGACGGTCAGCTCGACGGGCATGAAATCCACCTTGACCACATGATCCAGCAGCCCTCCGGCCATGTGCCGGGCGAAGCTCTGCAGCGCGGCGCGCTGGGCCGGATCGGCGCTCTGGTCCACAATCAACACCGATTTCGCGGGATTAACGGGATACATGACGTCGCCCAGGGTGTGCTCCGTGCGGATCACGCCCAGCACCGAGAGGCCCTCCAGATTGACGCCCTCCCAGCTTCCGCTGTTGACCTTCCAGCCGAAGACGGCCTCGCGCCCGTTCATGCCCACCTCGCCGTTAGCGAAACACGGGCCGGTATAAACGTCGGCCGTGCGGGCCTCGATATAAGTACCATTGATCCCGCGGGCAGGAATCCCAGCGGCCAAAGAAATAGAAACGGTCGCCACGGACACGACCGCGGCGGTACACAGGACTTTCAGCATCCCAATTGTCTCCCTCTGGTTCAATTGTAGCGGAAAGCGACGGGCCAAGCTAAAGCATGCCCCACCTGGCTTACAGCTCTTCGTAGCAGCGCCGCGCGGGGCTGCACTCGAACTCGTCGACAATCTGGCCGTCCGGGCCGATCGGTTTGAAGGTGTGCTGGCACCACATCGCGCCGTCGTTGCTGGGCTGGATATTGGGATCGGGAAGGGTCTCGATCTGCAATCCTTTCCAGCGCAGCTTGGCGCAGCGGTTCATGCCGATTTTGGTCAATCCGGGATATTCCATGTCTCAAGCCCTCGCTTTCGCCGCATCCAGCAGCGCCCGCTTCACTGCCACAGCGGCCAGTTGCACTTTGTAAGCGTTCTGGCTCAGCGGCTGCGCGCCGGCCACGGCAGCTTTGCCGGCGGCCTCGGCGGTCGCCTCGGTCACGGTTTGGCCCACCAGGGTGCGGGCGGCGGCGGGCGCGTCCCAGGGAGTGGGCGCTACGTGCCCCAAAACGATCCGCGCGGCGCTGACGCTTCCGCCGCGCATCTGAAGCGTCACGGCGGCGGCCGCCAGGGGCCAATCGAGCGCTTCCTTCTGGCGCACTTCGTAGGTGGCGCTATGGGTGGCGCCGGCCGGCACCATGATCTCGGTGAGGATCTCATCCGGCCGCATGGCGATTTCGCGCTCGCCGGCGGTGCGCGGCGCCACGAAAAACTTGCCGGCATCGATCTCGCGCGTGCCTCTGGCGGAAACCAGCTTGATGCGCGCGCCCGAAGCCACCAGCGCGGGTCCCAGGCTGGAGGCACTGACGAAATAAGCCGGGCCGCCGCCGAAAATGGCGTGGTATTGGTTTTCGCCCTCGGGCACCAACGGCTGGCCGTTTTCCATCGCCAGCAGCCCGAAGCCTTGCCGATAATACCAGCAGCGCGGGCGCTGGCACAGGTCGCCGCCCACCGTTCCCATGTGGCGGATCTGCGGGCTGGGAATCGACCGCGCCGCGTCCGCCAGGGATTGGTATTCGCCACTCACGTCGGGGCTTTTGGCCAGCTCGTCCATGGTCACGAGCGCGCCGATGCGCAACCCGGCGGCGCTCTTCCGGATGCCGCCGAGATCCTTGAGGTTCTTGATGTTCACCACGCGCTGGGGCGTGTCGAGGTTCTCCTTCATGAGGCTCAGCAGGTCGGTCCCGCCAGCCAGCACATCGGCCTGTCCCCAAGCGGGCGCGAGCAGGCCGAGGGCCTCCTGAAGGGTCGCCGGGTTGGCGTATTCGAAGTTCTGCATTACGCGATCCTCCCCGCCAGCGCGTTGAGCACGTGGCGCGGCGTCATGGGCATGTTGGGTACCCGCACGCCCACCGCATTGGTCACGGCGTTCCCGATGGCCGCGCAGATGGCCACAGCGGGCGGCTCGCCCAGCCCGATCACGCCGCGTTTGTCGTTCTCCGGCCGGATATCCATGTGCACCACGATCTCGCCGATATCGCCGATGCCCGCCAGCTTGTAGAATTCCATGTCGGGGTTCAACATGCGCCCGGTGCGCTGGTCCATGATGCGCTGCTCGAACAGGGCCGTGCTGATGCCCATGATGACGGCGCCGTAGACCTGGCTTTCGGCCAGCCGCGGATTGACAACCAGCCCGCAATCCTGCACCGCCACGTAGCGGTTGACGCGCACCACGCCAGTTTCGGGGTCCACCGAAACGTCGGCGATCTGCACGCCCGCCGCGCCCTGCGCGATGAGGCCCCCGGGCTGGCGCGGATTATTCGCGCCCGTCTCGGAGATCTTGCCGGTGCCCATTTTGCGGCAGGCCGCCTCCCAGGTGAGGCTCTGCGAAGGAACTCCCTTCACCTGGATGCGGCCCTCCACTGCCTCCAGCAGTTCCGCGTATCCCGTGTCGGCCCCCGGCTCTGTTCGTGTGGCCGTATTGGCTTGCGGACCGAGCAGCGACGGCCCGGCGGCTTCGAGCAGCTTGGCCAGCGCATTCACGCTGGCTTTGCGCGTGGACGCCGAGACGCCGCCCACGGTCGTGGAGCCACCCGAGGCGCTGTCCGGCGGCAGGGAGTTGTTGCCGATGACCACCTTGACCGCGTTCATGGGAAGCCCGAGCGTCTCGGCGGCCACCTGCGTGATAATCGTGCGCGTGCCCGTCCCGAGATCCTGCGTGCCGATCTCGACCAGCACCGAGCCATCCGGATTGATAGTAGTGCGGCACTGGCTCTGATGGCCCAGGCCGCCCCAGGCGCTGTAGCCGATGCCCAGCCCCCGCTTGATGGGGCCGGCGCTCTGGCCGCGCGGCTTCCAGAACTTCTTCCATTCGGAAAGCTCGAGCGCCTTCTGCAACTGGTAGCGGTAGGTCTCGATGCGTTCCTTGGGAGCGAGGGCGAAATTTTTGGCGAAGACGTCGGCCGGGTCCATCCCCACCTTGGCCGCGAAATCGTCCAGCGCGCTGCACGTCAAGTAGGAGGCCTGCTGGTTGTTGGGAGCGCGCCAGGCGCGGTTGGGGCCGGCATTCACCGAGACGGCCGTGTGGGTGAGCCGCTGGTTGGGAATCTCCGAAAGCACATAGGGCAGGGGAGGCGATCCGCCGCCCGTCAATCCGCCGGTGGCCCACGATTCGGAGTGCCAGGCGGTAACCGTGCCATCCTTATTTCCGGCGACGCGGATCTTGGCGAAGGCCGAGGGGCGGTTTCCGGCGATCAACTGCTCGGTGGCGCGGTCGAGGTAAAGCTTGATCGGGGCGCCGCCGGCCTTTTGCGAGAGACGCGCGGCGACCTCGCCCCAGGCATCCGGCGCGAACTTGCTGCCGAAGCCGCCTCCGATGTAATCCATCGAGACCTTGATGTTGGTGGCGGGCACTTTCAAATTGGTGGCCAGATCGGGCCCCCAGCGCGTCACATCCTGCGTGGAGGGCCAAGCCACCACCTGGTCGCCCTGCCACTGAATCACCTGCCCGTGCGGCTCGAGGCAGCAGTGGGTGATGACGGGAATGCCGTACTGCCCTTCGGACACGGCTTCGGCGTCCTGGAAGGCCTTGTCGGGATCGCCGGTGACTTTCTCGCCCGCCGCTTTGGCGCGCGACCCGGCTTTGCTGAGATCGTCTTCCCTCACCAGGTGGGGAAGTACTTCGTATTCCACTTTGATGGCGCGCACGGCGTCGCGGGCCAGCTCCTCGGTGGTGGCGGCTACCGCCGCGATCTCGAAGCCCTGCCACTGAAGCTCTGTGCCGGCGGGGGCGGCCACGTGCACGGCCTTCACGCCCGGCATTTTCTCGGCGGCGCTAGTATCGATGCTCGTGACGCGGGCGTGCGCGTGGGGGCTGGTGAGGTAGATCCCGAACAGCAGGCCCTTGGGATTGGTATCCGAGGAGTACTTGGCGCGGCCGCTCGATTTCTGCGGGCCGTCCAAGCGCTTGAAGCGCTGGCCGATGACCTTGCGTTGGTCCATGGGCGGCCAGCTATAGTCCGGAGTGCTAGCCACGTGCGCCTCCCTTCATCTGCTGAGCGGCTTCGAGCACGGCCCGGCGAACCCCCATATAGGTTCCGCAGCGGCACAGGTTGCCGCCCAGACCATGTTCAACCTCCTCCATGCTGGGATTGGGATGCTCGTCCAGGAATCCCTTGCAAGCCATGACGAAGCCCGGCGTGCAATACCCGCACTGCTGGGCGTCGTTGTTCCAGAAAGCCGCCGAGACGGGATGCAGGCTGCCCGCGGGCGCCAGACCCTCGATGGTCTCGATGTTCTTGCCTTGCGCGTCGATGGCCAGCACCGAGCAGCTATAAACCGTCTTACCATCCAGGATGACGGTGCAAGCGCCGCACGTGCCGCGATCGCAGACGCGCTTGGCGCCCGTCAGATCCAGATGGTTGCGCAGGGCGTCGAGCAGCGTCACGCGCGGCTCGATCGTGAGATTCATGGGCTTGCCGTTGATATTTAGAGTTACCGGCACGGCGGCGGGTCCCACCACTCCGGCGGGCGCCGGAGCGGCCTCCGCCGGCTTTTCGAGCATGCCCGTTCGCAACGCGCCGCTCCCGATTCCCACGCCTATGAATCCACGGCGCGAGAACCCGCGTGGGGGCTTGGCTGGAAATTCCGAGTGCTTTTTCGAACTCAACGCACACCTCCCTCTGGTGTCGGTAGGTATCCTGACGAAGTGTTACCCAGTCTGGCGATAGCTGGTGCTTACTATACCAGGATCGCCCCGCGGAGGATGCACAGAATCGTCCTCGTAGATACAGAGATGCGATAGCGGCGCGCGAGGGTTCCGGACGCCTGCGGCGAAGCCACCGGAGCCGCGCGATTTTCCCCGCCACGAGGGCCGCCGCGGCACGATCGGCGCGGTATTCTGGAAATCGATATGGAACAACGGCTTCTCGGAAAGAGCGGTTTGAGCGTTCCGGTGCTGAGCTTCGGAACCATGACCATCGGCGGCAAGGGGCGCTTCGCCAGTATGGGAGACATGGGAGTTCCCGAGGCGCGGCGCATGCTCGATATCTGCGCCGATGCCGGCGTGACCCTCATCGATACCGCCGATGTTTATTCCCTCGGCGGCTCGGAGGAAGTGCTGGGCGAGGCCCTCGAGGGAAAGCGCCAGCGCTTCGAGATTTCGACCAAAGCCTTTTCCCGCATGGGGCCGGGCCCCCACGAAACGGGGCTTTCGCGGCAGCACCTGATGGAGGCCTGCGAAGCCAGCCTGCGGCGCCTGCGCACCGATCATATCGACCTGTACCTGTCCCACGAACCGGACCTGTTGACGCCCGTGGAAGAAACCCTGCGCGCCTACGACGACCTGGTGCGCCAGGGCAAGGTGCGCTACATCGGCAGCTCGAATTTCGCCGGCTGGCACCTCATGAAAGCGCTAGGCGTAGCGGAGCGGAACGGCTTCTCGCGGTATATCGCCCAACAGATCAACTACTCTTTGCTGGCCCGCGACGCCGAGTGGGAGTTGATTCCGCTGGGGCTCGATCAGGGTGTGGGCGCGATGGTGTGGAGTCCGCTGCACTTCGGCCTGCTGAGCGGAAAGTTCCGCCGCGATGCGCGGCCCTCCGAGACGCGGCTGAACGATCTCGAGGCTCCCGGAACCATTGACCAGGAGCGGCTCTACCGCATCGTGGACGTGCTCCTGGAGATCGGCCGTGAGCGCGGCGTCTCGGCGGCCCAGGTGGCGCTCAACTGGCTGATCTCGAAGCCCGGCGTCGATACCGTGGTTATCGGGGCGCGCAACGAGGAGCAACTGCGCGACAACCTGGCGGCGGCCGAATGGCGGCTCACGCCGGAAGAGATCGCCCGGCTGGACGAGGTGAGCGCTACGCCCGAGCCCTATCCGTATTGGCACCAGCACAAATTCGGCGGCGAACGGAATCCGCGCGTGCCGGCCATGCGGAAAGCGGAATAGGGCGGTATTTCCGGCCCGGTCAGGCCGGTTCGGTGTCCAGCACTTCGCGGATCTTGGCCAGCAGAACGTCCGGCGTGAAGGGCTTGTGCAGGAAGGGGCGCGGCAGCGCGCCGCCATCCATGGCGTTGTCGCGATAGCCGGACATGTAGAGGATGCGCAGGCCGGGCGCTCGGCGGGCGATCTCCTGCCCCAGCTCCAGGCCGCTCATCTGGGGCATCACGACGTCGGTGAGCAGCATGTCGATCTTGTGCGAGTTCTTCTCGTGGACGCCCAGGGCGGCGGGGCCGTTGGCGGCCTCCAGCACGTTGTAGCCGTTGGTCTTCAGAATGGCGGAGACCAGCTTGCGGACGCCCTCTTCATCGTCTACCAGGAGAATGGTCTCCGATCCCTTGCCGGACGTCTTGCGCGTTTCGGCCACGGTCTCCTGAACGCGCGGCAGGTAGATCTCGAAAATGGTGCCGCAATTGGGCTGGCTGTAAACCGTCACCTGGCCATCGCTCTGCTTAATGGCCCCATACACGGTGGCGAGGCCCAGGCCGCTGCCTTTGCCGGGCGCCTTAGTGGTGAAGAAGGGCTCGAACAGGCGCGAACGGGTTTCGGGGTCCATGCCCGCGCCGGTGTCGCTCAGGGCCAGCATGACGTAGGAGCCGGGCTTGACGCCCAGGTTCTTGCTGGCGGGGCCGTCTTCCAGATCCACGTTGGCGGTCTCGATCACCACCTTGCCACCGCGCGGCATGGCGTCGCGCGAATTGGTCGCCAGGTTGACGATGACCTGCTCGATCTGCGAGGGGTCGGCGCGTATTTGTCCCAGCCCGGGCGTGGCCAGCACCATGAGCTCGATATCGTCGCCCAGCAGGCGGCGCAGCATGGGTTCCATGCCGTCCACCAGGCTGTTGAGATCGAGGACTCGAGGCTGTGCGGTCGAGCCGCGGCTGAAGGCCAGCAGGTGGCGCGTGAGCGAGGCGGCGCGCTCGCCGGCATAGATGATCTCATCGACAAAGCGCCGTGAAGGATTGGTGGTGGGGATTTCGGTGCGCAGCAGCTCGGCGTAGCCGGTGATGACGGTCAGGACGTTGTTGAAATCGCCCGCCACGCCGCCGGCCAGCCGCCCCACGGCGTCCATCTTCTGGGCGTGGGTGGCCTGCTCCTCCAACTGGCGGCGTTTGCCGATATCGCGGAAAACCAGAATTCCGCCGCGCACACGGCCGGCGTCGTCGCGCACCGGAGCGGCGTTGTGCTCCACGGAGACCTCGGCTCCGCTGCGCGAGACCAGCAGCGTGTGATCCGGCAGCGCGGCGGTGACGCGGCCGCGCAAGGCTCCGGCCAGGGGATCTTCGAGGGCTTCGTGCGTCTGGCCGTCGAGCAGACGCAGAATTTCGAAGGCGGGCTTGCCGCGGGCCTCCGCGACAGGCCAGCCGGTGAGCGTTTCCCCGATGGCGTTGAGAAAGATGACGCGGCCTTCGCGATCGGTCACCAGCACGCCATCGCCGATGCTGCTGAGAGTGGCGGCCAGCAGGCGGCGGCTCTCCCGCCAGGACGCTGTGACCCAGGTGATCAGAAGGGCCATGACGACGAAGGCCAGCAGGCGCGCCAGCATCGTCAGGGGCGGGCCCATGGGGGCAGCGGTTGGCCGAAGAAAAAAATAGAGGATCGCGAGCGAAGAGGCCGCCGTGGCGAGCGCTCCTCCGGCGCGCCCGTGGTACCAGGCGCTCAGCCACACCGCCACGATGAACAGCAGAAACGTGTTGGGCTCGAGGTAGGGATAGAGCACCAACGAAATCAGGAGGGCCGCAGCGGTCAGAGCCAGCGCAAAAACGCCGCTGTGAAACGGTGATCGCTTGAGGGGGAACATCTGGCAGATCCAGAATACTACACCCGCCACCACCCTCCGGTGAAGTTCTGTACGGAAGTTATAATTGGATTGAGACTCATACCACCGAAACGGAACATACCCAAAATGCTGCACAGGAAGATGCCGAAGAGCGGAGACGAGTTGTCCATCCTGGGGTTTGGATGCATGCGCCTGGCGCAGAAGGATGGCAAGATCGATGAAGAACGGGCCATGCGCCAGGTGCGCCACGCGATCGACCGGGGCGTGAACTACGTCGATACCGCGTGGCCGTACCATGGCGGCGAGAGCGAACCGTTTCTAGCGCGCGCCCTGGCGGACGGCTATCGCGAGCGCGTGCGCCTGGCCACCAAGCTGCCTTCCTGGCTGGTGCGGAGCGCGGCGGATTTCGACCGCTTCCTGGACGCGCAGTTGCAGCGGCTCAACACACAGCGCATCGATTACTACCTGCTGCATTCCCTGACCGGAGCCGAGTGGGACCGACTGAAGGGACTCGGCGTGGCGGACTTTCTGGAACGCGCCAAGAGCGCCGGAAAAATCGTGAACGCCGGATTTTCGTTCCACTCCACGCTCGCGGAGTTCAAACACGTGGTGGACGACTACCCCTGGGTTTTCTGCCAGATCCAATACAATTTTCTGGACACCGAACACCAGGCCGGCACGGAGGGCCTGCGCTATGCGGCCTCGAAGGGCTTGGGCGTAGTGGTGATGCAGCCTCTGCGGGGCGGCACGCTGGTAGCGCCGCCGCCGGATATCGAGGCCGTCTGGAGTCAGGCCGCCATGCCGCGCACACCGGCGGAGTGGGCCTTGCGCTGGGTCTGGAACCATCCGGAAGCGACCGTGGCGCTTTCGGGGATGAACGACGAAGCGCAGGTGGAAGAGAATCTTGCGGTGGCGAACGTGGCGTACCCGGATTCGCTCAGCGAAACCGAACTGGCGCTGGTCGCGAGGGCCGGCCGGCGATACCGCGAAATCATGAAGGTGGGCTGCACCGGCTGCGGCTACTGCGATCCGTGCCCCAAGGGCGTGGGGATCGCGGGCTGCTTCGACCTGTACAACCAGCTCCACATGTTCGGCAATCTGCACGGCGCGAAGTTCATGTACGTGGTGCGGCTGGGCGGGCTGAACTCGAGCCCGCGGGGCTACGCCTCGCAGTGCGAGCAGTGCGGGGACTGCCTGGATAAGTGCCCGCAGCATCTCGAGATTCCCACGCTGCTGGAGCAGGTGGTGGCGGAATTCGAAAGCGAAGGCCTGAGCGAGCGGGAAGCCGTGGTGCGGCGCTTCCTGGGCGGGGAGTAACGGAAGCCCGCTACTGCGCCGCCACGCGCACGAGCACTACCCCGTGCGCCGGCACGCTCGCCGAGTAACCGCCGCCCGAGGCTTCGACGGGCTGGTGACGCCAGAGATCGCGCACCTGCATTTTCTTGCCGCCGGCTCCCAGGGCCTCCCATTTCACGGCCACGGTAGCCGCCTGGTCGCCGCGGTTGAAGAGCCCCACGGCCAGCGAATTATCCTTGAGCCGGCGCGCCAGCACCACCGCCTTGCCCTCCTGCGACACCTGCCTGACGGGGTTGACGGCGGGGTCCTGGTCGATGGCGATCACTTCGCGATTCATGAGAATGGACTTGATCTCCGCGGTCATATTGCGCAGGTCGTTGCCGGCCAGCAGCGGCGCGGCGAGCAGGGACCACAGGCTCAAATGCGTGCGGTATTCGTCGCCGTTCATTCCGCCGTTGCCGATCTCGAGCATATCGGGATCGTTGAAGTGGCCGGATTTGGCGTAGGGCGCGATCTCGATCTGGTGGAAGCCGATGTTGTCCATGGATTGCCAGCGGTCGCCGATATCGCCGGTGGTGCGCCAGCAGTTGCCGCCCACCTTGGCGCCCCACTTCCAGACGTCCGCGCGGCCATACTGGCAGAGGCTGTAGACGATGGGGCGGCCGGTCTTCAGCAGGGCGTCGCCCATCTTCTGGTAGACCGCCTGCATATCTTCGTCCTTGTAAATCTGCGAGGCGCTGCACCAATCGTACTTGAGATAATCGATTCCCCAGGCGGCGAAGGTCTGCGCATCCTGCACTTCGTGGCCATAGCTGCCTTCGTATTCGGCGCAGGTCTTGGGGCCGGGAGAAGAGTAGATGCCGATCTTGAGTCCCTTGGAGTGGACGTAATCGGCGAGCGCCTTCATGTTGGGAAACTTCGAGTTGGTGCCGATATTGCCGCGCACGTCGCGCTGGGGCGCTTCCCAGGTATCGTCGATGTTGACGTAGACGTAGCCGGCTTCGCGCATGCCGCTCGAGATCATGGCGTCGGCGATTTCACGCACCGTGCGGTCATCCACCTTGCCGGCGAACAGGTTCCAACTGTTCCAGCCCATGGGCGGCGTGCGCACCAGGCCGTTATCGGGCACCTGGTGCAATTCGGGAAGCGGCAGGCGCGCGGGAGGAAGCATGGCCTCGCGTCGCGCGTGTTCGGCCACGCCGGTAGTAGGCGGCCGATTGCCGGACGGCGCTTGCGCGGTCATGTCGATTTTGCCGTTGGCCAGGGTGCCCTCGTAGACCATCGGGCGCGCTATGTTCTCATTGCCGAGGTTGACCACGAAGCGCAGCTTGCCGTCTTTGAACGATCCCTCGGTGACGGGGATCTGGCGGGTACCCGAATAGAAGGTGCCGCCGACGGACGCGCCGGATTGCGTCAGTTCGAAGTAGGTATCGCGGAAGTTCCCGTCGCCGGTGGGGGCGCGATAGACCCAAAAGCCGGAGACTCCGGCTTGGGCCAGCAGGGAGAGCGCGGCAGCGGCGCAGATCCCGGTGAGCCGTAGGGCGCGTAGAGGAGCGGGGCTCAGGAAATTCATAATGGACCATTTGAGCCTATTGGAGGGCCGTGCGCAAGGAGGAGCGAGGGGGGCGACGCGGGCAGGCGTGCCGCGCCTAATCGTAAGCCTCGCGCCGGTGCGCAATCCGAGTTACGCATAGCGCCGCGCCGCCGCACCGTTTGGGAAGATACAAGGTCTAGGATTGCTCGCTGCCCTACATAGTGAGAGCTTCAGTCCGGCCCGAACAGCGATTCCCCGGTGCGCGATTATCCAGCCCGCGCGACAATGAACTATGTCCTTCCCGCCCAGTGTGCTGGATGCGCGCACGCAGGCCTTTCCCGTACTGAGTGGCGCGCAGATCGAGCGAATTTGTCCCTTGGGGCGCACTCGCCATGTCACCAGCGGCGAGATCCTCTTCGAACCCGGCGACTCGGACGTCCCGTTCTTCGTGCTGCTGTCGGGCAGCATGGAGATCGTGCAGCCGAGCCTGGATGGCGAGCGGCCCATCGCCACGCACGGCCCGGGCTCGTTCACCGGCGAGATCACCATGATCTCCGGGCAGCGCTGTCTGGTGCGCGGGCGCGTCACCGAGGCCGGCGAGTTTCTCGAACTCAGCCGGGACGGGCTGCGGTCGCTCATCGCCAGGGACGCGGAGCTGAGCGAAATCACCATGCGCGCGTTCATTCTGCGGCGCCTCGAACTGATCCGCCACGGTTGGGGAACCATCGTCGTGATGGGCTCGCAGCACTCAGCCAAGACGCTGGAGTTGCGCGGGTTTCTCAGCCGCAACGGCCACCCTTACACATATGTCGATCTGGATCGCGACAGCGCGTCGCAGGAGCTGCTGGACCGCTTCGACGTGAAGCCGTCGGAAGTTCCGGTGGTGATCTGCAACGGCCAGAAACTCCTGCGCAACCCGTCGATTCAGGGGCTGGCGAAATGCCTGGGATTCAACCTGAACAT
>Ga0181517_10001453_pt1 | contig 26355 bp, 17 predicted proteins | sample PEATcosm2014_Bin_31_FD_119748 | JGI IMG/M metagenome (GOLD analysis project Ga0181517, IMG submission 119748) | Peatland microbial communities from MTU Mesocosm Facility, Houghton, MI, USA - PEATcosm2014_Bin01_30_metaG | ecosystem: Environmental > Terrestrial > Soil > Wetlands > Peat | place... | reverse complement strand
AGCCCGTCCAGCGTGGTTATCTTCCAGCGGCCGTCCAAGGTGGCGGTTTGCGTGTTGGCGCTGGGGTAGTAGGTGTATGTGTAGCTGGTCTGGGCGCCGTCCGGGATGGTGGTCGTCAGAGGCCGGCCGTAGCCGTCGTAGGTGGTGCTGCTGGTCGCCCCGTTCGGCCCGGTAAGGGAGTTCACGGCCCACGATGACGCATAGGAAACGCTAGTGGCCAGGTTGCCATTGCCCCCCGGCGTCAGGACTCCGGGAAGCGAATAATTGGTCGATCCGGAAGGAGTCACGCTTACCGTGCGGCCGGAGCCGTCGGTAACGCTGTTCACGACGCCCCCGATGTCGTAGATGTAGTTGCGAGTGTCGCCGTAATTGGTTGCCGTGGTGGGGTTGCCGCGATAAGTGAAGCTCGTGCTGTAGTTCGAGTCGTGCATGGCCAGCCCTGACTCGTTGATCAGTCCTCCGCCGTCATAGCTGATCGAGGCGAGCGTCAGGTTGCCGGCGCTGCTGGTCACCGCGGCCGAGGTGAGCCGGTTGCGGATGTAGAGGGAAATGTAGTTCGAACTCGTGAGGTACTGGTAGTTGTACGTTCGGGCCGGCGTTTGCAGCGAGCCGTAGTCATACTGCAACAATTGCGTCACGTTTCCGTAAGTATCCAGGGTCTGCTGACTCTTGCTTTGGATCGCGTACGCGGTACCGGGGTCCAGAGTGCTGGTCACGCTTTGGGTGTAGACGTTACCCATGGCGTCCTGAGTCCACGTAAAGCTCTTACCCAACGTGGCCCGATAATTTTGGGTTGCGTCGTAGTTCTCCTGATATGTCGTGGGCAGTTGGATGTAGGGATCGACGTTGGTTGAGAACCACCATGTTTTCTGGGAATGGGCGGCCAAGTCTTGCACCTGTCCCCAGTTGTGCACCGGATAGCTGGGGCTGTCGGTGCCGAAAACCAAGTTCCATTGATACTGGGAGCCACCGGATTGGGGCGTCAAGTAGCGCTGCTGGACCTGGCGGTCGCTGACGCCCGTGGCGGAAAAGGTGTACGTGCCATAGGTGTATTGCAAGGTGGCGCCGAGTGGTGTGGTGATTTGCGTCAACTCGCCGGTAGTCCCTCCGTTGAGTGTCCCATACTGGAAATTGTGCGCGATGTTGAGTCCCGTAGTCGCGATGGAGGTGAGCAGCAGGGGAGCGTAGCCGTACGGGTCGTCGGGAGCGACGTGATTTCCGGAGATCGGCGAGTAGAGGGTCTGGGCGGAAGAGTAGGTCGGGGTGTACGATTCAGGCGTTTGAACATTGCTTACAATCGAGGACAGATGGGAGGTTCCACTGCCGGCGACGTAGTGGAATTTATATGTGTACTGGCCGGCAGCGCTGCGTGGGTCGGTAATAGTGTCGATCCGGGCGCTTGTGTTGTTCGCGCTCGATCCCGCGCCGGCGTGGTACAAGATCGCGATCTGGTTGCCGTTGCTGTCCTCGATGGTGGTGGGGTATAAGGTCCCCGCATCCGGCTCTCCACCGGTAGACTGGCAGCCCAGCGTCCACACGCTGCCGTCTGTCATGAAGAGCTGGTTGGTACTGGGGACAAATGTGACATAGATTCCTTCGGCCGACGTGTACGTTCCGCCGCTGTTTAGGTAAAGTCCGTACTCCGCTCCGGACGAGTCGGTAAACAAGTAGTGATCGATCTGCGAATTCTTCCAGATCGGCGTGACGGCTCCCGCCAGCAGCTTCCATCCCAGCCCGAATCCGAGGTCCATCCCATCGAGCCAATCCGCCCCGGAGTTATAGCGCCACATCTGGGAGTTGTAGCTCAACGAAAAGCCGACGCTCCACCCGCCGCGGCTCTTGACGCTCAAGAGCGGCAGAGAGAAGTTCAGGTTCCCGGAAGCCATATCGATTTGCTCGCCTGCTCCGCCCCAATATGAGCCGAGCGAGCGGACCCCGATCCGGCGCGGGTCGACTCCGACTCCGGGAATGATCACGTATTTCGGGGCCATGGCTGGCCGCATGCCGGCCTCTTCGGCTTCGTTCGCCTGCCCCGCCGTGCCGGGGGTCGTGATCGCGACCGCTGTAGCGGCCGAGAAATTGAAGTGGTTATCCACCGCGTAGAAAGTATAGGTATAGCTAACGCCCGGCGCCACGGCTTGGTCCGAGAAGAACGGCTGCGGGGTGCGCGCCAGGTAGGCGTTGTCGCGGTAAATCCAGTAGTCCGCCAAGCCGCTGCCGTTGGCGTCATCAGCCACCGTCTGCCACCTGAAGTCGACCCGGTTGCGGAACGGCACCGCTGTCACGCTCTGAGGGCTGACGGCGGGCGGCGGGGTGCGGTCGATGGCGCCGAGTTGCACCAGGGAGATTCCATTGCCGGCCGGAGTTCCGTAGCTGCCCACGCCGGGCTGGCCCGCAGTCGTGGACGCAATAGGAAACTGCATCGGGTCGGCCTGGTCCGGCCAGACCAGGGCCACGTTCCCATGCACGGCCAGCCGCATCTCCATGCCGTCGCGACAAGAGTGCGAGAAACTGGCCAGCAGGCTGACCTTACCTCCGGTGCTTTGCAGGAGCAGGAAGTCCGCCGCGCACTCCCCGTCCGAATCGAATGTCGGATTCTGCATTTCCAGCGCGAGGTAGCTGCCCGCTCCCGCCCCTCCGGTCTTGGCGTCGGGAGTCGCCTGCAGGAATTCCGTGTAAGTCCCGCCTGATGCCGGCAGCGCCAGGGTGACCCGCACCTCGGCTTCGCTCGTGCCGTCGGGGATCGGAATGCGCGAGACGAGCGAACCGCCGATCGCATCGGGCGCCGCCAAGCCGATGCTGCCAGGCGCCAGCGCACCGGTGGTGGCCCACTTGCTACTATCGATGGCGTTCAGGCCGTCGCTCCAGTAGTATTGGTAGCCGGCCCAACCTGAGCGGGCCAGCAGGAGAATCGCTGCGCAGGTAAGGCGTTTCATGGCATCACCAGCCCGAACTTCTCCAGATCGAAGTCCCTGCGGGACTTTCGAATCGCGGTCTCAACGTCGCTTCTCTTTGTCTGACCCAACTCGAACACGGTAATTGTGGAGTCGTTCAACAAAGACTGAAAGGCGGCTCGACTGCGGGCCGCAAATTCTACAACCGCCGACTGGCCATCATCGGTGGGGAGATAGTAGAAGGCCACGATACCGTTCACATCCCGTGATGGTGGCCAGGGAGCGTAAGCCGGCCGTTTAGGATCGGCCGGTGTTCCTTTACCGGTAAACGGGACGACGCAAATGACACGCGTATACGTATTGCGGGGATCTACCCGGCGCTGCGCGCACACGACCGCCGTCAGCGCCAGAAGCCCCACCAAGAGCTTCCTAGGCAAGTTACACCTCTGTTAGTTGTTAAGCTACTTAACTTCTAGGACGCGAGGCCTACTTACTAACTTTAGTAAGACACCGAAGTACCAAGTTCTATAGAACTGCTGCTCATGAATATGTCAAGCACCAAACTGCTGGGGTTCATCCCGGACGAGGATCGCGTCAGGCTTGGCGTACGCCGCTCGCAAGTATGGCAAGGCGCAACCGGCGGCCCGATTCCCGTTGGCGCGCAGCATCTTGCCGTTGGGGAGCCGCAGGCCGCCGCTCGGCCCAAAAACATCATAACGGGCCCTAAAATATGTTACAGATAGTCGAATTAAGATCCGGTGATAGGAAAAGTCAGATTCGTCCTGGCGGCGCTCCTGGTCTGCTATGCCGCGGCGGGCTCGGCGGCCATGCCGGCAGGCTCACGGATCAGTGTGTCCGTGGTGGATTCGGATGGCCGCGCGGTGGCTGGCGCCCAGGTGCAGCTCCGCTGGGAGGGCGGCCGGGCCGCTTCAGCCGAATCCGACGCACAGGGCAAAGTCGAATTTCCCGATTTGCGGGCCGGCCGCTACGAGGTTTCGGCCTCCAAGGAAGGCTTTGAAACCGCCAATAAGAGCGGCCTGGAGGTAGCCGAGAGCGGCACGGTCCCCGTCGAGCTGAGGCTGGCTCCGGCGTCGCGGCACGATACCGTCGAGGTTCACGAAACCGCCTCTCCCGTCGAAGAGGCATCCTCCGCGCCCGTGGCCGTGGAGGCCGAAACCGCCAAGCTGCTTCCCAACCGGCCGGCCACGGTGGCCGATGCCCTCCCCATGGTGCCGGCGGTGGTGCGCGAGCCGGGCGGCGGATTGAATATCTCCGGCGGCTCCGAGCACCGCAGCTCGATGATCGTCAATTCGGCCGACGTAACGGACCCGGCCACCGGCCAGTTCGGCTTGACCGTGCCCATCGATAGCGTCGAGAGCGTGAATGTCTATGAAACCCCCTTCCTGGCGGAATATGGCCGCTTTACGGCGGGACTGGTTTCGGTGGCGACGCGCCGCGGCGGGGAGAAGTGGAAATGGGAGCTGAACGACCCGCTGCCCGAGTTCTGGATTCGCAGCTATGAGTTGCGCGGGCTGAAGACGGCCACTCCGCGGGTCAACTTCGAGGGGCCTATCCTGCCGGGAAAGCTGTATTTCTCGGAAGGCCTGGAGTTCGAGATCCGCAAGGTGGAAGTCTATACCCTGCCGTTTCCCTGGGACAGGAAAAAGAACCAGGGCGTAAACTCATTTGCCCAGGCCGATTGGGTGATCTCGAGCAAGAACCTGCTGACCGCCACTATCCACGCGGCCCCGCAGCGCATGGAGTTCGTGAATCTGGACTACTTCAATCCGCAGCCCACCACGCCCGATGCGCGCCTGCACAACTACACCGCCACGCTTTCCGACCACCTTTCCCTTTTCGGCGGCCTGCTGGAGACCAGCTTTTCCGAAACCCGGTTCGGGGCCACCATCTGGGGCCAGGGGCCGGACGACTTCGTTTTGGCTCCGCAGGGGAATTCGGGCGATTACTTCGCCCAGCAGAGCCGCAACGCCTCGCGGATTTCCGGCTCGGTCGATTATGCGCTCCGCCCGGTCAGTTTTGGAGGATCGCACAGTTTCAAGATCGGCTCGTATCTGGCCGGGAGCGCGGACGAGGGCACGATTTCCAAGAACCCCATCGATTTACGAGATGCCTCCGGGCTGGTGCTGGAGACCATCGGCTTCACCCACGGGACACCCTTCTCGATGGGAGATACGGAGTACGCCTTCTTCGGCCAGGATCACTGGATCGTCACCTCGCGCCTGGCGTTCGACCTGGGGCTGCGCACGGAATCGCAGGAGGTCTCGCACTCCTTCCGGGTGGCACCGCGGGCCGGCGTGGCCTGGAATCTGCTGCCGGGGCGCGGCACCATGGTCTATGCCGGGTTCGGATGGTTCTACGATCACGTTCCCCTGAACGTCTACTCGTTCAATTTGTACCCCAACGAGATCATCACCATGTACGATGCGGACGGGGGAATCTCCGCCGGCCCATTCCTGTACAAGAACACGCTGGGCGAGGTTTTCCGGCACAGCCGGCTGATTTTCGGGGGACCGCAAACGGGAGACTTTTCGCCCCAGAGCGATACCCGCCGCGTGCAGATCGAGCAGCCCATACGCGGCTTCCTGAAGCTGCGCCTGAGCTACATGCAGAATTTCGGCGACGGTCTGGTGGACGTGACTCCCGAGGGACCGGATCTGGCCAGCATGACGGGCGGCTACCTGCTCTCCGGAGACGGCTATTCGCGCTACCACCAGCTCGAGGCCACCGCGCGTGTGAAGCTGAACCGGTGGGGCGGACAGTTATTCTTCTCTTATGTTTACGGCCGGTCGCGCGGCACCCTGAACGATTTCAACAACTACTTGGGGAGCTTTCCAGCACCGGTGATCCGGCCTAACGTATACGCGGACCTTCCGGGCAGTTTACCCAACCGTTTTCTGGCTTGGGGCCTGGTTCAGCTTCCGTGGAAATTCCGGGTATCGCCGGTTTTTGAATACCGGACGGGATTTCCCTATATCGTGACGGATGCCCTGCAACAATATGTGGGAATTCCCGACGATTCGCGTTTTCCTAATTTCCTTTCCCTGGATTCGAGGATCTCAAAAGATCTGAAAGTGACGGCCAAATACTCGATCAGACTCTCGGTCAGCAGTTTCAACCTCACGAATCACTTCAATCCTGAAGCGGTCCATGCGAATGTGGGCGATCCGGCTTTCGGCTACTTCTTCGGCCATCGCGGACGGCGTTCCACGCTGGATTTCGACGTTCTGTTCTGATCGCCGCCGGGTGTAGGTTTTTCCAGCGAGATAGGAAAGCCGTACTGGAACGTGGCAGTAACACGCTGCGATGAAATTCTGGTACGCGGGTAAATCGGTTGCCGATATCCGGAAATGGCCGGTTTTTACGCCGGAGGCATAACCTTTAGGAAAGCCCCATCGTCCTTTTGTAGAAAGACACCGATGCGAGGGGAGCATCCGGTTGGAAGGGTGGATTATGCAATCATTCTCAAGCAGTGCGCCGGCGCCAAGTCCCGATCATGGATTATTGCCATCGACCCTGGTACCTGAAGCCGTACCGGAACCGAAGTTAGTGCCGCCCCAGCCGGACCGCCGGCGGCGGCTGGTATGGGCAGCGGTCCTGGCGTTAGTTCTGGCCGGTGTGGCAACCGCGCTCTATCAGGCCAACCGGTCGGCGGCGCGGGCCAGCGGAAAGGCTGCCGTGGCCAGCATACCGGTCGCGGCGGTGTCGGCGGGCGATTTGAATGTCACGATTCGGGCGAATGGGACGGTGGCGGCGGAGAATTTCGCGGCCCTGATGGCGCCGCGCATTCAAGGCAGCCGGACGAATATGAACCGCGGCGGCACCGCGAATAATTTCGGCGGCGTCCAAACGGCCAGCGGCGGCGGGGGGTTGGGACCCGGCCCGATGGGCGATTTCAGCTTGATCCTGATGAACCTGGCCAAACCTGGGGCGCTGGTCAAGCCCGGGGACACAGTAGCCGAGTTCGATCCGCAGATGCAGCAGCAGCGCTTGGACGACTACAAAGATGCCGTGATCCAGAACCAGGGCACCCTGCGCAAAATGGAGGCCAACCTGGCGGCCATTCGCGAAGCCCACGACCAAACCGTGCGGTCCGCCAAGGCGGCCTGGCAGCAGGCGCTCCTGGACTTGCAGACCATTCCAATCCGCTCCGCCATCGACGCCGAGAACTACAAGCTGGCGGCGGAACAGACGGAGTCCGCGTATAAGCAGCTCCTGTTCGAGGCCTCGCTGGTGGTCGAGTCGCAGATGGCGCAGATCCGCGCCACGGAGCTCAACCAGCAGCAGACCACCATCGAAATGCAGCGGGCCCAGATCAACCTTCAGAAAATGACCGTGAAGAGCCCCATGCAGGGGATCGTGGTCATGCCCAGCATCGTACGCAACGGCGAACTGGGGCAAGTGCGCGAGGGCGACCAGGTGATGCCGGGCCAGACCTTCATGCAGATTGTGGACCTGCGTTCGCTGGTATTGAACGCCACGGTCAACCAGGTGGACGCCGAGAAGCTGCGGCTGGGGATGAAGGCGGCGGTGCAACTGGACGCCTATCCGGAGTTCAAGACCGATGGCACGCTGATCGGCATCGGGGCCTTATCGAAAACCAGCACGTTTCGCGCCGGCTACGTGGGCGAGATTCCGATTTTGATCAAAATCGACCACACCGATCCGCGCATGATTCCGGACCTGACCGGGAGCGCCGAGATCGTGCTGTCGAGCGAGAAGGACACGTTGATCGCGCCGCGCGAGGCCGTATTCGAGGAAGCCGGGGGCCCGTTCGTGTTCCTGCAAGGGCCGGAAGGCTGGATCCGCCGGAAGGTGGAAGCGGGGCCCAGGAGCTTCACCGGCGTGGCAATCCGCTCCGGGGTTCAGAAAGGGGATCTCATCGCGACGCAGCGTCCGCTTTAGAGATCGGGCCGGCCGGAAACCGCGAGGGAAAGCGCAATGCCATCCAAGGATAAAAGACCGAAACAGCGCCTGGGGCGCTCACACCCGGGAAGAACCAAGGCCATTTTCTGGGCCGTGGGGCTGAGCCTGTGCGGAGGAGGCCTGTACGCGGCCTACCATTACACGGGGACGACCGAGGTGGAAGTCGCCACGGCGCGCGTGCGGCGCGGCGATTTTATCATCAGCGTACGCGCGCGCGGCGATATTAAGAGCGCCCGCTCCATCATCCTGAAAGCTCCGCAGGTGCCGGGCTTGAGCATCACCCACCTGGCGATCAACGGCAGCAGCGTGAAGAAGGGCGAACTGGTGGTGCAGTTCGATCCCGTGCAGCAGGAGCAGAATGTCATCGCGCGGACCACGGCGGTGCGCGCGGCCGATGGCGACATCGAGCAGACCAAAGCCTCGCAGGTCATGGATAACGATGGCGACGATTTGACCAAGATGACCAACGAATACACGGTGGAGAGCTCCAAGCTGGACGCCAGCAAAGCGGCGGTGCTCTCGTACGTGGACGGCGCCAAGTTTCGTATCCAGGTGGGGGTTACCGAGGGGTCGCTGCAGCAGGAAAAAGCGGTCATCAATGCCCACCAGGTGGGCCACAGTTCGGACGATCTGCGCCTCAACCAGCGCAAGAACAAGGCGGTGCAGGACCTCGATCTGGCCCGGAGCTATCTCACGCTGATGCAATTGCGGGCGCCCATCGACGGTTCGGTGAACGTGCTCGCCAACTTCCGCGCGGGCGGCACCTTCGGGCAGACTCCGCCACCATTCAAGGAAGGGGACAACGTATGGACGGGGGCCCAGATCGTGGAGATTCCGGACCTTTCCGACATGTACGTGGACGTGGCGCTGGAGGAGACCGACCGCGGCAAGCTGCAGATGGGACAGGAAGTGCGCGTGCGGGTGGACGCTATCCCGGATAAAGAGTTTCAGGCCGTAATCGACTATATCAGCCCCATCGCGGTGCTGGTGTTCAAGGGCGGCATGACATCGAACGCGGCGGTCAAGACCTTCCCGGCGCGGGCCACGCTCAAGAATCTGGATCCGCGCCTGCGTCCGGGGATGAGCAGCACGGCCGAGATCATCATCGAGCGCCAGCGGAGCGCGCTGCTGATGCCCATACGGGCCAGCTTCTCGCACGACGGCAAGCCGGCGGTATACGTGCAGAAGGGCCAGAATTTCGCGATCCGCGGCATCGCGGTCGGCAAGCAGAACGACGACGACATCGTGGTAACCGGCGGCTTGAAGGAAGGCGAGATCGTCACGCTCGAGAGTCCCGCGGAAGCGGCCAAGCGGGCCAGAAAGAAGTTCTAGCGGCCCGGCCCGCGGGCCGGCAGGAATGGCATTCGATGAAAAAGGCAATCATACGCATATTGGGTCTGGCAATCCTGGTGGCGGCGGGCTATGGCGGCTACCGTTACTACAATCAGATGCCGCAACGGCAGGAGCAGATCGCCACAGCCAAGGTGCAGCGCGGCGACGTCGTGATCCGCGCCTATACGCGGGGCGAGTTGCGCGCGGTCCGCTCGTATCCCATCTCGGCTCCTAACCTGTTCGGCACGGTGCAGGTGACCCGGCTGGCGCCCATGGGAGCGCTGGCCAATGAGAAGGATCTGATCGTCGAGTACGACGATTCGGAACGCCAGGCGGGGCTGGAGGAAGCCCGGCTCTCGGTGCAGTCGGTAGACGAGTCGATCAAGCAGTTAATCGCCAATCAGGGCGTCACGCAGAGCGAGGACGCGCTGAGCCTGCTGAAGGCGCGTTACGCGGTACGCTCGGCGGAGCTGGCCGTGCAGCGGAACCCGGTGCTGGACCCCATCGACGCGAAGAAGAACATCCTGGCGCTCGAGCAGGCCAGGCGGGCTTTGGCGGACCTGGAGGCCGACGTCGAATCGCGGAAAGCGCAGCTCGATTCGCAGATGGCGGTCTACCAGGAGACACGCAACCGCAACATGCTGGACGTTTCGCGCGAGCTGCAGCGCATCGCCATGACCAAGGCGCTGACGCCCATCACCGGGCTGGTGGCGCTCAAGCAGAACCGCTCGTTCAACTTCAACTTCGGCCAGCAGATGCCGGACATACGGGAAGGCGACCAGTTGATGCCGGGCATGCCGGTGGCGGACGTGCTGGATCTTTCCGAAGTCGAAGTGACGGCCAAGGTGGGCGAACTGGACCGCGCCAACCTCATCGAAGGCCAGGAATGCACGCTGCAACTGGACTCGGTTCCGGATAAGCAATTCCACGGCAAGATCAAGGCGCTGAGCGGCACGGCCACCACGGACGTGTACTCGGGCGATCCCTCGAAAAAATTCGACGTGGTCTTTTCGGTGGATATGCGGGAGCTGCTGGCCGGGCTGGGCATGAAGCCCGCCGATATCGATAAGATCATGCGGACGGCGGCGGAAAACGCCAAGAAAAACCTGACGGCCTCGATGGTCTCTTCGGAAAGCGAAGGACCGGGCGAGGAGGGCGGCGGCCGGGGCGGCGCGCGGGGAATGCGCCAGAGCGGGGGAGAAAGCGGAGAAGGCGGGCGCGGCGGCCGCAGCGGGATGTCCGACGAACAGCGCCAGAAGATGCGCCAGGCGATGCAGCAGCTCCAGAACGGGACTCCCGCCGAACGCCAGAAATTGATCGAGCAGTTCAACCAGGCGATGGGCGGCCGGGGCGCGGCCGGACGCGGCGGAGAGAGCCAGGCGGGCGGCACGCCAGCGGCCGGGATACCCCTCGGGTTTGGCGGGGGCCAAACGGGCGGCGGGCGCGGCACCGGACGGGCTGGGGATAACACCTTGCAGGTGCTGATGAGCCGCTACAGCGGGTCGCAGTTCACCGAAGACGAGCGCAATAATGCCAAGCTGCCGCTGCCGCCGAAAGAGGATTCGCAGATGGGCGTGCTGCTGCGGCCGGGCCTGCTGGCGGACGTGGAGATCACGGTGGAGACAATCCCCAATGCGCTGCACGTTCCGGTGCAGGCCATCTTCCAGAAGAACGGCAAGCCCACGGTATTTGTCGGACAGAAGAACGGCAAGTTCGAGCCGCGGGTGGTGCAGATCAACAAGCAGAGCGAATCGATGATGGTGCTGGCCGGGGGTGTGAGCGCGGGCGAGACCGTGGCGCTTTCCGACCCGACCGCGCAACGGAACGGCAAAAAGGATAAGGGCGACAAGAAATCCGAGGCCAACCCGATGGGCGGCATACCGGGGGGGAAATAGCCATGTTCGGCATCGCGCACGTACTTCCCGAATTGAAAATGGGGTTGGCCAACCTCTTCGCGCACAAACTGCGCAGCATGCTGACGATGCTCGGCATGATCTTCGGCGTGGGGGCGGTGGTGGCCATGCTTTCCATCACGGCCGGCGCGCAGAAAGAGATGATGAGCTTCATCGACCAGCTCGGGGTAAACAACATCATCGTGGAGGCGCATGAAGCGGTGGACCGCAACGAGCTCCAGACGGTGCGCTCGGTTTCGCCGGGACTCACGTTCCGCGATTTCCGGGCCATCTCGGAGAACGTTTCGGGCCTGACGGCCATCACCCCGCGCAAGCGCTTCAAGCCGCAAAAGCTGCTTCCCAAGACCAGCCAGGAGCAGCCGCAGCTCATCGGCGTACTGCCCAACTTCGTCGAGATCAACAGCCTGAAGCTGGTGGCGGGGCGCTTCTTCAGCGACGACGAGAACCGCGCCTCGGCCGCCGTATGCGTGCTGGGCGAGACGGCCAAAGTGAACCTGCTGGGGTATGACAACGCGGTGGGAAAGTACGTGAAGGTCAACGACACCTGGCTGCAGGTGATCGGCGTGCTGACGCCGCAGGCCTCCGGCGACACCGAAGTGGAAGGCGTGCAGTCGTCCAACCGCAACAACATGGTGATCGCGCCGCTCAACACCGTGATGCGGCGCTTCGAAGACAACACCAGCTACCTGAAGGACGAAATCGACGGCATCTATATGAAGGTCGGCACGGGCGTCGATTCGATCGAGACTTCCAACGTGGTACGCGCCATCCTGGACGCGACCCACAAGGGGGCGGGCGATTTCACGGTGGTGGTGCCGGCCGGGCTGCTCGAGGAGCGGCGGCGGACGCAGTTCATTTTCAACATCGTGATGATCTGCATCGCGGGCATTTCGCTGTTGGTGGGCGGCATCGGCATTATGAACATCATGCTGGCCACGGTGCTGGAGCGGACGCGGGAGATCGGCATCCGCCGGGCCATCGGCGCGCGGCAGAGCGATATCGTGCGGCAGTTCCTCACCGAAGCGGTGCTGATCTCGATCGCCGGCGGGCTGATCGGCATCGCCTTCGGCTTCTCGCTGTCGCAGATCATCGCGTCGGCGGCGGGCTGGTCGACGGTGGTGACGGGATCTTCCATCGCCATCGCGTTCGGCGTCTCGGTCGCCATCGGATTGTTGTTTGGCATTTATCCGGCCGTACAGGCCGCGAAACTGGACCCCATCGAGGCCATTCGTTACGAGTAAATTATGCGGTTGCGAAGCTTTCTTATTGGCATCTTATTGACGACGAGCGCGTTTGCGCAGATGTCGTCGTTTCCGAAGCCGTCCTACTTCCGGGAGACGTTCCAGAAGGCACAAACCAAGGTGGAGCTGAAGGACCCGGTGCGGCTGAAGGACTTCCTGGTCTCTGGAAAACTGGAGCTCTCGTTGAGGGACTACCTGCAACTGGTGATGGCCAACAATACGGGCATCCAGATCCAGTTGCTGAGCGTGGAAATTCCCAAGACCGCCATTCAAACGGCCCTGGGCGCCTGGGATCCCAGGGCTATCGCGAGTTTCTCGACGACGGCATCCACCACGTTGCCGATCAACGCGACCACGGCTGAGAATGCCGCCACGGCCACCAAAGCGCTCACCCAGCCCTACTCGCTCCAGTACACGCAGACGCTGCAGACCGGCACGACCTACACGGCTATGTTCTCGGGGTCGAAGACGGAGCAGACCAACTCGTATAACAACTACAACCCCGCGCTGACAGCCAACATGCGGTTCGCGGTCACGCAGCCGCTGCTGCAAAACCGCGGCACTTACTTCAACCGCCTTCCGCTGATGATGGCTCAATCGAACTACAAACAATCGGTCTATGCCCTGAGCCAGCAATTGCTGACTCTGGTCAGCAATGCCGAGACGGCCTACTGGAACGTGGTTTCCGCTCGCGAGAGCCTGCGCGTGCAGGAGAAGGCCCGCGAGACGCAGGGCGAGTTCCTCAAGTACATGCAGCAGCAATTGGACCTGGGCGCGATTTCGCCGCTGGACATCTTCAACCCCGAGGCGAATGTGGCCGCCGCCGACCTGGCGGTGTCGCAGGCGCGGTTCACGCTCCTCCAGGCGGAAGACGCGCTGCGCCAGCAAATCGCCGTGGACCTGGATCCGCAGCTCCGCACCGTGCCGATCGAGCTGACCGAGCCGGTGGAAATCCCGGCGTCCGCCGCCGTGGCAGTGGATCGAGAGCGGGCGGTGCAGAAGGCCGTGACCAACCATCCGGCGATTACCCAGGCCTTGGAGAAGATGAACTACGACGACTTCGGGATCCAGTCGGCGCGCAACGGGCTGTTGCCGAACCTCTCGTTCTCGCTGTACTACCAATCCGACGGCACGGGCGGCGATTACAATCCCAGCCTTTCGACGATCCTGGGCAGCGGTGGCGCCTCGACGGGCGTGGTCCAGGGCGGGATCGCCAATGCCCTGTCCCAGATGTGGGGATTCGGGTTTCCGACTTACAACGCCGGCCTGACGCTGACGCTGCCCATCCGGTCGAAGGCCGCTTCGGCAGCCATGGCGGCAGCGGTGATCCAGAAGAGGACCGACACGCTCAATTTGCGCAACCAGCAGGAGACCATCCGGCTGAACATTCTGACCGCCGTGACCAGGCTCGAGGGCAGCAAGGACCAGTTGCGGCTGGCCATCGTGCAGAGAGACCTGGCCGCCAAGAACCTGGATGCGGAGAATCAGAAATACCAGTTGGGGACCGACATCAACCAGAACGTCATCAATGCCCAGCAGCAACTCACGCAGGCCGAGTCCTCCGTGGTGAGCAACCAGATCGGCGTTCAGATAAACCTGATGAACCTGTATTTTCAGACCGGCGAGTTGCTGGAGCAGCGCGGAATCATAGTGAAGTAGACGTTTGTGCCGCCGCGAACAGCGGCGTGCCGGAGCCGGCTTGCAAGCGCGGGCGGGGATCTGGCACTCTGAATTAACGGAGCGTTTCGCACGGATGCAAACGCTATTTCTCGCGCTGCTGCTGGCTGGGGTTTTCGTTTTCTTTTCCGCGACGTTCCAGGTGCGCCTGCGGTCCCTGCTTCACGCAAGGCCGGGGGCCGTGTGGGTTGCGCCGCTCTTGCTGACGGCGGTTTTCGCGAGCGCGGCGGCGCTGGCGGGCGCCTGGAACCCACGGCTGATCGCGCTGGTGCTGGCATACACGGCCGCGCCGGTGGCCTGCGTTTTTGCGCTGGGGAGCGGATACCCCAAACGGCCCCACTTCTTGGATTTCGCGGCCATCCTGTGGCTCTGGCTGCCGCTCGAATTCGCCGCCGGGGCCAGCCTGGTGGCGCGGCCGGCGCAGGGATTCCTGCACAGCGTGGCTTACGGGGTGGCCATCCTGCTGGGGCTGGTTCTATTCATCGGATTCCGCTCGTTCGAGGGGCTGCGATACAACCTGCCGCGAGCGCGGCGCGATTACTGGCTGCCGCTGGCGGGATATGCCGTGCTGGCCCCGGTGCTGATGGTGGCGGGAATAGCCCTGGGATTCCTGCCGGCACCGCACCTGCCCACCCAGACGGCCGGCCGGATGGCCGCGGCCGTGGGGATCGTCTTTGTGGGAACGGCGCTGCCCGAGGAGATCCTGTTCCGGTCGCTCATCCAGAACCTCCTCATGCAGCGGTTCGGCGAGGGCGCGCGCACGCTCGCGGCGGCCAGTCTGATCTTCGGCTGCGCGCACCTGGATAACGGTCCGCAGCCGCTTCCTAACTGGCGCTACATGATTCTGGCGACGCTCGCGGGATTGGTCTACGGCAGGGTCTTTCAGAAGTCCTCGACGGTCTTCTCTTCCGCGGCATTACACATGCTAGTAGATTGGACGAAGCATTTCTTTTTCTGAGGGAGTGGGGGGGATGAGGGCGGCGGCTCGCAAATACGCCATTCTGGAACCGGTCGCGATCTTCGTGGCGATCATGGCTTACATCTGGGGATTGCGCTCGACGCATCCGGGGATGAGCCTGGCGATTCTGGGAATGATGGTGATCTCGAACCGGATTCACCGCGAAGACGCCAGCCGCCTGGGCTTCCGGCTGGCCAACCTGAGGGAATGCTGCGAGAAATTCGCGCCGGCGGTAGCGCTGCTGGGGCTGGCGCTGCTGGCGGGCGGCATCGTGACGCAGAGCATGCGGGCCATGCGCACCGATCAGGCGGTGCTGGCCTGGTCCGCCTACCTGCCTTGGGCGCTGCTCCAGCAATACGTTCTAAACGGCTATTTCCTGAACCGGTTCGAGGCGTTGGTCTCGCGCCGCGCGGCGCCGGCAATCTCCGCGGCTCTTTTCTCCGGGGCGCATACTCCCAACTGGTTCCTGATGGCCGTGACGCTGGTTTTAGGCTACGTGTGCGCGCGGGTTTACAGGCGCCATCCCAACCTCTACTTCCTCGGCGCGGCGCACGCCACGGTCGGATTCCTGCTCCTTCTGGTGGTTCCGGATTCCATCAGCCATCACCTGATCGTGGGACCGGGCTGGTTCCGCTAGCCGTCCCGCCGTCCGAACGCCGCCTTTCCCAGGCGTGCACAAGCCGTCCCACAAGCGGACACCGCGCACCGATTTGCTATCCCTTCTAATCCGAATCGCGTCATAATGTTAGGCCGGCTACAAAAGTGGCAGGCGAGATGCCCTTTCCAAGGCCGGAAAGCGCTTATGGACATACCTCGCAAGGACGCCCGCAGAAAAAAAATCGTACGCATGGCGATTCTTTTGATCGTGCTGGCCGTGGCGATCGGCGGGATCAGTTTCGGGCTGACGCGGCTGAAGCCGGCGGCTCCCGGCGTCGATCTCTCGGCGGTCTGGCCGGATACGGTGAAGCGCGGGCCGATGGTGCTGGAGGTGCGCGGGAACGGCACGCTAGTCCCAGAGGACACCATGCTGATTACAGCGGTCACGGACGGGCGCGTGGAGCGCATCCTCATCCGGCCGGGCACGCCCGTGAAGGCCGATTCGATAGTCATGGTCATGACCAGCCCGGAGCTGGATACGGCGCTGCTGGGCGCCCAGTACGCGCTCAAGGCCGCCGAGGCGGATTACGCCAATCTGAAGGTGACGCTGGAGAAGGCCCTGCTGGACATGCAGGCCACCGCGGCACAGGTGAACGCGGATTACAACACCGCGCGTATGCAGGCGGACCGCGACCTGGCGCTGGCCAAAGAGGACCTGCTGGCCGGCCTGGACGCCAAGATCTCGGAAGTGAAGGCGCAGCAGCTCGAGGGGCGCTATAAGATCGAGCAGCAGCGTTTGTCGATCAACGCCCAGGCGGAGCAGGCGCAACTGGATTCGCAGCGCGTGAAAGTGGAGCAGCTTCGGGCGGAGTACGAGCTGAAAAAGCGGCAGGTGGACGAACTGAAGGTGAGGGCGGGTTTCGATGGCACGCTGCAGGCGCTGCCGCCGCCGCTGGCGCCGGTCGAGGAAGGGCAGAAGGTGGTGGCCGGCACGCCGCTCGGCAAGGTCGCCCAGCCCACCCACCTGAAGGCGCAATTGAGCATCGCCGAAACGCAGGTGAAGGACATCGTGATCGGGCAGCCGGCGTCGATCGACACGCGCAACGGGTTGATCGAGGGCGCCGTGTCGCGCATCGATCCCTCCGTTTTGAACGGCACGGTCACGGTGGACGTGCGGCTCAAAGGCCCGCTGCCGGCGGCGGCCCGTCCGGATTTGAGCGTGGACGGCACCATTCAACTGGCCAAACTGGACGAGGTCGTCTATGTCGGCCGCCCAGTCTTCGGGCAGGAGAACAGCACCGCGCAGCTTTTCAAGCTGGAGCCGGATGGGAAGTACGCCAACAAGATCAAGGTGGCGTTCGGGCGCAGCTCGGTGAATACGATCGAGGTCAAGGATGGCCTGAAGGTGGGCGACCGGGTGATCCTCTCGGATATGTCGCAGTACGACGCCTACGACCGGATTCGATTGAACTAACGACCGATCGTCTTCGTAGGGAAGAGAAGGAAAACGAACATGGATAATGGCACATCCTCGCTGATCAGGCTGGAAAATGTGAGCAAGGTTTTCATCACCGACGAAGTGGAGACGCACGCTCTTTCGGGGATCCAATTCGAGGTGAAGAAAGGGGAGTATCTGTCGATCGCCGGCCCGTCGGGGTGCGGTAAATCCACGCTGCTCGCCATTTTGGGCCTGCTGGACACGCCTACCGATGGCGGCTACTATCTGAACGGCCAGCCGGTGACGGGGCTGAAGCTTTCCGAACGGGCGCGCATCCGCAACCGCGAGATCGGCTTCATTTTTCAGGCCTTCAACCTGATCGGGGATCTGACGGTGTACGAGAACGTGGAGCTGCCCCTGACTTACCGCGGCATGTCGGCGGCGGAACGGAAGCGGCGCGCGCAGGAAGCGCTGGAGCGGGTGGGCATGTCGCACCGCATGAAGCATTACCCCTCGCAGCTCTCCGGCGGCCAGCAGCAGCGCGTGGCGGTGGCGCGTGCGCTGAGCGGCGATCCGCTGATTCTTCTGGCGGACGAGCCCACTGGAAACCTGGATTCGGCCAACGGCGAGGCAGTGATGACTCTGCTGCGCGAGTTGCATCGGGGCGGGGCGACCATCTGCATGGTGACGCACGACCCGCGGTACGAGCTGTTCGCCGACCGGACCATCCGGCTGTTCGACGGGCGGATCGTGGAAGAGAGCGTGGAGAGCGCCTCGAATTAAATAGCCGTTCCTTCGCGAGGCGCGGGATGTTAACCTGACAGGCCGTGCACTCGCTGCTGCAGGATCTGCGCCACGGAGTCCGCCTGCTGGGGAAAACCCCCGGGTTCAGCGCTACCGCCGTGGCGGCGCTGGCCCTGGGCATCGGCGCCACCACCGCCATCTTCAGCGTCGTGGACGCCGTGCTGCTGAAGCCGCTACCGTTCCGCGATCCAGATCGCCTGCTGGCCGTCTGGGAGAAAAAGCTGGGCCAGAAGCAGCAAAAGATGTTTGTCGCCAGCGGGAACTTCCTCGAGTGGGGCCGGCAGAGTCGCACGCTGGAAGCGCTGGCGGCCATCCAGGAAACCCACGTGAATCTGACGGGCGGGCCCAACGGCCACATCGACCCCCAGGAATTGAAAGCGGAGCGCGTCACGGCGGGGCTGTTCCCGCTGCTGGGCGTCAGGCCGGTGGTGGGACGCACTTTCCTGCCCGAAGAGGACCGCCCGGGCGGCGCCCCCAGCGCGCTGCTGAGCTACGAATTGTGGCAGCGGCGTTTCGGAGGAGACCCGGCCATTGCCGGGAAAGCCGTGATGCTGGGCGGGCAAAGCTGCAACGTGACCGGAGTGCTGCCGCCAGGATTCGCGGTGGTGGAGCCGGGCGTCGAGGTGTGGACGCCGCTGGCCCTCTCACCGGGCGACGCGCGCGGCGCCCGACGCCGCATTCTGACGGTTGTGGCGCGCCTGAAACACGGCGTGGAAATCGGGCAGGCGCGTGCGGAGCTGGAGACGCTGGGGGCCACGCTGGAGCGCGCCGATCCGGACCTGAACCAGGGCTGGCGCCCTTCGGTTTTCACGCTCAACGAGGCGGTGCGCGGGCAGGTGCGGCAGCCGCTGCTGATCCTGGCGGGCGCGGTGAGCCTGCTGTTGCTGATCGCGTGCGCCAACGTCGCCAACCTGCTGCTGGCGCGCGGAACGGCGCGGCGCAAGGAGCTGGCGGTGCGCGCCGCCATGGGGGCCAGCCGCGGACGCATCGCGGGGCAACTGCTCACCGAGAGCTGCATTCTCTCGCTGGCGGGCGGAGCGGCGGGGCTGGTGCTGGCGCGCGGGGCGGTGTCGCTGGCCGCCTGGCTGGGGCCGCAAAGCATTCCGCACCTGGGCGAAGCGCGCTTCGATGCGCGGCTCTTCCTGTTCGCGCTGGCGGCGTCGCTGGCCACCGGAATGCTATTCGGAATGGCGCCGGCGCTTCAGGCCTCCGGAGCAAACCTGAACGCGGTGCTGGTGGAAGCCGGACGCAGCGGCACCTCCGGCCGCACCGGCAGCCTCGTGCGCAACGGGCTGGTAGTGGCCGAGGTGGCGCTGGCGGTGCTCGTGCTGATCGGCTCGGGGCTGCTGATGCGCAGCTTCGTCAACCTGCGTTTGGCCGATTTGGGTTTCCAAAAAAGCGGCCTGCTGACTTTCCGGATGAGACTGGCGGGCGGACGGAACACGTCCGCGGAGCGGCGCGCGCCCTTTCTGAAAGACCTTCTGGAACAGCTCCGAAATCTGCCGGGCGTGCGGGTAGCGGGTCTCACCAGCGGGCTGCCGCTGAACGGACTGGGGTCGGGGATCGCCTTCGCCGTGGAAGGCCGCCAGGCGCCGCCCGGCGAGACGAAGACCACGGGTTTGTTGCGGTCGGTTTCGCCGGAATATTTCCGCGCGGCGGGCATTCCGCTGATCGCCGGCCGGGAGTTTTCCGACGCGGACGATACTTCGCAGGCGCGCCTGGCGCTGATCGTCAATCAGACGCTGGCGCGGCGCTTCTGGACGGATGGAGCGAGTCCTTTGAGCCGGCGGCTGGTGCTGGATTTTACCGAAGGAACCAAGACCGGAGAGATCGTGGGCGTGGTGGGCGACGTGAAGCCGGACCGCGTGGAAGCCGCGGATTGGCCCACGGTCTATTGCACCTATGCGCAGCAGCCCATCGCCGCGGTGGCGGTGGCGTTGCGCACGGCCGGACCGCCGATGGCACTGGCCGCGCCGGTCGAGCGCGCGGTTCACCAACTCGATCCGGATCAGGCGGTGGCGGACCTGCGGACCATGGACGACGTGGTGGACCAGTCCATCGCGGGGCAGCGCTTCGACACCGTCCTGCTGGGGATTTTCGCGACCATCGCGTTCGCGCTATGCGCGGTGGGGATCTACGGAGTAATCTCCTACGACGTGGGCCAGCGAACTAACGAGATCGGCATCCGCCTGGCGCTGGGGGCCGGCCGGAGCGGGATTCTGCGTCTGGTGGTGGGCGAAGCCGCGGGCCTGGCGGCCCTGGGAATCGGGCTGGGGCTGGCGGCGGCGTTCGCGCTCACCAGGCTGATGGCCGGTATGCTTTACGGCGTGCGGACCAACGACGCTTACACCTTCGCCGGCATGGCTCTGCTGCTGGGCATGGTAGCGCTGGCGGCCGGCTACGTTCCCGCGCGGCGCGCCATGGCGGTAGACCCGCTGACCGCCCTGCGGCACGAATAGAGACCCAATCATGATTACGCTTCGCAACATCGAGAAATTTTACGAAGCCGGCTACGGCCGGACTTACGTGCTGCGCCGCATCACCGCCGAGATCAAGGAAGGCGAGTTCGTCACCGTCATGGGACCTTCGGGCGCGGGGAAATCGACGCTGCTCGGCATCCTGGGCATGCTGGACGGCGCCTGGACCGGCGAGTTCGAATTCCTGGGGCAGGCGGTGCACCGCATGAAGCCCAAGGAGCGCGCGGAGCTGAACAAACGCTACATCGGATTCGTGTTCCAGAGCTACCACCTGATCGACAGCCTGACGGTCTACGAGAACCTGGATATCCCGCTCTCCTACCGCAACGTGAAGAGTTCCGAGCGGGCCGCGCTGGTATGCGACACGCTGGACCGTTTTCACATCGTGGGCAAGCGCGATCTGTATCCCAGCCAGCTTTCCGGAGGCCAGCAGCAGCTCGTGGCGGTGGCTCGGGCGGTGATCGCGAACCCCAAGTTGATCCTGGCGGACGAGCCCACCGGCAACCTGCACTCCAGCCAGGGCAAGGAAATCATGGAGCTTTTCAAGAAGCTCAACGGGGAAGGCACGACCATCGTGCAGGTGACGCACTCGGAGGCCAACGCGGCCTACGGCAGCCGTGTGATCCAGCTCGCGGACGGCTGGATTGTGGGGCCGGAGGCGCGCTGAGGCGACCGCCGGTCGAAGTCTAAATGTAAGCGATGACGTCGATCTCAACCAGCGAATTGCCGGGAACTCCACCCGCGGCGGCAATCGTGGTGCGCACCGGCGGCTCCGATCCGAAGCGGCCCTGAAACGTCTCGTTCATGCCTGCGTAGTCTTTCAGATCGTTCAGAAAGACGTTGCACTTCAGGACTTTTTCCATGGATGAGCCGACGCTCTCCAGTTGCTGCTGGATGGAATCGAGGACGAATTTCGTGTGGGCTTTGATATCGCCCTCGAAATGCGCGCCCACACCGGCAATGAAGAGCAGATTGCCATACGCCACGGTGCTATTGAAAAGCGGCGTTTTGGCCGGCTTTTTGCCATCCTTATAGAGGACCTTCTTGGTGGGCTTATCGGCCTGGGCCGCGGCGGGCCCGGCAACGGCCACGGCGGCGGCCGCGGTGGCGACTCCACGTCCCAGGAAACCTCGTCGATTCGTCTGTTTCATAGCATCTCCTCTTATTAATCACTACCCGTAATACTCAGCCGCGCGGTTCGGCGTCCGTCCGGTATTGATGCTTCTCCGCGCTCCAGCGAGCTTCGCCATACTCGCCCAGGGACACGGTTCCCGACATCCGGCCGCTCTCCGCGATGCCCGAGAATTGAAACGCGACGCGCGTGCCCTCGGTGGGGAGGGAACTACGGAATTTCACGGTATTGGCGGCCACCGTGCCACTGAGATCTCCGAAGGCGAACTCTCCCTGGTGCGTGCCCATCAGCCTGGCACCGTCCTGCTCCAGCATCAAAACATGATTGGCCGAACCTAAAACGAACTCCAGGCGGAGATCCCACCGGCCGGAGAGAGCCGCGGCCGGGCCTGACGGCGGGGAGGGCGGATTCTCGATCTTGGGTGGGTGCGACAGCAGCGCACAAAGACGATCGGCCACGACTTTCTCTTCGCCGGCCATCATTTGGTAGGGAACGATAGAGACCGAACTGGTCATATTGGAGGGGCGCACGCCGCTCGACCCGGCAACCACGATGCGCGGCTCCGTATCGAGCACGATCCGGGCGACTTCCTGGCCGGTGATGCCCAGCCTGGCGCCGTCCCATTGTATCTGCAGTTGCGGGGTGCGATTGGAGAGATCCGCCGAAGGCTGCTTGATCGCCGCGGTCACGCCGTCCACGCGCTTCACGGCGGTGGCAATGTGGTCGAGCCAGGCTTCCCACTGAGCCCATTCGGCCTTATGATCGCGCTTGACCCACATCTCAACCGCGGCCAGCATGCCCATGATCTCTTCCTTGCCGACTTTCAAAGAGCGCCCGAAGGCGTGGTGCGGCGCGCTGTTGGCCCAGGCTCCCCGGAGCAGGCTCTTTTCGCCCAGCAGAAGGCCGGCGGCCTGCGGACCGCGTATGCACTTGCCGCCGCTATAGGCCACCGCATGAGCGCCGCGCTCGAGGTGAACGTTGGGCTTGACGGTCAGAATTTCGGCTGCGGCATCCACCAGCACGGGAACGTTCCTGCGCCGGGCCGCCTCGGCAACCACGCGCGTTCCGAGCGGCCCGTCATCGCCCGGCCCGCCCAGTATGTAGACCAGGGCGGTGCGCTCGTTGAAGGCCGCTTCCAGTTCGGCCGGGTCATGGACGATGACCAGTTTGACGCCCAGCATACGGATGGCGTGGTCGTAGACATTACGCGAATAGGCCGGCAGGATGGCTTCGTTCTTCAGACCGGCCAGGTTGGGGAGCCGCTGCATGCGTTCGGGATTGCCGCCGGCGATGGCGGCCGCCGTGAAATGCGTGATGGCGGCGCAACAGCCGGCGGTCACGATTCCCCATTCGGCGCCGGTCAGCTCGGCCAGGCGCTTGCCGACGCCCTCCATCAGCTCATCCATATCCACGAAGCTGCGCGACGCCTGATCCATGGCCCGCTTGACTTCGGGAAGCGTCTCCGAACCGGTGATGATGGTGAAGGTGCCGCGCGCGTTGATGACGGGCCGTACGCCGATCGAGCGGTACATCTCGGCGCCCAGCTCGAGAGGCGCCGCCACGATCCGCCGGGCGCTCCCGCCCAGTGCTGCGAGCGCGGCCAGCAGCCCGCCCTGCCGGAACAGGTCCCGGCGGCTGTAACCAGCCCAGGGCTCTTTGATTTTCTTCCAGAGCGTTCGCGCCATTCCGCTTACCTCCTGCCCTAAGGAGCTTGTATATCTCAGCGGCATGATACCATCCCATCGCGGATGCGCGCTCCCGCAGGATCTCCCGAAGGCCGGTGCGTATAATAGGCGGAGATCATGGCGGCAGGCACCAACTGGCTCGGGATTCCAGCGACAGCCGCGTTGCTCCTGGCGGCCGCGGCGGCATGGCTGAGCGCGCAGAGCGGCACCGCGGTGTCACCACGCGCGCACGCACTGCACGATAGCGCGCTGGTCTTCGACGGCCATATTCACGCCGTGGATCGCGAGTTCTATCACGGCGGCGACATCGGCGAGCGGAAGCCCGACGGCCAGTTCGACTTGCCGCGCGCCCAGGAAGGCGGACTCGGCGCGCTCTTCTTTTCCATTTTCGTGACCGAGGACTACTATCCCGCGCGTCTCGAAACCAAACAGGCGCTGCGCATGCTGGATTGCGCGCTCGAACAGATCGGCCGCAACAGCCGAAGCATCGAAATCGCGCGCACCGCATCGGATATCGAACGGATCCACGCCAGCGGCCGGATCGCCGCGGTTCTCGACATCGAAGGCAGCTTCGATCTGGATGGCGACCCGGCCGTGATCCGCCAGATGTATCGCTTGGGGATGCGCTCCGTGCAGCTTTCCGCGCATAACTGGACCAGCAATTATGCGGACTCCTGCTGCTCGGAGCCGAAATGGCACGGGCTGAACGATAGCGGGCGCGAGGCGATTCGCGAAATGAACCGCCTGGGGATGGTGATCGAAGTCTCGCACGCCTCCGACGAGGCCATTTCGGCGGCCATCGACGCCAGTTCCGACCCGGTCGTCGCCACGCATCATGGGCTGCGCGCCATCAACGACATTCCTCGCAACATGCCGGACTGGCTGCTGAAGAAACTGGCGGCCAAGGGCGGCGTGATCGGCTTCCAGCTCGGCAACGAGTTCCACAACCGGAAGGCCTTCGAATGGGGCGCAGCGCACGCCGGGAAAGCGTTCTGGGATACTAGCGCCATTGCGCAGCGCGGCACCGATATTCCGATTGAGGATCTCGACAAGATCGTGGGGCCGCGATTTCCCATGCTGCCGGCCGACATTCCAGACGACATCCGCATGACGGTGGATGACTGGGTCGCGGTGGTGGATCGTGCCATTCGCCTGGTGGGCGAAGACCACGTGGCTCTGGGTTCCGATTTCGATGGCGGCCCGCCGCTGCCCCGCGGCATGCGCGACATACGCGATCTGCCCATGATCACCGACGCCATGCTACGCCGCGGCTACTCCGAAGCGCGCATCCGCAAGTTTCTGGGCGGCAACCTGCTGCGCGTGTTCCGGGAGATTACGGAGAAGCGATAGCCGGCTTCACATAGTCCCTTCGCCAGCTTTGTTTTCGGAGCGGCCGATGTGCGAAAATACCTGGGCTAGCGGGAGCACCCCATGCCGGTGGAACTCTTGCGTCAAACCGCGATCCGTTGGAACGACCCGGATCCGCGCTACGTGCCGTTACTCCGCGAGGGCGGCATCACGGCGGTACTGACCCCTCCCCACGAGGGCTTCGAGAAGGCCTGCGCCGCCGCGCATATCGAGGTGGTCCACGCGTCCGACGTGCAGTTTGTGGGCCTGGCGGACACTGCGAGAATTGCGCCGGGCGGGGCCGTGGTCTTTCGGACGGGATTGTGGCCGGGAGTGCATACGCCGGAGGCGGCCGTAGCCTCCGCCACCAGCACCATTTGGATCGACCAGAACTGTTACCTAGTGCAATGCTTGCGCGCGCTCTATCCGAAGGTGCCGCCGGTGCTCGGATACCTGCCGGATAAGGACGCCGGTGTGCCGCCGGAGCGGGTGGTGCCGTTCTATACGCTCGAAGTGGCGCTGGCCGAAGCGTGGATGTCTGGCGGGAACTTCGTCATGGCGCTGGAGCCTTTGTTTCGGGAGGCGTTGCTGAAAGGCGCGGCGGATGCGCTGGCGGCATGGCGCAAGCTGGGGCGCACGGCCGGCTGGCTGCGCGAGAACGCCGCCGTCTTCGGCCGGCCGATCGAAAGCATCATCACGCTGCTGGTGGAGAATAAGGACGACAGCCTGGAGATCGCCAAGTTGGCCTACCGGCAGAACGTCTCGCCGGCCATTGTGGCAGCGGCGAATCCGCCCGCGCCCGATCCGGCGCGCTGTCTGGAATTGGTGGCCGTGGGGATCGACACGCCCGCGCCCGACGCGCGGCGCCGCATCCTGGCCAATGCCGAGGCGGGGACCACGCTGGTGGTGGACGCGCCGGGCGACCAGGCCTGGTGGCGCGCGGCCGGTTTGCGGTTCCTGCGCGAAGATCCCGACCGCAACTACTATGCGCTGGGCAAGGGGCAGGTGGTGGCTTATAAGGAACTGGTGCTGGACCCGTCCGACCTGGCGCTCGACATGATCGATTACGTGACTCAGAAGCGGCGCGCGGCCCGCGTCTTCAACTGCGGCGCCGCGGTGGCAATGGCCGGTGCAGCGGTGCTGTACCTCGTCAACTACGGGCGGTCCCAGGACCTGCCGGTACTGGCACGCCTTCAAGGCCGCTTCAACAAGGCGACGCTGCTGCGGCCGGAAGCCGCGCCGCAAACGGTGAAGATATCCCGGCGGAACACCAGTTCCGAGGTTACGCTCCCCCAATTGGAGTGTGCCGCCGCCATGATTTTCGGGTAAAATCGGCATCAGCGAAGGAGGGACTCAATGGTTAACCGGCGAGATTTTCTGCGCTATGGCGCTTTGGCTGCGTGCGGAACGCTACCCGGGCTGAGACCGGCGCAAGCCGCGTCCGTGAATCACCGCTATTTCGGACTGCATCCCCTGATCGAGCGGAACCCCAAGGCGGTTTTCATCCGGCGCACCAACGTCGCCAACAAGATGGATGGGCCGGCCAAGCTGCGCGAGGGCCTCAACCTCTCGCGGCAGATTTTCGTGCCGATGAATAAGCCCGGCATCCCCCTCACTCACAGGATCGTGCTGAAGCCCAATGCCACGGGCGTCTACGACCGTCGTCGCGCGCCGGCCGATAACTGGGGCGTGGGGACGGACCCGCAATTCTACGAGGGCATGGTCGCGGGGCTGCGGGAACTGGGCCTCCAGCGTTTTCATTTCGTCGAATCTACCGAATACGACACGTGGGAGATTCGCGGTTTCAACGATGTCAACCAGCGGCTGGGCGTGGATATCGGCGAATCCGTACGGCGCCCCAAGCACCTGCGCGATGGCTACGGCGTCAATTGGGCCACGGTGCCGGATGGCGTGGT
>Ga0181517_10001450_pt1 | contig 26379 bp, 23 predicted proteins | sample PEATcosm2014_Bin_31_FD_119748 | JGI IMG/M metagenome (GOLD analysis project Ga0181517, IMG submission 119748) | Peatland microbial communities from MTU Mesocosm Facility, Houghton, MI, USA - PEATcosm2014_Bin01_30_metaG | ecosystem: Environmental > Terrestrial > Soil > Wetlands > Peat | place... | reverse complement strand
GTCAATCCGGTGAACGGCCGACCGCAGCTACGTAAGCTCCCCAGCAAGGGCCAACAAATAACCGTAATTCCGAGCAGCAGACCATTCTGACCGACTTTGGATGCGAAGCCCAAGATTCTAATGCCTGCTTTGATTCCTGTGGCTCGATTACTACAGGACCAACATGAAGAATCCGATATTCTGCCGGTACTTCGGCTGCGGCCGATGATTTCGAGCAACTTAGGAGAATTCAAATGAAAGACATGCTTCTCAATCTTTACATCAAGCTTCAGGATCTGAAGAATAGCGAAGAGGGTCAGGACCTGGTCGAATACGCCTTGGTTGTCGCTCTGATCGCTTTCGGCGCCACCGCCGGCATGACCTCACTGGCCACCGGCATCAACACGGCGTTCGGCAACGTGAGCACGCAGCTGGGCGCAGACATCACCTAGTCCCGGTCACAACAGCGCCGCGACAAGCTTAAACAAGTTTCTTTGCGGGAGGGGCGCGAACGCCAGGCGAATTGCCGGAGCGCACTCTCCCTGCACAGGGCGCCGGTTGGTGCAGCAAGAACTTTCAGTTTCAGGTCATCGGACCTTGTGCGACCGTTCCCAGAATGCATTGCTTGATTCATCCCGGCAACACCGGGTGGAATTCAATCTCCTGGCATGAGCCTGGAGAAATTCAAATCTCAAGGGGAGAACCACAATGCATGACATGTTATTGAAGCTGTATGTGAAGTTCCACGAACTGAAGAACAGTGAAGAAGGCCAAGACCTGGTCGAGTATGCCCTGGTCGTCGCCCTCATCGCGTTCGGCGCAACGGCCGGCATGACCTCGCTGGCCGGCGGCATCAACACGGCGTTCGGCAACGTGAGCACGCAGTTGGGCGCGGACATCACCTAGTCACGACGATCACACGCCAGCACGAGCTTAACCCTCTACACCGCTTCTCTGCAGGCCAGACGCGAAAGACATGGCATAACACCGCTGCGTACTTATCCCTGCAAGGGCACCAAATGGCCGCCTCCTAAAGAGGCAGCCATTTGTCGTTTAAACCTGTAAGTTCTCTCCCAGATCGCATTGCCCGACCTGTCTCAACGATATTAGGTGAGCGACAGAATCAAAGGAGAGAACAACCATGCATGATCTGTTACTGAAGCTGTATGTGAAGTTCCAGGATCTGAAGAACAGCGAAGAAGGCCAGGACATGGTCGAGTATGCCCTGGTCGTCGCTTTGATTGCATTTGGCGCTGTGGCCGGTTTGCGGAGCCTGGCCGGAGGAATCGGCACGGCGTTCAGCAACATGAGCACCACCCTCGGTTCTGACATCACTTAGCCGCTGAAGGCGCCGGCAAGACGGCGCGAGCTGGTATCATCGGTCCTGCGCGGGACAGATGCACAAGGCGGAATCCTCGTCAAACCGTGTCTGGTCTGCTTGAAATCAATTTGTATTCAGGATGGCAAGGATGCCAGTTCGGCGAGCAGATCGCTTCTTGAATCAGGCGGAGACGCGGTTATTGCGGCTTGATCGCAAACGCAAAAACACTCTGCCGGATCAGGGAAACGACTTAATATGCTTGTGACTGCCGATCCGGAACACGGCAATCCGTTTGTGTTGCTTGAATTCGGTCTGACGGCGATTGCGCTAGCGGCAGCTTTTGCCTGGCCGCGCCTGGGCAATCCGTGGTTCATCCGCGTCGAACGAGCGTTCATGGGGCTGGCCCGCAGGCAGGGCATGGCCGTTGCCTCGGTGGGGATTGCCACCTTCCTGCTTCGCCTCGCCATTCTTCCCTTCTGTCCCGTTCCCCTACCGTTTCTTCCCGACGACTACAGCCTGATGCTCGCGTGCGACACCTTCGCGCACGGCCGGTTGACCAACCCGACTCCGGCAATGTGGATACACTTTGAGACCATCCACGTGGACATGCATCCCTCCTACATGTCCATGTACTTTCCTGCGCAGGGGCTGGTGATGGCCGCGGGCAAGGTTCTGTTCGGCAATCCGTGGATCTTCATCCTGGTTTCGAGCGCGCTGATGTGTGCAGCACTCTGCTGGATGCTGCAGGCCTGGCTGCCGCCGGGGTGGGCGCTGCTGGGAGGAGTGGTGGCGATGGTTCGCCTGGGCCTGTTCAGCTATTGGATCAATACCTATACCGGCGGCGGCCTGATTACCGCACTTGGAGGAGCGCTGGTGCTGGGCGCGCTGCCACGGCTGATGAAGAAGGCGCGCATGCGCTACGGCATGCTCATGGCGGTGGGCATCATTCTTCTTGCTGTTACCCGGCCTTATGAAGGCCTGCTGCTTTGCGTCCCGGTCGCATTCGTTCTCGGACGCTGGGCGCTTTATGGGAAGAATCACCCAGCGCCCGCAGTCTTGATACGGCGGGCGGCTCTTCCTCTACTCCTGATTGTTGCCGCCGGAGCGTGGATGGGCTATTACGATTACCGAGTGTTCGGGAGCCCCACGACCCTCCCTTACACCATTAACCGCGCCACCTATGCGATGGCCCCCTATTACATCTGGCAATCTCCTCGTCCCGAGCCGGCCTATCAGCACGCGGAGATGAGGCGGTTCTATTACGACAGCGAGATGAAGGGCTACTGGAAAGTGAATACCTGGTCACGGTTTGTTTCTGGAACTCTGATCAAGGTGGTGACGTTTCTTATGTTTTTCGCCGGAATCGCGCTGCTTCCTCCGCTGATTATGATGCGGCGCGTGTTTCTTGATCGGCGCATCCGGTTTCTGGTAATAGGGGTGCTGATCCTCTCGGCAGGAATGGCAATCGAGATTTTTCTTCTTCCGCATTATGTGGCTCCTTTTACCGGGGCATTTTATGCAATCGGGTTACAGGCCACGCGCCACCTGCGGGTATGGAGACCGGGCGACAAGGCTGTCGGCTTAGCGCTGGTGCGGTTCATGGTGGTTGTCTTCTTGGTGCTTGGCGCAGCGCGGGTGTTTCCCAAGCCCCTCGGCATCAAAACAGCCGAGTGGCCCTCTTCCGGATGGGAGAACTTCTGGTCGGGCCCGGATGTTTACGGAACCGAGCGAGCTCAAATTGCGGGTGAACTGAAACAAATCCCCGGCCAACAACTGGTGATTGTGCGTGCTTCGGATAAGCGCGATCCGCTGGACCAATGGGTATACAACGGTGCGGATCTCGATGCCTCCAAAGTCGTATGGGCCTGGGATATGGGCGCGGCCGATAATCGAGAGTTGTTGCAGTATTATCGTGACCGAAGAGTCTGGCTGGTTCAAATGGGGACGGATCCGGCAACAATCTCTCCCTATCCTGCGCCTGCACGATAGCAAGTTCACTCATACTTTACGAAGTGGCAATGGACGGCAGGAATCGACGATGATCCAGGAGTTGAAGCCATGATCGACGGAAAACGGATTGCGGTTGTGATGCCGGCTTACAACGCCGAGAAGACGCTCGAAAAGACGGTGCGGGAATTGTCAGGCGTTGTGGACATCAAGATTCTTGTCGACGACTCGAGCAGCGACCGGACGGCTGCACTCTCAAAGAATCTGGGTGTGCTGACATTTGTCCATGACGCCAACTACGGCTATGGGCGCAACCAGCAGACCTGTTACCGCGAGGCTCTGGCCGCGGGCGCAGACATCGTGGTGATGTTGCATCCTGACTACCAATACACGCCGCTGCTGGTCCCCGCGATGGCCGGGATGGTAGCGAGTGGGGTTTATGACATGGTTCTGGCGTCGCGCATTCTGGGCGCGGGCGCGCTGAAGGGCGGAATGCCTTTCTACAAATATGTCGCCAACCGGGTGCTGACGGCTTTTCAAAATCTATTTATGGGCGTAAAGCTATCGGAGTATCACACCGGATTCAGAGCCTTCTCAAAGGAACTGCTGGAGACGCTGCCGCTCCTTGAGAATTCAGACGATTTCGTCTTCGACAACCAGATAATCGCCCAGGCCGTCATGTTCGGCTTTAAAATCGGCGAGGTTTCCTGCCCGACGAAGTATTTTGAGGAAGCTTCCTCAATCAACTTCAAGCGCAGCGTTGAATACGGCTTCGGAGTGCTGGCGACCACAATCGGATTCGTCGCGCATAAGCTGAGAATCGTCCATTCCCCTCGGTTCGGCTCAACTGGAAGAAAACTTACCCAGCATTATTACAACGAAATCATCTCTGGCTCGTGAGGGATGCAGACGCTGGTGGAAGGCATGAAGAGACCGCAGGACTTAACCGCGAACTCTGCCTTTGCCCCTTCAGAGTCTTCTTGCGCAGAGATCGCGAATCGGGGTTTCCGGTGGCCTGAGTGGACTGCGATCGCAACGTATGCCGCAGTGGTCGCATTCGCCATCCCCTATCATGAGCCCTGGGCTGACGAGGCCCAGTCCTGGCAGCTTGCGCGCAGTCTTTCGCTCCCCGCACTCTTTCAAACATACATTCGGTATGAAGGGTCTCCGGGGCTCTGGCATTTCCTGCTATGGATATTGATCCGCCTCCACGTCAGCTATGGCGGTCTGCACTGGATCTGCGGAGCAACCGCTGTAGCGGCGACCTCGCTGCTTGTTTTCAAGTCTCCATTGCCGCGCTATCTCAGGCTTTTGCTGCCATTCACCTATTTTCTTCTGTTCCAATATGCGGTGATCGCGCGGAGCTATGTTCTCGTTCCGATCTTCCTTTATTTGATCGCGCTCCGTTGGAAGAAGAGTCCGCTGGTTCTGGCTCTGCTTCTGGGACTGCTGGCCAACGTGGCTTTGCACGCCGCCGCAATCTCTGGCGGGCTGGCGATCGCTTATCTGATCGGGCGAGTTCGTGAACGGGACGATCATAAGCGGGACCGCCTCCAACTCATGGTTGGTGTGCCCGCTCTTCTGTGTTTGTGGGCTTTCGCGCTTTGGACCGCCTGGCCACCGAAGGACCTGCTGGCTCGCGTAAATCTGATCACGGGACAATCGCGGCCGATTCTGTTGTGGGGGCCCATATCGCTGCTTTGGGGAATGTCACCCTCATGGCTGCTGTCGATCGCTTTCTGGATTGCCATCGTGTTTTGTTTGCGGAGCCGGCGTAGCCTCTTCGTTTTATTGCCGGTGCTGTTTTTTGCCGTTCTCTCAGGGGCCGTGGAGTTCGAATGGTGGCACGTTGGGCTCCTCATGCCTCTTGTGATATGCCTGCTATGGATTACGTGGCCAATGCAAAATGGCAAGGTTCCCATCCCGGAAACTCTCGGCCGCATTGCCCTCGTGGTTATTGCGGCAGTGCAGATTCTCTGGTCCTGTTACGCCGTCGGGTTCGATCATCGCAATGCGTTCTCCCCCGATCTGGCCGCAGCCAGGTTTCTTCGGCCTTATGTTCAGCAAGGCGCCACAATCGCGGTGACGTCCTTTGATGATCCGGGGTGTGGCGCCTGCCGCGCAGTAGGAATTCTGCCCTATTTTGATCACAACATTTTCATCAACCTCCCGGAGCCGTTCTGGTTGTGGAGCAGCCAGAATCCATGGAGAGCGTTGTTCGACAAGGCCCTGCCCACCTACCCCGACCTGGTTGTCGTAGAGATGCGCACGCACCGTCCTGACGACGCCCTCGACCTCAGGAATCCGACGATTCAGAGCCTCAGCCGGGATGGATACTCATTCACCAACATGTTTTGCGGAGCCTGGCCTGAAGGCCTGAAGATAGCGGAGAAGAGCTGTCATCTTATCTTTCGCCGTTCCGGGATCCCATAGAACCGGGTTAATCGAGCAGGCGCTTGGGTTGCTGCTGGTGATCTGGATCTTGAATGCTGAAAAAGCAGATCGTCAGAATCAAGTGGGACGGACAGTCAGCAAAACAAAGGAACCAGCAGACGGGCACACAAACGATTGATCCTGGCAGCATGGCGTGACATTCCGCCACAGAATTCCCGGCAGAAAGGCAGAACGAAGTTGAGAAAGGCGCGCAGGTTCGGTTTGCTCTTATTGCTTCTAAGCTGTGGCCTCTCTGTTTGGTGGGGATGCTCTGTGGGGTGGAAGCTGTCTGGAGGCCCCCTGAATTTCCAGGCAGTCTACTACGGCTCGCGGTGCCTGCTCCAACACAACAACCCCTACAGTGCAACCGAAGTTGACCGTGTCTACCGGTCCGAAGGCGGCTACAGTCAATCGGCGGAGGCCTGGCAACACAGGGATATGACGCTGTATGTAAACACCCCCGCCACGTTGCTCGTGGTCGCTCCCTTTGCGATGCTGCCGCTGAGCGCGGCACAGTGGCTGTGGACGGTGCTCAACGCAGCAAGCCTCATTCTGGCAGCCTTCCTGATGTGGGATCTCGGAGCCGATTATGCGCCCGTTCTGTCCGGGTGCTTGGTTGGGTTCCTTCTAGCCAACTGCGAAAATGTCTTTGCGGGCGGAAATACCGCGGGAATCGTCACCGGTCTTTGCATCGTTTCCGCGTGGTGCTTGCTTCGCGATCGCTTTGTGCCAACCGGCATCATGTGCATGGCTTTGAGCCTGGTCATCAAGCCGCACGAAGCGGGACTGGTCTGGCTCTTTTTCCTTCTTGCAGGAGGAGTCAATCGCAGGCGCGCAGTGCAGACCGCCATTCTTGCGGCGATCCTGATGTTGCCGGCGGTTCTCTGGGTTTCTCATGTCGCGCCGAGCTGGATGGATGACTGGAGTTCAAATCTTGCGGCCATCTCGGCGCCGGGCGGCATCAACGATCCGCGTCCAACTTCGGTTACCAACATTACAGCGGATAACGTGATAAGTCTGCAGGCGGTCTTCAGCATCTTCAGCGATAACCCGCGGATTTATAACCTGGCCAGCTACCTTGTTGGCGGTGTGCCCTTGCTCTTGTGGGCGATTACCGCGCTGCGGTCACGGTTTTCAGCGCGGCTAGCCTGGCTTGCGCTGGCGGCGGTTGTGCCTTTAACCATGCTTGTGACCTACCACCGAGTGCACGATGCCAAACTTTTGTTGCTGATGGTTCCCGCATGCGTGATGCTCTGGGCGGAGGGCGGCGCAATCGGCCGAACCGCAACTCTGCTGACCGCCGCGGTATTCGCGTTGACCGCGGATATCCCGCTGGCGATACTCTGTGAATTTTCACAAAGACTGCACCTGTCCACCGCGGCGTTGTCGGGCCAGATTCTCACTGTCCTTTTGGTCCGGCCTGATCAGGAAATCCTGATAGCGACAGGCATCTTCTTCCTGTGGTTTTACATGCGGCAATCGCAGGCTTGGGGCAATCCCGCCGGTCCCAGAGAGGCCGAGCACGCACTTGTGAATCCGAGCGGCCCGGGGCGATCGCGCGCCTGAAAGTGTGAGCGACCGGCGCTATACTGACGCCGAGGCGGGACCGAACGCTTGACGGAGGTTGCAATCGAGCCCAATGCCGCAATTTGACCGCAGAAGTCTGGCGCTTTGCAGCTTGCTCGTTGGCTTCTGCGCAGTTGTTGCGGGCGGGCAAGTGCAAGCCGGCACGGCGGCTCTGGACCCGGCGGCCGAAGTTCGCGTAACAGTTGTGGACGAGAACGGCCAGGCGGTTGCTGGGGCCCAAGTGACCGTGGTCGAGCCGGGTGAAAGCCCGCTTGCCCTGTGGAGCGATTTCGCGGGTCGCTGCAGCTTTGTTCCACGCCAAAGTGGTCCCTACCAGATACGAACCGGGAAAGCGGGCTTCTATCTGGCCGTAGAGAGCCGCGTGGAAGCGAGCGCGAAGAGCGTGCGGATTGTGCTGACGCACGAGCAGATCGTGCAGGAGCAAGTGAATGTAACTGCGTCTGCGCCGGGAATCGACACCGAACAGACCTCCGACGTGACCGCGATGAACACGCCGGAAATTGTGAGCATTCCCTACCAGACCTCGCGCGACATTCGCTACCTGCTGCCCTACAACCCGGGCGTGGTGCAGGACGCGACCGAGCAGGTGCACGTGGCCGGATCGGAGACCTGGGAAACGCTCGACGAAATTGACGGGTTCGATATTCGCTCCCCGGTGAACGGCACCCTGGATATGAGGGTGAGCGCCGACGCAGTGCGCACAATTGACGCCGAGACGACCCGCTACCCGGTTCAGTTCGGCCGGGCCACAGGCGGCGTTCTGGCCCTTTACACCGGCATGGGCGACAACAAGTTCCGCTTCAATGCCACGAACTTTATTCCCTCCTGGCGCGAACTCAACGGGCTTCGCTTTGACAAGTTCGTTCCCCGCTTCACCTTTTCAGGTCCGGTGGTCCGCGATCACGCCTGGTTTTATGACGGGCTGGAGACCGAATACGACAACATATATATAGCGGAGCTTGCGGCCAACGCCGATACCGACGAATTGATCCGGGGGAGCAATCTTGCCAGGATTCAGGCCAACCTGACCCAGGCAAATATACTCATCGGCGGCTTGCTGTTCAACGATTATCATTCGCCTTACGACGGAATCTCGTCGTTGACGCCGCAACAGAGCACCACCAAGCGCGATACCATCGCCTGGCTGCCTTATGTGCGCGACAAGTTGAGCTTTGGCGGCGGTGCGCTTTTGGACGCCGGTGTTGGGGTGGTCCGCTTTCGCGACGGCTATGAGCCCCACGGTGACACGTCTTACGAAATCACGCCGGAACTGCCTTCGGGCAGCTATTTCGAGAATCTGACCGGGCGCTCGCAACGGCTGGAGGGAACCGCGGCGTTGTATCTGCCCCAGCGCCGCTGGGCCGGAATGCACGATCTGAAATTCGGCGTCGACGCGGACCATATCGGCTACAACGAAGACGTTTCGCGCGCGCCGGTTAGCTATTTGCGCGAGGACGGGACCCTGTTGCGGCTGAGCACCTTTGCCGCCACGGCGCCCTTTACATTGCACAACGCCGAAATCGGCGCCTACGTTCAGGACCGATGGCAGCCGAGGGCGGGGTTGCTGGTGGAACCGGGACTGCGCTTCGACTGGGACGAGATCGTGAGGCGTCCGCTTTGGTCGCCTCGCATTGCCGCGGTGTACTCGCCTCCATCGAGCGCAGGCGCGACCAAAATCTCTGCCGGCGCGGGACTTTATTACGAACACACGCAACTGGAGTATTTGACCCGCGCGCTGGCGGGGATCCGCTACGACACTTACTACGCTGCCGATGGAGTGACGCCGGCGGGTCCCTCACAGGAGACGGACTTCACCGCCAACGACAACTCACTCCACGAGGCGCGGGCGCTGAATTGGAGCCTGGGCATTGAGCAAAAGCTGCCGTGGTCTATTTTTGCCGGCGCCAACTTTGTTGAGAGGCGCACATCCAACCTTTTCACTTATGTGAATCAAAGCGGGCAGGCGGCGCTGTCGGGGAATTATCTGCTCACCAACCAGCGCCGGGACCATTACGACTCAGTTGAATTCGACGCGAGGCGACTTTTTGCGCATGGGCATACGCTGTTTGCCTCGTATACGCGCTCCTCGGCGCGCACGAACGCGGCGCTGGACTACATGCCCGCGCTTTCACTCCTGGGCCCGCAACAAAGCGGACCGCTGGCATGGGACACGCCCAACCGCATCCTCTCCTGGGGCTGGCTGCCTGTGCCGCTGCCCAAACTCGGCAAGAACTGGGATGTTGTTTATGCGCTGGACTACCAAACCGGCTTCCCCTACACCGTGGTCAGCGCGAACCGGCAGGTGACGGGAGGGGCGGGTGCCGAACGGTTTCCGAATGACGTCAACTTCAGTCCCGGCCTCGAATGGCGGTTTCACTTTCGAGGCGCCTACTTTGGCTTGCGCGGGGTGATCGAGAACGCCACGGGCAGCGAGAATCCTGCCGAGGTGAACAATGTGATGGATTCGCCCGAGTACGGGACCTTCAGCGAGTTTCAGGGTAGAGCGTTCACGGCGCGCCTTCGCCTGATCGGATCGAAGTAGATGCGCGCTCTGCCTGCCAGGCGGAGCGCGTCTTTTCTGATGAGGGGAACGGCTTACCGGTACGATTCGTCGCGGTGAATGACAAACTCAGGATAAGCGCCGCCGCCCAGTTCATGCAGGTCCATGCCGATACGCTCGCCGTCAGGAGCCACTCTGAAGGGAACAACGCGGTTGAGCAGCCAGAAGAGCAGATAGACCAGGGGGAGAAAGACGCCGAGGAGAGTGGCCACGCCGACCAGTTGGGCAACGAACTGGCCGCGCTGAGGTGCGAAGAATCCGGCGGCCAGAAGTCCCCAGAGGCCGGCGGCGCCGTGAACGGAGATCGCACCCGAGGGATCGTCGACGGATACGGCGAGTTCGAAGAGCTCGACCAGCAGCGGGGTGGCGATGCCGGCGACGAGGCCGATGAAGAGCGCGGCGGCCGGCGAGACGAGGGCGGCGGAGGCGCTCGATGCAACCAGTCCGGCGATCCAGCCGTTGGCGCACAGGCTGGCGTCGGGCTTGCCGAAGCGGACTTCAGTGACGATGAAGGTTGCCGCGAGCGCAGTGGAGGCGGAGAGCAGTGTGTTGAGGGCCGTGACCGGAAGGGCGGGGAGCGGTGCATTAAGCCAGAGGATTGCGCCAGCCACATTCCAAGCCATAAAGCCGACGAGGCAGACGAGACAGCCGAACAGGACATAGGCAGCGTTGTGTCCGGGCATGGCAGTGGAAAAGCCCTCTTTGGGGAACTTGCCGCGGCGAGGACCCGCGATCCAAATGACGGCCATAGCGGTCAAGCCGCCGAGGACGTGGATGGTGGCCGCGCCGCCTGGGTCGAGAAAGCCGGAGCCGAGGGAGAAATTAACCCCGAGCTGGGCCAGCCATCCGCCGCCCCAGATCCAGTGCGCCTCGAGAGGAAAGACAAGGGCTGCCAAAAGAGCGGCGGCCGCGCAACCGGCAGTGAGACGCCAGCGGTCGGCACCCGAGCCCCAGGGAATGAGGGCCGCAAAGGCGACGGCAAGAAACTCAAAAATGGTGGCAAGCTGCGCATGTGCCGGAGCCGCGCCCAGGCCGCCGAGCAAAAACGGTCCCGCGCCGAGCCAGCTCCAAGGCTTGCCGGCCAGATGAAAGGTGTGGGCCCCGCCGCCGGGAAGGCAGCCGGCCAAGGCCGAACCTAAGACAGCAAAGACAATCGCGGTGACGGCGACGATGGCGATGTTGCCGAGCAGCGCCTGGGCGGCGGACCGGGAGCGGCCAAGGCCGGTATTGATCAGCGCCACGCCGGCCAGGGCGAGCGGCGCCAGCAACAGGAGCGCAAAGGTGAGCGCGAACAGGGCATCGGAGAGGACGGGGGGCTGGGTTGCGATCATTGGTGCGTCTCCCCGCGTGCCTGCATGTGTCCGCGAACGGCAACCGCCAGGCCGAGAGCCTCGACTGCGATGCCGCAAACAACGAAGATCGCGCGCTGCGCCGGGTCGCTGAAGAGCACGATCGCGGCTATCGCGAGAAAGAATCCGGCTGGCAAGACAAGTAAACCGGCGTACTTCATGGTCGTTCCTTTCAGAGCCTCAGACAGGGTGGCGCAGGCCGCGCCGGGAGAAACATCTCCCCCACAACGGGTTCCGATGCAGGAGGCCCGCTCTGCCAGATGATGAGTGAAGGTTGAGTGCTACTTCCATATGAATTCTATAGCAACAGGTTGTTGGCCTTGGGGGATGGATCACAATGCCAGAGCAAGGAATTGATTCCCCGTTCTTGGAACCATGGCGGTCTTGAAGCCTGTGGCGAGGCAATCCCGCGCCATGCGCATACCAGAACATGGTTTTGCTCGAGCTGGTCTTCACGGTTTCCTTTTCCGCCGCGGTCAATAATGACGTATGTCTATGTGTCTTGATCGGGCCCATCGGGCCGTACCCTTGATTCTGGGCGTCGTGACGCTCGCAGATGCTGCGGTGCTGCTGGCCTGGGATGCGCGCCCCCAATACTTTCCCACCGGAAGTCACGATTTTCTCGCGTCTTTCTCCCTGGCCATGATCGCGCTGGCCTACCTCTTCTACCAGATTGTGCGCCGGCCCCCGGCCAGGGAACTTGCCAAGGCTGCAATGCTGGCAACCGCGTTTCTGTTCTGGGCTGCCAACCAGCTATGGCCTGCGTGGCGCCAGGCCACGCTGTTCAACGACATCGCAATCGCGTTGTTCGTTCTGGATGTATTCCTGGTGATCATTGGCTGGCCTGCGACTTCGCACGACAGCTCCTTTGGCGAGACCTGCGTGGAACCGACGCGGGAGTCGCGATTGTGAGGGGAGCGATTTTCCTCTGAAAGGACAGGCCATCCGCCAAATGGTCTTGGCATCTTGAAAAGTTAGGGTGATTCTGGCGGTCAGGGGCAGGAAGATTGGTTTCGAATGGTCGGGAACGTCAGAATCTGGGACATGGCTTCTTGACTCGTTGGAAAAACGCAAGATCAGCATGATATTTTGGAGGCACAATCTCAGTTTCCGGTACGCAAGTTGCCGGAGACGCGATGGTTTATTCCCCGCAATTGTCCTTATCACAATCGCTAGACTTATCAACGGCTTACGCAGCTGATTTTGCACAATATTTTTTGTAAATTGGGCGGCGCAAACCCTTGTATGCAGGTTCTTTGCTGTTATATTGGATTTTCGGGGTTCTCCACCTCTCGGGTGATGCCTGCCCAAGAATGATTCTTGAACACAACCTGTGTGACCGCCGGCACAGCGGGCGCATTCAAACGCAAAAAACCAAGCAGGAAAAGCATTCATGGCGCAAATCTTTGACCGCAGCTCCAACGCGCTGGCTCGCATGAGTCTTGTGCTTACGGGGCTGATCGTGATCGCTTTGGGAGCTACGCTGGACCAACTGCAACGTTCGCCCTGGGTGACGCGGCAAGGCCAACGTCCCGACCAGCCGGTGCCGTTCAGCCACAAGCATCATGTGCAGGGGTTGGGCCTGCAGTGTCAGTACTGTCACACTACTGTTGAGAAGTCGAGCTACGCGGGAATCCCGCCGACCAAGACCTGCATCAACTGTCACGCGCAGATATGGACCAATGCGCAACTTCTGGAGCCGGTTCGCCTGAGCTGGGCCAACGGGCAGTCGATTCCGTGGATCAAGGTTCACGACCTTCCTGATTTTGTCTACTTCAACCACTCGATTCATGTGAACAAGGGGATTGGCTGCGCGACCTGTCATGGGCGCGTGGACCAGATGCCGCTGATGTACGCGCAGAACACTCTGCAGATGGAGTGGTGCCTGAACTGCCATCGCAATCCGGCCAAGAATCTGCGCCCCACGGGCGAGATCTACAACATGGCCTGGGAGGCCCCGTCGAGCGATCGGCCCGTATGGTGTTCGGTTGCCGGCGAGGCAAGCGGCGTGCCCACGGCCGAGAGCGTGAGCTGCGTAACCAAGGACCCGGCGGCTAATCCAGAGCAGTTGGCGTCGCTGACTGCCCCGGCGATGTTCGAGACGGCGGCCTTGGTGAGCGATGCGGGGACGGCTATGACCGCGCCTGGCCAGACGCATGCCCATGCGACCTGCCAGAAGTTCACCAGCCAGGACGAGCTGGGTCACTTTCTGCTGGACCACTACAAGATTCGCACCCCGAAAGATTTGACCAGCTGCGAGGTCTGCCACCGATGAGCAAACAGGCCAGCGGCAACGGGAAGAACGGAAGCACGAACAAGGCGGGTAATGCCGTGGATCACGAGATGAAAAAAGCCGTCACGCCCCTGACCCTGGCCCAGGTTCGCCAGGAGCTGCAGGGCGTGAAAGGCAAGAAGTTCTGGCGTTCGGTGGACGAGTTGGCGGATACGGCGGAGTTTCAGGCGGCGGTTGAGCGGGAGTTTCCTGCTGCTGCGCAGGAGTGGGTCGATCCAGTTTCACGCCGCGGCTTCCTCAAGCTGATGGGTGCCTCGATGGCGCTGGCCGGGTTGGCCGGCTGCACCAAGCAGCCTGAAGAGCAGATCTATCCCTATGTGAAGCAGCCCGAAGACCTGGTGCTGGGCAAGCCGATGTACTTTGCGACGGCCCATCCGTTTTCGACCGGTGGTGTGCCGCTGCTGGTCAAGAGCGACGAGTTTCGTCCCATCAAGCTCGACGGCAATCCCGAGCACGCCTACAATCAGGGTTCTTCCGATCCTTATACGCAAGGCACGCTGCTGGATTTATACGATCCGGACCGTTCCAAGCACGTCCTGTTTCGCGGGGAGGAGCGGGAGTGGTCCGAGTTTGTGGAAGCCCTGAGCCTGAAGGCGGCTGCGACCAAGGATGGCACAGGCATCTATTTTCTGAGCGCCACCATTACGTCGCCTACGCTGGCGGGACAGTGGAAGTCATTGCAGGCTGCATGGCCCAAGGCGAAGCTGGTGCAGTACGACCCGGCATTGGCCGGCACCTCGGCGGCCAGGGAATTGAATGTCCGGTATGAGCTGGATGAGGCGGATGTGATTGTTTCGCTGGATGCGGATTTTCTTTCCGGCGCCAGCTTCCCCGGATTCCATGCGCTGGTGCGTTCCTACGCAAAGCGGCGCAAGGATCCGAATAATCTGAATCGCCTGTACGCCATCGAGAGCTCGCCGACGACCACGGGGCTGAAGGCCGAGCACCGGCTTGGCCTCAGGTCGAGTGAGATTCCCGCATTCACGGCGGAGCTGGCCAAGGCTGTGGGCGTCTCCGGCGTCGAGAGCGCCGCGAACAACTGGACAGACGGCCAGAAGGCATTTCTTGCCGCCCTGGCCAAGGACTTGAAAGCGAGCGCCGGGAAGTCGGCCGTGATTCCGGGGCTTTACCAGGACGAGTCGGTTGCGCTGCTGGCGCTGGCAATCAATGATGCGCTGGGCAATCTGGGCAAGACGGTTTCTGTCGCGCCCAGTCCGCTGAACCCGCTGCCGTCCGATCAGCTTGGCGACTTCAAGGCCCTTGTGGCTGACCTGAACGCGGGTAAAGTGGACTGGCTGGTGATTCTCAATGCCAACCCGATCTACAACGCGCCCGCCGACCTGGACTTCACGGACGCCTTTAACAAGGCCGGCATCGTGGCGCACCTCGGCTCGCATCTGGATGAGACCGGACAGATTTCTCACTGGCACATACCGGCGGCGCATTTTCTTGAATCGTGGTCGGATGTGCGCGCCTATGACGGCACTTACTCGATCGTTCAACCGATGATCGATCCTCTCTATGGCGGCAAGACAGCCCACGATGTTTTCCAGGCGCTGCTCAACGAGCCGATGCTGAGCGCCTATGAGGCGGTGCGCGCCACGGCGAAGCCGCTTATCAAGGGTGACTTTGAAACCGGGTGGCGCAAGGCGCTGCACGACGGATGGATTGACGGAACGGCATACGACAAGACGTCGAAGCCGGGCTCGAAGGTAGCATTCAAGGGCAATGTTCCCGCGCCCACTTCGCCGGACTCGCTTGAAATCATCTTTCGGCCCGATCCGACCATCTATGACGGCCGCTGGTCGAACGTGGGCTGGCTGCAGGAGCTGCCCAAGCCGGTGACCAGCCTGAGCTGGGACAATGCGGCCATCGTCTCCGGCGCCACGCTGACCAGGCTGGGTCTGGAAGAAGACGATATCGTCGAGCTGACCGTGGGCAACGGCCGAGTGAAGGCGCCGGTGATTGTGGCTCCGGGCCATCCCGATAATTCCGTCACCGTGTACTTGGGCTACGGCCGCGAGTTTGCAGGGCGCGTGGGTTCAGGCGCCGGGTTCAATGCCTACCTGATCCGCAACACCTGGGCGCCGTTCAACGCGACCGGGTCGATTCGCAAGATCGAAGGCAAGTGGGGCATCGCCATCACCAAGAGCCACTACCAGGATCACCGCGGTACGCGCTTCGGTCAGCCTGAGGGCCAGAACAACAATTCGCTCGAGGCGGATGAGGCGTTGGGGCCGCGCGGCATCGTCCGCTACGCGACGCTTGAGGAATACAAGGCGGACCCGGGATTTGCCAACGAGGGCTTTAGCCGCGAGAAGACCGACATGGGGGACTCACTGTTCCCCAACTGGGATTACAGAGAAAATGCCTGGGCGATGTCGATCGACATGAACAGTTGTACGGGCTGCAATGCGTGCATTGTGAGCTGTTATGCGGAGAACAATATCGCGGTGGTGGGCAAGCAGCAAGTGCGGATCGGCCGCAACATGCAGTGGCTGCGGATCGACACGTATTTCGAGGGGGATCTTTCCGCACCCCGAGCACACTTTCAGCCGATGGCCTGCCAGCACTGCGAAAACGCGCCCTGCGAGCAGGTTTGCCCGGTAGGCGCCACGGTGCACACGCCGGAAGGGCTGAACACCATGGTTTACAACCGCTGCGTGGGCACCCGCTACTGCTCCAACAACTGCCCGTACAAGGTGCGCCGCTTCAATTTCCTGCTTTACTCCGACTATGAGACCGAGAGCCTGAAACTGATGCGGAATCCCGACGTAAGCGTTCGCTCGCGCGGGGTGATGGAAAAGTGCAGCTACTGCGTGCAGCGCATTTCGGCGGTCAAGATCGATGCCGACAAGGAGAACCGGCCGATTAAGGACGGCGAGATCGTGACCGCGTGCCAGCAGGCCTGCCCGGCATCGGCCATTACCTTCGGCAACATGAATGACAAGCAGAGCCGCGTGGCCAAACTGCGCGCCGATGAACGCAGTTATCAGTTGCTAGCCGACCAGAACACCCGTCCGCGGACGACGTATGTGGCCGCGGTGATCAATCCGAACCAGGAACTCGAAGAAGCGCCGGTGGAACACGCGCGGGCAAAGGGTTGAATCCACGATGGCAACCAGCGAAGGGAAAACCACCGACCCGGGCATCGATCCAGAAACGGGAGAATACCGGGTTATAGGGCAGGGCCAGACTTTCCGGTCGGTCACCGAGAAGATCTCGCGCATCGTGCTCACGCCGCACACGCCGCTGGGCTGGTTCGCCTTCTTCGGCGTCGCCGGCGCCGGCGCCACCATGCTGCTGGTCGCCGTTACCTGGCTCTTCCTCAAGGGCGTCGGCATCTGGGCGATCACCCAGCCGGTGGCCTGGGGATTCGCCATCATCAACTTCGTCTGGTGGATCGGTATCGGCCACGCAGGCACGCTGATTTCAGCCATTCTTCTGCTCTTCAAACAGGGCTGGCGCAACTCGATTAACCGCTTCGCCGAGGCCATGACGATCTTTGCGGTGATCTGCGCCGGCATGTTCCCGCTGATTCACGTGGGGCGCCCTTGGGTCTCCTATTGGATGCTGCCGCTCCCTTTCACCATGAATGTGTGGCCGCAGTTTCGTTCCCCGCTGCTGTGGGACGTCTTCGCGGTGTCAACCTACGCCACCATCTCCGTGGTGTTCTGGTATATGGGCATGATTCCGGACTTCGGCACGTTGCGCGACCGCTCCGAATCAAGGATTGCCCAATATTTTTACGGGATGCTGTCGATGGGCTGGCGGGGATCGACGCGTCACTGGATGCGCTATGAGACGGCGTCTCTGCTGCTCGCCGGGCTGGCCACGCCGCTGGTGCTCTCAGTGCATACCGTCATCAGCTTCGACTTCGCGGTGGCCGTGCTTCCCGGCTGGCATACGACCATTTTCCCGCCCTATTTTGTAGCCGGCGCCATTTACTCCGGCTTTGCCATGGTGCTCACACTGGCCATTCCGCTGCGCAAGTTCTACCACCTTGAAGCACTGGTGACGGAGCGCCATATCGACAATATGGGCAAGGTGATGCTGGCCACAGGCTTCATCGTCGCCTACGGGTACGGCATGGAAGTGTTCATGGCCTGGTACTCGGCCTCTCACTGGGAAGCGTTCATGATGTGGAACCGCATGTTCGGTCCCATGGGCTGGGCTTACTGGGTGCTGGTCACCTGCAACCTGGCCATTCCGCTCACCACCCTCTGGTCGCGCAGGCTGCGCACCAATATCACGTTTATGTTTCTTCTTTCCATCGTGGTGAACACGGGCATGTGGTTTGAGCGCTTCGTCATCATTGTGACCAGCCTCTACCGCGACTTTCTGCCCTCGGCGTGGGGAACTTACCGCGCCACCAAATGGGATTACATGACCTACGTGGGAACCCTGGGCCTGTTCACTGCGCTGTTCGTGCTGTTTGTTCGCTTCCTGCCCATGATTCCCATGAACGAAATCCGCATGATGTTGCCGGGCGCGAAGATTACGCCCAAGGCAACGGCGAAGGCAGGTGACTGATGCCCCCACGCGAAGGAACGTACGGCATGCTGGCCGAATTCGATAACCCCAGCGACCTGGTGCGCGCCGCGCGGCAGGCACGCCAAGACGGCTGGCGCCGCATGGAGTGCTACACACCCTATCCGGTGGAAGAGGCGGCCGAGGCCATCGGCTTCCATCGCAACGAAGTTCCACTGGTCACGCTCATCGGTGGACTGATGGGATGCGCGGCCATGTTTTCGCTGGAGACATGGATTTCAGTGCTCGCCTATCCGCTGAATATCGCCGGGCGGCCGACGTACTCCTGGCCGGCCTTTATGGTGCCGGCCTATGAGTGGACCATTCTGTGGGCCGGTTTGTCGGCCTGCTTCGGCATGCTGGCGCTGAACGGGTTGCCGGCGCTCTATCATCCGCTTTTCAATGCGCCCAACTTCCGCGACGGAGCCACCACGGACAAGTTTTTCCTGTGTCTTGAGGCGCTGGATCCGAAGTTCGACTTGATTGAAGCAAAGGCCTACCTGGAGAGCTTTCAGCCGGCATCGGTTGTGGAGGTGGAGTACTAATGCAAGCCTACCGCCCAGAGAACATAGGTCAGGGATCAGGGGCCAGGGATCAGAACCGGCGTCGCCTAGTCGCAGCCGCGGGCGTCGCAGTGCTGCTGCTGGTGACCGGTTGCCGCCAGGACATGCAGGACCAGCCCAAGATGGTCCCGCAGCGGGGATCGGACTTTTTTGCCGATCATCGCGGGGCGCGTCCACAGGTGCTGGACACGGTGGCGCGCGGCCAGTTGCACGAGGACAGCTATTTCTACACCGGGGTGGTGCAAGGAGCGAACGGTTACCGCGAGGAGCAGAATGTGATGCCCTTTGCGGTGACGATGGAAGTGCTCAAGCGGGGCCAGGAGCGCTTCAACATCTATTGCACACCATGTCACTCGCGGGTCGGCAACGGTCTGGGTGAGATTGTCCAGCGCGGCTACAAGCCGGCGGCCAACCTGCACGACCAGGTACGTCTCTCGCAGCCTGTATCGCACTATTTCTATGTGATGACCCACGGATACGGGGCCATGCCGGACTATTCGGCGCAACTGGCGCCCGAGGATCGCTGGGCTGTGGCTGCCTACATCCGCGCGCTGCAGTTGAGCCAGGCGGCCACGGTCCAGGATGTGCCCTCCGGCGTCCAGGTGCAAAACCTCGACAATCTGGCGGCGGCCGAGAGACATCCTGAGTACGCCCAGCCCTGGGCCCTGCCGGCAACTGCGGTGCAGGCCTATCCTCCGGTGGCCAAAGAGGGCACGCCCGGCATGGCTCCGGCCAATCCGGCAGACCCGACGATCAAGATTCCCGCAAGCAAACCGGCCCCCGCGGCCGCGAAGTAAGGACTCACGGAATGGCTCACGAATCGCACGCGGAAACACACGCTAAAACGCTCCCCGCCGAACTCGGCGCGCCCGCCTTTGTGGATGGCTGGATGAGGCGCGCGCTCGCGGTGGGAGCGATTTCCCTGCTGGTCGCCGTACTGCTAGCCTTCGCGGACGGATCGGTCGATCACTTTCTGCGCGCATGGGTTCTTGGCCTGCTGTTGACCTTCGGCTGGTCGGTAGGCGGCCTGGCTCTGCTGATGGTGCAGTACTGCACCGGAGGCAAATGGGGCCTGCTGCTGCGCCGGCCGCTCGAGGCCATGACCCGCTCGCTACCCCTGGTTTTCGTCTACTGGCTGGTGGTCGTGGTGGAGTTGAAGAAACTCTATCTCTGGGCGCAGTTCACCACCGCGAGTGACACGGCGGCGGCGTTGAAGGCGGGATTGATCAACGAGATTCAAGCCCATTGCCTCGATTTCAAACGTCCCATGCTTAATCCTGGTTCTTTCGTTTGGGTAGGGCTGTTGTGCTTCGCCATCTGGGGTTTCTACACGTGGCGGCTCAATTCGCTGGCAATCAGGCGCGACGCCGATCAGGCAGGCAACACGCCCTACTGGATCAAGAAGCTTGAAAATATCAGCGGACCGGGCATCGTGGTCTACTCCCTGACGATGACCGCGGCGGTGATTTACTGGGTGATGTCGATGGACCCCACCTGGTACTCGTCGGTCTACGGTTTGTTGTTCCTGGTGGGCCAGGGCTACTCGGTACTGGCGCTGGCGATTATCGTTTCTCTCTCGCTGTCAAAAGCCGAACCCTTCAAGACGATTTTGCGCCAGACTGAGCAGCACGACATGGGCAAACTGACCTTTGCCTTTGTGATGCTCAACATCTACCTTGCTTTCGGACAGTTTCTGATCATCTGGTCAGGAAACCTGCCCGAGGAGATTCCCTGGTACCTGGACCGAATTCGAGGCCACTGGGGCATTATCATCACCCTCGACTTCATATTTCATTGGCTGATTCCCTTCACGCTGCTGCTTTCGCGCGACATCAAGCGGAACAAGAAGCGGCTGATGCGCGTTTGCCAATGGATGGTGTTTGCCAAGGCGTTCGACCTGTTCTGGCTCATTGAGCCGAATTACAAAGATGCCGCGCGCAACCTGCACTTCAGTTGGGGGATTCTGGAATATGTGGCCGTTCCGGTGGCGATGGTCGCCTTCTGGGTGGCCTTCTTTTGCACGCGCCTGAAGACACGGCCGCTGGTGCAGACCAACGATCCGCATCTGGCGGAGATTCTGGAGCCTGAACATGCACAAGCCTGAGAATCACGGATCGGGACACGAGCCGGAAGAGATAGACATCTCCGCGGGCTTTGAGAAGAGCGACGTCAAGGTCACGGGAATCCTTGTCTTTCTTGTCGCGCTGGGCATTCTTGTCGCGGTGACGGGGATTCTGTGCTACGGCATCGGCAAGGTGATCAATGCGCGCATGAACCGGGAAGACGGCCCCACGAGCAGGTGGGCCAAGACCGTGAATATTCGGCAACTCGGCGATTTTCCCAACAGTCCCGAGATGCAGAACAAGGTTGCCGAACTGACGCAGCAGTTTCCGACGCCGCGGGTGCAATTGGACGACGGCAACCAGGATGTGGCCGATCTGCATGCCCGCGAGGACCTGCTGCTGGAGAACTACAGCTGGGTTGACGCGTCGCATACCAGGGTGAGGATTCCCATTGAGCGGGCGATGGAGTTGATTGCCCAGCGCGGGCTGCCGATAGCTTCCGCGGCCCAGGCAGCGCCGCTGATGACCGGCGACAGCAATCCGGTGGTGCAGATTCCGTTGACCAATGGGTTTGCGCGCACCGCCTTTGAACAGGAAGAGGCGCAGGCAGTGGCCCACCAGCAGGAAGAGACAAAGTAACAGTAAGGGAGAACAAGTCACAACCGTTTTGACAACGCGAACGCCCCTGTCGAGTTGTTTTCGGGCCGGGAGAAGGAGAGCAGGCACAATGCAGAACACGAACACAACGAGCACAAGCCGGCATAGCACCGGATTTGGCGCGGTAGTGGCGGCGCTGGGCGCACTTCTGCTCTGCCTGGCTCCCTCGGCTGCGCTGATGGCCCAGGTTTCCAGTTACGGAGACAAGGAAATGGGGCCCACCAACGACAAGGCGCCGACGCTTTTGGACGGAGTGGGCATTGCGCAGCACCTGAACCAGCAACTGCCGCTGGGACTCACGTTTACCGACGATGCGGGCCGCCAGGTTGCGCTCGGCAGTTACTTTGGCAAACGCCCCGCGATCCTGGCCCTGGTGTATTACCGGTGCCCGATGCTCTGTTCGGAAGAGATGGACGGGTTGGCGAGCGCGCTGCAGATGGTGAGCTTCGTGCCGGGGAAGGATTTCAACATTATAGTGGTCAGCATCGATCCCAGCGAAGACGCCAGCCTGGCCGCGGCCAAGAAGCGCGAGTACGTGAAGCGCTACGGGCATCCCGAGACAGCGAATGGCTGGCACTTTATGACCGGCACGCAGCCGAATATCGATGCGCTCACGCAGGCGGTTGGTTTCCGCTACGTAAAGATTCCTGTGCCGAACAGCAACCTGGTGCAGTTTGCGCATGCAAGCGCCATTCAGATTGTGACCCCCGAGGGCAAACTGGCCCAGTACTACATGGGAGTCGAATACTCGCCCAAGGATCTGCTCTTGGGGCTGGACGAAGCATCTTCAAACCGCATCGGCTCACCGGTGGACAATATTCTGACGTACTGCTACCACTACGATCCCCAAACCAATACCCATTCGCTGATCGTGGCCCGGGTGGTGCAGGCGGGCGGTGCTCTGACGCTGGCACTGCTGGGTGGATTCATGCTGGTGATGTTTCGGCGCGACTACCACAACGATGACAACGCGGGACGGAGCGGAGCCGCCGGCACAGGGGAGCCGGGAACGGACAAAAAGGTGAACGGATAACGGAATGAATGAAATCAGTCCAGTACTCTGGCAGTTTCTCGTCAAATGGATGACGAACTTCGCGCTGTTTCCGCCGGAGGCGTCGAAGATTGCGCCCCAGATGGACGCGCTGTATTTTTTCATGGTGCTGGTGAGCCTGATCGGGCTCACGATCGTGATTCTGCTGGTGGTGAGCTTCTCGATCCTCTATAGCAAGGAGCGCCATCCGCACGCGGTTCAAATTGAGGGGTCCACGCTGCTTGAGGCCACGTGGACCATCATCCCGCTGGGACTGTTCCTGATCATGTTTGTATGGGGCGCGCTGATTTACTTCCGTGTCTATACGCCGCCGGCCAACGCCATGAACATTTACGTGGTGGGTAAGCAGTGGATGTGGAAGGCGGAGCATCCGGGCGGTCAGCACGAGATCAACTCGCTGCACGTGCCGACCGGCCAGCCGGTACAGTTGACGCTGATTTCGCAGGACGTGTTTCACAGCTTTTCGATCCCCGCTTTCCGGGTGAAGCGGGAGGCCATTCCGGGCCGGTATACGACGGTGTGGTTTGAAGCGACGACCCCCGGCACCTATCACCTGTTCTGCACCCAGTATTGCGGCACGAACCATTCGGCGATGATCGGCGACGTGGTTGTTCTGACGCCGGACGACTTCAAGAAGTGGCTTGCCGGTTCGACCAGCGGCAATTCTCTGGCCCAGGACGGTGAACGGTTGTTCGCCAGCCTTAGCTGCACGGCGTGCCATAACACGCGGCCCGACGCGCGCGGTCCCAGCCTGGCCAACGTATACGGATCCAAGCTGACGCTATCGACCGGGGAGTCGATCACCGCCGATGACGCTTACCTGCGCGAATCGATCTTGAGCCCGTCGCAGCATATTACCCAGGGTTACGCGCCGATTATGCCCACCTACCAGGGGCAGATCAGCGAAGAAGGCGTGATCGCGCTGGTGGAATACATCAAGCATCTGGACTCCGACTATCGTATCCAGCAGACAACGACGACAACCGATTTGCTCCCGGAGAGCGAAGGCACTGTGGCGGGTCAACAACCCAAACCACAGGGGAAGGTGAATCCATGAGCGCCACAATCCTAAGTCTTCCCGACCAGTCCACGGCCAGAATTCCGAAGACCAACTTCATTACGAAGGAAAACGGACTGCTGAGCTGGCTGCTGACCAGCGATCACAAGCGGATCGCGATCCTCTATCTGATCTCGATTACCTTCTTCTTCTTCATCGGCGGCGCGCTTGCCGGCCTCATCCGCCTGGAACTGCTTACGCCGCAAAGCGACCTGATGGCGACGGACACCTATAACAAGGTGTTCACCATGCATGGCGTCATCATGATCTTCCTGTTCCTTGTGCCGTCGGTCCCGGCTACGCTGGGCAACTTCTTTATCCCCATGATGATCGGTGCCAAGGATCTGGCGCTACCCAAAATCAACCTGCTGAGCTGGTATCTCTACGTGGTGGGCGGCATCCTGGTGGTCTATACCATGGTCAGTGGCGGTGTGGATACGGGCTGGACCTTTACCACGCCGCTTTCAACCCATTACGTGAATACCAACGTGATGTCGACAGGCATGGCCGTCTTTATTGCGGGCTTCAGCTCCATCTTTACGGGACTGAACTTCATTGTGACGCTGCACAAGATGCGCTGCCCGGGCATGACTTGGTTCCGTCTGCCACTGTTCTGCTGGGCCCACTATGCAGCCAGCATCCTCATGGTCCTCGGCACCCCCGTCCTGGCCATCGCGATTGTTCTGCTGGCTCTCGAGCGCACCGTAGGCATCGGCGTGTTCGACCCGACGAAGGGCGGCGACCCGCTGCTGTTCCAGCATCTCTTCTGGTTCTATTCCCACCCCGCCGTCTACATCATGATTCTGCCCGGCATGGGAGTGATCTCAGAGACCGTGTCGACATTCAGCCGAAAGCGGGTTTTTGGCTATACGGCAGTGGCCTTCTCCTCGGTAGCCATTGCGGTCTTCGGCTTTTTCGTCTGGGCCCATCACATGTTCATTATGGGCATTTCAAACTACGCGGTTCTGGTGTTCTCGCTGCTGACCATGCTGGTTGCCGTGCCGTCGGCCATCAAGATCTTCAACTGGACGTTCACGCTCTACAAGGGCTCCATCACCTTTGAGACGCCGATGCTTTACTCGTTCGGCTTCATGGGCCTGTTTACCATCGGCGGCATGACCGGCGTCTTTCTGGGCGCCTCCGGTACCGACATTCACCTGACAGAAACCTACTTTATCGTTGCCCACTTCCACTTCGTGATGGTGGGGGGCATGTTGATGGCTTTCCTGGCCGGCATCCACTTCTGGTGGCCGAAGATGACCGGGCGCATGTATCCGGAGAAGCTCTCGCAGTTGGCCGCGGTGGTGACCTTCATCGGCTTCAACCTGACCTTCTTTCCACAGTTCATCCTGGGCACGTTGGGGATGCCGCGCCGTTACGCGGCCTATCCTCCCGAGTTCCAGGTTCTGAACGTTTTCTCGACCGCGGGTGCCACAATCCTGGGCGTCGGTTACCTGCTGCCGGTGCTTTACCTGACCTGGTCGCTCAAGTACGGTGAAATCGCGGGCGACAATCCCTGGCAGGCCACCGGGCTCGAGTGGCAGACCCAGTCGCCGCCTCTGACCGAGAACTTTGTGGTGACGCCGATCATGGATCACGAAGCATACGACTACGAGTGGCTTGAGAAGCAGCAGGCGAAAGAGGTGGCAAGTGTCGGATAGTCCCGCGATCGCACATGGAGCCCTGGCGGAGGCCGGCGACTCCCACGAGGAGCACCCCGCTTACCAGCGCCACCACTTTAACTCCGTCGAACAGCAGGCGGATACCACCAACTTTGCGATGTGGCTGTTCCTGCTTACCGAAGTCATGTTCTTCGGCGGCTTGTTTACCGCCTACCACATCTATCGCAACTGGTACTACCCGGCGTTTGTGGCTGGCTCTCACCAGTTGGATGTGTTTTGGGGCACGCTCAATACGGTTACGCTCATCGCGTCCAGCTTTACCATGGCGATGGGCGTATGGTGCGCCGAAACACGACGCAAGAACGGCTTGGTGGTCTCACTCGTGCTTACCTTCCTGCTGGGCACGGTCTTTCTCGGCATCAAGAGCATCGAGTACCACGAGAAGTGGGAGAAACACCACGTTCCCGGTTTCCACTACAGTCTTCAGTCTTTTATCAATCCTGCCTCTGACCCGGCAGCGGCGGCATACGGCGACAAACCACTGGCGCTGGACATGGCCCGCCACACAGAGCTTTACTTCTTTCTCTATTTCGCCATGACCGGCATGCATGCGCTGCACATGATCATCGGCATCGGCATCCTGGGATTCATGATCTTCAGAGCGCGGGCCGGGGCTTACACCTCCGGCCATGTGACATTTGTTGAGAATTTCGGCCTCTACTGGCACTTTGTCGACATTATCTGGATCTATCTTTTCGCGCTGCTCTATTTGATCAGCAGACATCAGTAAAAGGAGCCTGCCATGAGCGAGCAAACGGAACACACGCATCACATTGTCAGCCCCAAGATCTACGTGGTGATTCTTTTATGCCTTCTGGCGGGCACCGCTGCCACGGTGTGGGCATCTTTCCTCGAGTTGGGCATCTGGAATCCGATTGTCGCCCTGGCGATTGCCACCGGCAAGGCCATGCTGGTGGTGCTCTTCTTCATGGGCGTCAAGTACAGCTCGAAGTTGACCAAGCTTACCGCGATCTCAGGCATTTTCGTCTTTATGGCGCTAATCGGAATGACATTGGCCGACTACATGACCCGAGCCTGGGGACGCTGGTAAAGCCCCTTCGCCTCAATGCATTAAGGGCCGCCCGCGGCGGCCTTTTTTCGTTTCCCGAGCTGATCCAAACGATTTTTGACACATCTTGCGGCCCTCCCGGTTCTGTTCCCGCTCTCAAGAAACCACGTGACACCCACTCTTGTCCAAGACAGCGATTTTGTAAATCCGCGCAGTTGATTTCAGGGGACATAGGCATCTTCCCAACCGGTGGCGGCAGGTTCTGTTGAGGACTCGCTCTGGATAGATTTCTATGTGC
>Ga0181517_10001448_pt1 | contig 26400 bp, 18 predicted proteins | sample PEATcosm2014_Bin_31_FD_119748 | JGI IMG/M metagenome (GOLD analysis project Ga0181517, IMG submission 119748) | Peatland microbial communities from MTU Mesocosm Facility, Houghton, MI, USA - PEATcosm2014_Bin01_30_metaG | ecosystem: Environmental > Terrestrial > Soil > Wetlands > Peat | place... | reverse complement strand
TTCTCAGACAACGTCCGCCACCGGCGAATCGGTCGTTCAGCGCCCGCTTCCTCTGTTCCAACCATGACCGCATACTCGCCCGCGCAACTGCTCTCACGCCAGAGGGGGACTTGGGACGCTTACATACAGGCGACAGCAGGGCCAACGACTGGAATGAACTCGCATATTCCCGCCAGTCGGCTCAACACGAAGGAGTACGGCACGCGCATGAGCCAGAGGACCAGCATGAGGGCAATAGCGGTTAGGCATGCCAGAATGAGTTGGCCGCGGATGCTCGCCTTTGCGATCCTCCGAGTACGCAAACCAGACAGAGGGCGCGGTATCTTCACCGGCAGGCCTGTCATCGCGCACATAGGTCCAGGGACGCCCGGTCTTGGTCTTGCCGCTGCCAGGCGCAAGCACCGGCATCGGCGTATCGTCAGCGTGAAGCTTGGCTCCAGCGAGCACATGCCTCTGAATCGCATCGATCAACAGAGTGAGTAATTCGCTTGCTCCGCCTACCCAGCCCGCCAGCGTGGAGCGTTCGATCTCAACTCCCTGGCGAGTGTAGATCTCCGACTGGCGATAGAGCGGCAAGTGATCGGCGAATTTAGAAACCAGCACGTGGGCCAGCAATCCCGGCGGCGATCCATATCCTCGTTCCGGTGCGCAGTTCGATCACTTGCGCAAACTCTCAAAGATCGATCTCAGCAGTGACGGGTCAGCACCGCGTTCCACGCTGATCATCGCTCGCCCAGGAAACTCGATGTGAATCGAGTCGCCCGGTGCCGACGGTTGCTTCGAATCAACCTGGTCTTGAGCATCGACCGCCGCACTGGGAGAAGACAACATGACTGGAAGCAGCCCCGCCGGCGCCGCCGGTTCGTCGAGTTCGCCCCGCTTCAGTGCGACGCCACTTGAACACCTGGTTCGCGTTCACACCGTGGGCACGAGCAATCAGCGCCACACTCGCACCAGGCTCAAATGTAAGCTCCGCAATCCGCCGCTTCTCCGACGACGTTCGGAACCTGCGAGGGCGGCGCCTGGCTCCTGCTTCCTGCTCATCAACCATGAACATATCGTCGCCCTCAAACCGGAACTCATGCCAGAGGGGAACTTAGGACGCTTACAGATGAAGCGCACCAAGGAATCCTGAAAACCCTTCTCAAAAAGGGTCTTTCAACGCGATCTTGAAAACGAAGGCATGATCGCAAGGCTTCACTTTGGGCGTTGTCACTTCCAGAGCTTCCTCGGTGAACTCCCATTTGAGAGGTTCATCGCTCCCCAGCATCCTGATGGATTCCACCTCTGATGGATACAATCCCTCCCACCTATCGATGATCTCGTGGTTTGGCACCAAGCTGGTAAAGGACGCTTTATCCCCAGGCCAGGTGAGACAGGTGGCGTAAAGGAAGTTATCGCGGTAGGTGTACCGAATATCCTGAGGCGTGTAGCGCAGGTTATTGTCCTCATTGAATGCCCCGCTCTTCTTGAGCTGAGTTGGGCCCTCGGCAGCCACAAGCCACGGGCTGGTGTTATAGATTGCTTCTCCATTGATGCGAAGCCAGTCGCCCATCGCAAGCAGACGTTCCCTCGCGGGATCAGGGATTGTGCCGTCTGGCTTGGGTCCGACGTTCAACAGCAGAAACCCATTCTTGCTGACGCGATCCACAAGACCCGTGACCAATTCATCCACGGATTTGAACCCGAGGTCCGTAACATATCCCCAGCCGCTGCCGCTGTCGATCGTGGTATCGGTAATCCATTCGGAATAGGTCAGCTTGCTTTCCCGCCCGAGTTCCAGATCGTTCAATCCAACTTGAGGCACGAAATCGTGGCTCTTGTAAGTCACGGTCACGTCTTTATGCAGTTTGGCAGCCCGGTTGAAGTAATGTTCCAGGAACCTCTGCCGGTATCGTTGCTGGATCTGTCGTATTCCATCGTCGAACCACACCAGATCAGGATCGTATGCATCTACGACCTCGATGAGTTTTCCGATCCAAACATCAAGAAACTCCTTGGTCGGTCGAGCATACGGATCATGACTGACTCCATAGAGGCCTGAATAGCGCGGATCTGAGGCGTCGTATCGTTTGTCCCACGTCGGGAAGTAGAACCAGTGCTCGGCATGATGAAATGCCGTCATGAACTTCATCCCATGAGCCTTGATCGACCTTGATAGTTCCCCAACCACGTTCCGCTTGGGACCCATCTTGGCAGCATTCCATTGAGAATACTTTGTGTCCCACATCGCAAAGCCATCGTGATGTTCAGCGACGGGCCCGGCGAAGCGTGCACCTGCATTCCTGAAGAGTTCCGCCCACTCGTCCGGGTTGAACCGGCTGGCGGTGAACATCGGGATGAAATCCTTGTATCCAAACTTCTCCAGTGGCCCGTAGGTCGCTTCGTGATGCTTCCTCTCGTCAGAATCGGGATTGGTGTACGTGTGATAGGCATACCAAGTTGCATTCCTGCCGTAGGCGGGAACAGCATAGATTCCCCAATGCGTGTAGATGCCGAATTTTCCGTCTCGCAGCCACTGAGGAATGGGAATCTTCCGCAGCGAGTTCCAATAGGGCTGATAGAGGCCGCCTTCCATGGCGGAGTGAGTATCCTTCTTTCCCAAAGACCTGGCTTGAGCAGTGACTATTGAGCCTGCGGAAAGGGCCACGCCGCCTTTCAGTAGATCGCGTCTGTTAAAGTTCATAGCCATCATTTCTCCCTATGCGGCTTGTATCGACACGCCTGTATCAGCGGCCGATGAGCTGCTGTCAAAATGCACTCTTGAGCATGATTTTGAAGACGTAGGCATGCTCACAGGGCTTTACCTTCGGCGTTGTTACCACCAAAGCCTCTTTGGTGAACTCCCATTTGATCGGATCGTCGCTTCCGAGCATCTTGATGGATTCGATCTCTGACGGGTACAATCCCGCCCAGATCTTCTCTGTCGGCACCCAAGGGACCTTCTTCGGCACAAAGCTGGTAATGAGGGCCCTGTCTCCCGGCCAGGCAAGGACGGTGGCGTACAGACAATCGTCTTTACAGGTAAAGCGAATGTCCTGCGGCGTGTATCGGACGTCGTTGTCTTCGTTGAATTCGTCCCACTTCCACTGAGTCGGTCCTTCACCGGCTATCAGCCATGGACTGGTGCCGTAAATCGCCTCTCCATTGATGCGCAACCACTCTCCCATCGCAAGCAGGCGCTCTTTCGCGGGATCGGGAATTGTGCCGTCCGGCTTCGGTCCAACGTTCAGAAGAAGAAAGCCGTTTTTACTCACCCGATCTACTAGCCCAGTCACTAATCCATTTACGGACTTGAACCCTAGGCCTTTGACATATCCCCAGCCTTTTCCACTGTCGATGGTGGTGTCGGTAATCCACTCATTGTAGGTCATCTCAAGTTCGCGGCCCAACTCCAGGTCATCAATGCCGACGCCAGGTGTAAGATTGTGGCCTTTGTAGGTAACTATCACTTCCTTGCCCGACGCTGCGGCTCGATTGAAGTAGTACGCTAGAAAGTTCTTCTTGTACCGCTGCTGGATCAACTCAAGTCCAACGTCGAACCACACGACATCGGGATCATAGTTGTCCACGACCTCGATCATCTTGCCTTCCCAAGTATCGAGAAACTTCTTGTCGGGCAGCGCGCCGGGCGCATGAGCTTCACCATAGAGGCCTGCATAGCGTGGATCACCGACATCGTACCGCTTGTCCCAAGTCGGGAAGTAGTACCAGTGATCGGCATGGTGAAATGCGGTGAGGAATTTGAGGCCCTGCCCCTTGTAGGCTCTTGAGATTTCTCCCACTACGTCGCGCTTGGGTCCCATCTTCGCTGCATTCCACTCGGAATACTTTGTGTTCCACATGGCGAAGCCGTCGTGATGCTCCGCTACAGCTCCTGCAAAGCGCGCTCCCGCGTTCTTGAATAACTCCGCCCATTCTTCCGGATCGAAGTGACTGCCGGTGAACATGGGAATGAAATCCTTGTAGCCGAACTTTTCGAGCGGCCCGTACGTGGCCAGATGGTGCTTCGCCTCATCGGAGTCCGGGTTGGTGTAAATGTTGTGGGCGTACCAGGTAGCATCCTTCCCATACGCGGGGACGGAGTAGACCCCCCAGTGCGTGTAGATGCCGAACTTCCCATCCCTGAGCCACTTCGGAACAGGAATGTTCCGCAGTGAGTTCCACGACGGCTGGAACGGGCCGCTCCCGGAGGTGGCATGTGTATGCTTCTGGTCCAAGGCCATTCCCCGAGGGTTGATCAATGACGCTGCAGAAAGGGCGGCGCCGCTTTTCAGTAGATCGCGTCTGTTGAAGTTGATAGCCATCGTTTCTCCCTTGTGTAGGCTCTCCTCGCGGATGTTGCGCCTGTACTCTCCACGCAGAACGGAGTTCGTTCGACGAAAATAGATTTTGTCGGCTTTGCAATCTGTGTGCCGAGATTAGCCCATCAGCCGGACACGGCTGCTCTGCCGTTTCTCATGAATTGTGGTACACCTCGCGCATGATCGACCACGAGGTCTCACCCTGCAAAGGAATCTGCAAGGGGTCCGTCGTACTCAGCCATTCCTGATTGCGAGGTTCGGCATCAAGCCTCTCCATATCGCCCTTGTAGTCCTGCCCGGTGTACTCGTAGTAGCCGAACAAATAGAAGCGGCCGTCGTCGAGCTGATGGATGAAGATGGAAAAATTATGCATGTTGTATTTGGCAAGTAAATCACGCACGCCTGGGTTGGAGGCGGCGTGCACCACCTCATAGGCGCTGATGCGATCGGGTTTAATTCCGACCACCATTCCTATTCTTTGGGTTGAGTCTTTCATTTGTGATACCTCCTTTACACCGGAATCATTGGGCATTCGGTGGCCATTGCTCGTGTTGACTTCTGGTAGGTCCCCATTTCCCCATTTCGAAATTGGTAAATCCAAGGGCAAGTGCGGGCGAGCCCGGCAGCACGCGAAAGTCCCGATTAGCAGGATCGACGAAAAGCGGATCGGCGAAGATAGAATGGCGGTCAAATCCGAGGTTCTGCCATTCCGCGAGGTTGTAACTACGCGGGTTTCTCTTTCCTCCCTCTGAACGAAGTTGATCCACGACGGCGCGAAACTCACCTTGGGACGAATAAAAGCAGTTTCTGTCAATCTCTTCGAACCATGGGCCAATGGCGGGTGGGGCGATAACGGAATAACTCATTTGTGGCCACCATGGCCAACCGGAGGGCCATTGCGTATCTCCAGGATCCATTACTGTAATGTTGTTGAAGTAGCGATCGTGATTGAGGTTGTTCCCGACGTGGAAGCAGGGCGCGCTCCGGGCCATATACCAGATGTTGTTATAAACTTTGCGGTGTGCTCCCTCGCGCAGCTTCATGCTGACACCGCCGATCGAGATGTTATTGTAAATCTCGAAGTTGGATGCGCCGTCATCCAGGTCCAACCCCCATCCAGACTTCTCATCGAAGAAGTTGTTTCGTACGATGACGGGTTCCATAGCATCGACCAGGATATCAAAAGCGTCAATCCCACGATCGGCGGTGTACGGACCGTGGGACTGTGCGAGGCACCAGGCTCGATCGCGCCCCCACGCGTTGAAGGGTCCATGATCGGCGGTTTCGAGAACGGTGTCGTGCGTTTGATTGAATTCGATAATATGACCGCCCCATGTGCCGTCACCTATACAGATTGCCGCTCGAGGCATGTTATAGATCAGGTTGTGGCTCACCGTGATCCGCTTTGCTCTCGAGATGTAAACACCGGCGACCTGTTTGCCGTAAAATCCGCAATCGTGGACCAGGTTGTCGCTCGCCCGGCACTCGAATGGAAAAGCCAACTGAGTCCCGTTGGTTTGCTCAAGATCCCCCACAAAGCAGATTGCGCTATCGCCGGCCTCGGTGAACTTGCACACGCTGACTGAGAAGTCGCGGTTGTAGTTATTCACGAAGACGCCATTCCCTCCAACCGCATCAAACCAACAATCCTCAATGGAGCATTTGCGCGTTCCCTCTACGAAAACGGTTCCACCCCGATGTATTGACCAATCGCTGAGGGAAGGGACATCATAGCGGAACATGTAAGTGCACACAGTGTGTGCAAAGCGGACGCCCTGGATCTTGATGCTCTGAACCGGCTCAGCCTGCGTACCTGCAAAGTGAACGATATGCTCAAGCTGGGGAACTTCAAATCGCGCACTCTCAAGATCCGTTCCGAGTTGTGGGAAGTAGTAGAGTGTAGCTCCCCCGCGGTCAAGATACCACTCCCCTGGGGTGTCGAGCTCTTCAAAAACATTGTCGATGAAGAATCGAGAACGGGCTCCGACTCTGGCCGGGTCACTGTCCCACTTCGCCCCAATCTGCTGGCCGCCTTCGCCAAACCAAATAGAGTGCGTCTCGGGATCGATGCCCTTAAGGCGCCATTGCAGGTTGCCCCAATAGTCTTCCTGGAAAATATGTATCTCTGCGTCTTTCAAATTTGACCAGTTCTTGTTACTGAAAGTTGCCGGATCAAATCGCACCCCACGCGGCGCCTCCCCGCTGAAGGCCATGTCTGAGTTTGGCCCTGCATCAGGGTCCTGCATATCATCTGCGATAGGTCCTGCAGCCTGCAAATATCCTGACTTCCCTGGTTGAGATGGATCGTAATTCGGATAACGCGCTCGAATCTGACGCTTGCCATTCACGAACAATTGAGTAAAGTTCAGCCCTGCGGGAATCGACGTCTTCACGATTCCGTCCTTGTGCGGCAACCATCGACAGTTCAGCAGACGACCGCCGCTGAGCACGACATCCTCTCCTGGAACAGCCGCATAGATCACAGGAGACTCTGGCGAACCGGAGTCTTGAGAATCGAAGACCAGGGGTGACTCCAGATAATAAGTTCCTCCCCGCATCCAAACATGAATGGGTCCGCGACGCGCCGCCTTCCGAACAGCTTGCTTCGCTCTGAAGAGGGTCGCGAAAGGGAGCATCTTCGTTCCTGGATTGCGGTCATTTCCAACGGGCGAAACGTAGAACTCACGGATTTCGGAGTCTTGCTCCCCATCCACTTCGACGGGCCCCTCCTGAGCTCCTGAAAGTAGGCTGCTAGCAGTAAAGGCCGCGCCACCCGTGAATTTGAGAAAGTCGCGTCTTCGCATGGAAGCTCCGATCGGATGGACCAGGTTGACATTCCAGTCACGCCCAGTCAACTTGAAAATCAAGCCAATTGACAGGGATGATTGCACATACTGCCCAATATCCAAAACGCCTTTAGTGGCAACATCCATTCAATGGATGGTCCATTACATGTCAACGCGTGCGGCGCGCAATCCAATGTGCGCCCCTGGCGCGCCTTGAATCCTTCGGTGCTAGCAGCCCGGTGTTGATCCCGCAAGCTATAACACCGATCGGCCCGCATCAATCGACGTCTGGCTATGTATGATTCCCCTAATCTTCAGGTGCTGCACCTGGAACCGTCACCGCCTCCTTGTAGCGCGAGAAATGCAAAGACCAACTTACACGGACAATTTCTTCAAAGGCTCCGAGAATATCTCAAACGGCTTAAGGCTTGATTGTCGATCGGATGGAATGCGATAGCCGCGCGCCCACAATTCTCCGTCCTGATGAAACACTGCAGTGGTGGCAAGATCCTGTTGCTGGACTGCATAAAACGACTTCTCACCGCCGCCCTTAACAACAAATGCCGGAGCAGCCAGGTCCATCGCGTCCCTGACAACGGTTACTCCATCAAATCGGCCATGGGGGATCAGCCAGTATTCGACTCGCTGGCTTCCGTAGAGGCGCAAGTCGTAATCCTGCTTCCCAGTCCAAAAGTCAAAGTGCATCCGATTGTCAAAATGGTTGCCGCCCCAGGCAAGAACATTGGCAATGGTTCCATTGCGTACCCAATGCTTAATGGTTCCGCGGTTAATATAAGTCAGCCCTCCGCAGTGCACCCAATTCGGCGCCAGGAGAGGTTGACGCTCGCGCGCTTTTACATAACCGAAAGCAATGTCACGATGCAGGTCTGTTCCGCGAGTCGGATAGTAGACGTTGAGTTTCGTCTCGTCAAGCCAAAAATAGCCAGCCGTGCTCCCATGAAACTCAAAATCTAACTCGACCTTGATCGCATTGAACTCACGGAAGAAGTGGTATCGCTCCCGTACGGTTATGTCTGCCAAGCTCGCGGATCGGTCTACCAAATAGTAAACTGGTCCCTCGTAGAAATGACATACGGCGCTGCGATTGTTTTTCCACTCATCCCCAATCATTGCACGAAGCTCACCACCTAAGTACTCATTTGCCTGTAGAAGTTCGCTGCCTTCCGCCGTCGCGATATTACGCATCAACCCAGTCTCGGAAAACTGTATCGTGTAGTGCTTTGTTGTGATGCTCTTGGGCAGTGGCCTTTCATTACTGGGCTTGGGTTGAGACACCGAAAAACTCCGATATCCCCCAGGTGGCAATTCACATATCCCCAGCGCCCGCCCTTCGGAGCTTTGAAATTTTTCTCCCGGGACCTCGCTACCTTCAATGTCGACAATTGCGGTACGGGCCCAAGGCAGGGTATTGAAAACCGCTAGTGAATTACTTCCGTTAGAAACCACTGCCTTTGCGAGTTCAGAAGATAGCTGGTTGGCGGTCGAAGCAGCTTTTGAAAGCTCTTGAATGCCCTTTCTGCGTAAATCAGTTACCTCAATCCAGTGCACGTCATGATTGTGAAACTTCAAGATTGTGCGCCAAATTGTCCGGAGTTCATCCTGGTGGTCTGAGGATACCCCGGCAACGGCGGCCATGGCCTGAATCGACTCGACAAGAAGCGCTGCTTCTTCTGCTTTGTGGTTGGTGCGCAACAACTCTTCCGCCCAAACGCCTTCTGCATAAGACCAATGATTGGTCAAACGCACTTTTGCCCTGGGTGGAGTCAATTTGATTAGTTCAGCCAACGCCTGTCCGAAGAGGACAAAGTCGCAAAGAATAGAGAGTTGCTTATACTTTTCTTCGTCCACCTCATCCATGTCTGGAAAATAGGGCCAGATTGGGCCCGGTCCGTACATATCGGCATCCAGGATTTTCTTGAAATTCGTCAAATCACCCGGCATTCCTTCCGGCAGGGGATCTGTCAGGTACATAGGCAATGAACTCCCATCCAGGGCTTGAGCCTCGACGAACTGATCGTCGAGCACGAACTTTGAGCCCTGATGGGAAGACATAATCTCGATCGGGCCAGATTGTATTTCCATAAACCAGACGAATTGCGGTGCTACGATCATCGAATAGCCGAATTTCCTGAGGATCTGCGGCAATTGCTCGTGAAACGAGCCTTCCTGAAATCCGTAGACTTTGACGTTCTTTCGAAACAGGCGCTGGTAGACATCGCCGCCATATTGAAAGTCCCGCCAATTGGCTTCCGATCCATACACCTGCAGATGGCCTTGGCAATAGGTTCCATTCACGAATTCCAGCACTCCCCTGGATTGCATTCGTTGCATCTCCCCGATCACATCGGGGTAATCACGCTGAATCGTTTCTAAGTCAAGCGCCGCGAAATCGTAGTTCAGGCGGAGTCCCGGCAACTTGTCCAACGACGCCAGATTGCGTCGAATTCGCCCTACGTAGTCACTTGCCTGCACCGCACCCCACGGGGGCGTGCGCTCGCCAACTGGAGGGACCCCACGATCCTCGTCGATGATGAGATACATCGGGTGCTGGCAATAGGCGATCTTCAGCCCGAAATGCTCTCGCACCCACGATAAGTGCTCGAGGTGTTCCGCGATCTGGTCGCCCGGCGCTGCAGTTCCAGGGCCGGATGGCAGAATGTCCAAAGAGGGCACTTGTCTCTCTGTTGTGGCCTGTGTCTGTGCTCTGCCGAACACTGGGATAACCGACGCGGCCGACATTGCAGCCATTAACTCGACAAACGACCTTCTTGTGGTCTTAAGCATTCTTGAACTCCTTGGAGTCGCACCCTGCAGTGCTGTTGGATAGTGGCAGAGCTCATGATCGGAAGCGCCTGGGGAACTCGGTCAGCAATCCGGCACTCACAATGTCAAAGTCCTTGAATCCCAGCAGGAGTGCGGGCGAGTTAGGCCTGAGCCGGTAGTCTTTGTTCCCAGGGTCTACGAACATGGGATCCGCGTAAAGTGAATGTTTGTCGTACCCCAGAGCCTGCCATTGTTCGAGCGTGTACCGGGTCGTAGTGCCTTCCCTCGGAGTATATGAGGCACGAAACTCTCCGGAGTCGCCGAAGTAGAGATTATGATCCATCTCTTCTACGAACGGTCCTTGCCGGGGTAAGTTCGATATGTCATAGACATCACCAGACCTATTTGCGGTCTTAGTGCTGGTTACCACGATGTTGCGGTTAAAGTGATCATGATTGTGCTCAAAACTTGCCCAAAAGACAAGGCCCTGGCTTGGATTCACGAAGATATTGTTTTCCACCGTGCGGTAGTCTCCGCAGCTCTGGGTGATGCCCAACCCGACGCAGAGATTGTTGTAGATATGATCATGAGACGAGCCATCATCGAGGTCAATGCCGTGCATGGTCTTTGAAGGGTCCTCGTGAAAGTAGTTGTTTCTGATGATGTTCACATAGCCGTCTTCCTCTGGGTAATAAAAGAGGTAGTCCCTCTCATTCTCGTGATATCCGGAACCATGTGAATTCGGCCCATGGTTCTGCTCGAAGCACCAGAACCTCCCTCTGCCCCAGGAGTTGAACGGACCGTGGTCGGTAGTTTCGCGGACGGTATCATGAATCTCGTTGAACTCGACAATGTGTCCTCCGCCCCAGCCATCATTGATACAAATGGCTGCACGCGGCAGATTGTACATAAGGTTATGGCTGATAGTGTTTCTCAGAGCGATCGACAAGAATACGCCAGCGATCTGCTTGCCGAACGCTCCACAGTCATGAATCAAGTTATTGGTGATCAGGTTTTCGGTGGGCACCGGATGATTGGTGCCCTGGACGAGATTCTCTGACCCCACAAGGGCCACTGCGCTGTCGCCTGCCTCGGTGAACTTGTTGCCGCTCACAGTGACGTGCCGATTGTAGTTGCTGATAAAAACGGCGTTGCCGCCCACGGCGTCAAAGAAACAGTTCTCCACTCCGCAATCTTCTGCGCCTTCAAAAAACACGGTCCCGCCGCGATGGATCGTCCAGTCTCCGCGAGAAGGCGCCTCATATTGTTTCAAGAATGTGCTCGCCGTATGGGCAAGTCTGAACCCGGCAATGCGCACATGATGGACCGGATCTTGCTGGGAGCCGCGGAACGCGATCAATTGCTCCAGGAGCGGAGCTTCCACTTTGGCGTGCCGCAGGTTCACGCCCGCAGCAGGCATGTAATACAGGCTCTGCTTCTCGGAATCAAAGTACCATTCACCTGGCGCGTCAAGTTCCTCGAAGACATTCTCGATGTAAAATCGCGACTTGAGAGCATTCACTCCTGAATCTGCGGCGTAAAGCTGGGTCTTGCCCAATCCTGTGGCCGCAATTCCAAACTCCAGCGCATTGAGTTGGAAGCCGCCCCAACCCAGCTTCACTGCATGCGAATTCCAGTCAATGTCTTTCACTTGCCACTGCAGAATTCCCCAATAGTCCAGTGGGAAAATATGCACGACAGCTTCCTGGGGCCTGGCCCACTTTTTCTTCGAGAAGGTGACTGGATCGAACGAAAACTCAGTTGCAGGCCAGGATTCCGCAGCCCCTGCGATGTCGAGATAGCCATCGCCCCATACCAAAGGATTCTTGGCATCATAATTGGGATAGCGAGCCCGAATCTGACGTTTGCCGTCGACGAAGAGCTGCGTGAACGGCGACTGGATTCTCTTGTCGGCAGCCAGTCTGCACATCATGATTCCGTCCTTGTATGGCACCCAGTTGCATTCCAACCGGTATCCGCCGCTTAGTGTCACATCTTCGCCGGGATAGGCGGAGTAGGTGACCGGGCAGTCGGCACTCCCCGAGTCGGCGGGTTCGAAGAGCAATGTCTTGTCCAGATAATAGGTGCCCTCGCGAACAAAAACGGAAATCTTAGCCGCGCGCTTCCTGTCGATTACACGAACCAACTGCTGTGCTCTAGCCAGTGTGGCCAGCGGGCGTGCTTGCGTGCCAGGGTTCTGATCATCGCCTCCTTTGGCCACGTAAAACCTGGGACCGCCGGCATCCTGCAGATGTTGAATTGCGATCTCTCGATCGTGCCGATCCCGATCATCTTCGGTTGTGAGACGAGTCTCCGATGCGATGGCTTTGCCGAGAACGGGTTTAGAGCCAACCGTACCGAGAGCTGCTAGATAGGACAGCACAGTGCGTCGACTGGGGTACATGACTTCGCCTTTCTGATTTTTGAAACCCGTGTCAAGCTGTTGTTTTCAGTCCTGTCAGTTTGAACACCCATGCGTTTCGGCAGGGCAGTTCTGTCTCGGACAATAACGGAACGTCGATGACCAAGCCTGCGCCGGTAGATTTCCATGTGAGCGCTTGGCCATGGCCGAGCATCTCGATTTGCGTTTGTGCTGTAGTGGCCGGATTATCGAGCCTCAGCGTTCTTTCCGGCCACGCTAAACAGATTGCGTAAACTACGTCATCCTTGTGGGTGTAGTGGACCATGGGCCGCTGCCTTGTCTCAGTCCAAATCCAATCTTTGTTTAACCGGGGATTCACCGAGTCCACCAGCGGACCCTCACTCGGTACGATCCATCGTCTCGTGCCGTAAATGGCTTCTCCATTCACTTTGAGCCAGTCGCCCATTTGCACCAGCCGCTCCTGCTGGAGCATCGGAATTGTCCCGTCAGCACAGGGGGAAATGTCGACATGCAGGTTGCCCCCCAAAGCCACAGTCTCTATCAGCAAATGGATCAGGTCGCGTTCGCTGAGGTAGTCCTCTAACTTTTCCAGCCGGTTATACGACCAGTTTCCCCGGCTGATGGGACGATCTTCACACCATTTGTGGTCTGTGCCACTTTCTCGCACCCCGGCTTCAGAGCAGAACACACCTCCATGTTTGCCACGAGAGCCCTTTCCAAAGCGGTCGTTAACCACAACTTCATTCCTGCACGGCGAATCGTTATAGAGCCACGATAGGAAGTCCTTCATCTCGAAGCTGTCCAAAGGAAACTCCCATTCGCCGTCGAAGTAAATGATCGAAGGGTTGTAACGGGAGACAGCCTCACGCAACTGAGGCTGCATGTGCTCTCGCACGAACGGTTGCAGATCGCCACCGGGCTGTCGTGCCTTTAGATACAGAGAATGGTTGAACTCTCCCAGGGAGTAGTAGAAGCCTGACCGGAGGCCGGCTGCAAGCATCGCTTTCGTAAAATCGCCGAGAAGGTCACGTTTTGGACCTACTTCCATACTGTTCCAGGCGGGGCTGTATGGACTGGGCCATAGGCAATAGCCATCGTGAAAGTTCGAGGTCATGAAGGAGTAGCGAGCCCCGGAGCGCTTGAAGAGTTGAGCCCATTGATCCGGGTCGAACACCGCGGCCTTGAACAGCGGAGCCAACGCCTTGAATGGGACATCACCATAATTGTTGCGATGGAATGCTTCCAGCTTGGCCTGTTCGGACGGAGCAAGTTTGGCGATGTGGTCAATGTACAAGCCGTACCAGCAAGAGTGGCCGCCATATCCGTAGCGCTTGTCGGGGTAGACCCAGGCAATAGCCGGAACGGAGAACACGCTCCAATGGATAAAGATGCCGATCTTATCGTCGTCGAACCAAGTTGGGTTGGGGCGCTTATCGAGTGAGGCAAACTCCTGCTCCATAGGCGCTGGGCCGGTGCTTGAGCCTCTCGCTAATTGGGACCGTTCTCCCCGTTCCGCCAGGACCATGGAGGGCGTGGCCGCCGCGGCGCCGACAAGGGTTGCGGTCTTAAGAAACTCGCGTCTATTCAAGTGCGGTTGCGACACGCGTGTCTCCAGTCGATGAGGTCTCGCAAAACAGCCGTGAGCCTAAGCTCTATGCCTGTGCTCTTGACAGGCCTGAAAAGCTGCATGGATCGGACCCTGGCCAAAATCCCACGAACAGGAAGCTATGAACCGCTGCCGCCCGATTCTGGCGCAGAAATGGTTCATCCATTTTGTATCAAACGCTTATAGTCAAGCAGGGGTTGCCTTGTCAATAGTATTTTCCAGTTGAGTCCCGCTCGGTTGGTGGGCAGGACAGGCGAGAGGCCCTTCGCCGCGCAGCGCCGCAACTTTGCCACAGCACGGCTATACAGTCTGCGGAAAGACACCTGATTCTGGGAGCATTGTTCACTCGGCCGGAATTTTTCGGCCAATTTGACCTGTTTGGGCCGCGATATTCGTTCTCGCTTTGCCCCCGGAGGCCGTTCTGCCGGCCTAAAGGCACATTTCGGCCTTATCAGGCCAGCAATGCAATCGGAATCAGCCTCCGCCTCCGCATCAAGTGATACGCCGCAACGGTCAGCCGTTCGATCGAATCCGCGCCGGCCAAGCCGCGCGTTTTTACCAGGCGCGGAAAGCGATCCAGTTTGCTTCAACCGAGGACTGGCTCGATCAACTTGCGCTTGCTCTGGCAGCCACTGGCTGACCGCTCTCCAGATCAAACGCTCTCGACCTCGGCTAAGCACCGTCACGTCCCAGGTCGGATCGTCCATCTCAAGACCGACAAATTAATGGAAGGGGAGTCTGAAATCCAACTGCTCCATCAATTGCCGCTCCGAGCGAATCGAGCACAATCCCATCAGCATCCCACCAGCAAGATCATCAAAGCCTTCTCGCGCGTGATTCTCCCTACCTCCTGATGCTTTCGGCTTTTGACCGTGTCGCGGTGTGCAGGCGGAGTTGGAGGGTCCTGAGGATTAAACTGCAGATCCGCAGCGCGGCCATCTGTGCCTGGCTCGACCTCATACGCTGGGCGCCTTTGCTTGAGTCCCAAAACAGGAGCTATCCGTCCGGCTTCCTCCTGCTTCGCCTTCCGATCGCGATCAGAACCACTTGCAACGGCCCCGGAACGGAGACGGCTTCAGGGCCCGGCTTAAGGATGTCAGGTCCCTCGTGCGGATGCTCTCGATCTCATCTCGCGTATGTTTTCGCTCAGAACTTGACGGCTGATGCGAACTGCTCTTAGAATTCGCTTGTTCTCACTATGGTCCAGCCAATGTCCCTATATTGGCCAGCTCGCGTCGGCTGATAGAAACTGTCTGGCTTGAGAAGAAAGGGAAGAGAGGCATGCATTCACCCGTTTTGGGATTTGTCTTGGTTTTCATCGCCGCAATTGCCGGCGGAGGGCTTGCGGTACCCCTCAAAAACCGGCGGAAGTTCGAACTCGAGAATATCTATATCCCTTCCACGCTGGTCATGATGATCTTCCTTCCCCTGATCATGGGCGCCTTGGTTGCGCCGGAATGGGTCGAGGCTGTGCGCGCTGCAGGCGCGCAAACTGTGTGGGCGGGAGTTGCGTACGGATTCGGCTGGGGCGTCGGCGCGGTTTTATTCGGATACGGCGTCACGATGGCAGGAATGTCCGTGGGCTATGCGACTATCATGGGGATCAACACCGCGGTTGGGTCCATCCTCCCGTTTCTTGTTAAGTCTCCCGCCGATCTTCTTACGCCGGGCGGGCTGGTTATTCTGGCCGGTATTGCTGGATGCGTGATCGGGGTCGCCGTCTGCGGATGGGCGGGTTCGCTGCGGGAACGGCAATCGACCTTATCCGGCGAGCGGAGGAGGTTTGGCGCTGCGTTGCTGGTCTGCGCAGCATCCGGTGTTCTCAGTTCCTGCGCAAACCTGGGATTTGCGTTCACCAGCCGGGTTGGAGACGAAGCTCAGAGGCTTGGTGCGAGTCCTGTTTTTTCCACATTGGCTAGTTGGATGCCGGTATTCTGGGGCGCTGCCGCAGCGCTTCTGCTGTGGTTCGGCGGTTTGCAAATCAAGAAGGGAACGTGGCGGAAAAATGTCGGCCAGGATGCCGCTCATGACTGGATGATGGGTATCTTGATGGGAGTTATCTGGTTCGTTGCAACCATTCCCTATGGCATGGGAGCTTACTACCTGGGCCGGCTCGGAACCTCGGTAGGCTGGGCTGTGAATATTGCTTCCTCGCTTCTCGTCGCGAATGTTTTCGGATTTCTTACGCGCGAATGGACAGGCGTGCCCTCGCGAGTTCTCCGGATACTCTATTCAGGCCTTGCGATTCTCATTGCGGCTATTGTGCTCTTGGCCGTTGGCAGTTCGATGACAGCTTCTTAGACCCTCTGGAAGGCGGAATCTCACTATGCAATACAACTTACTCGGCAAAACAGGGCTTAACGTTTCACGACTCAGCTTTGGGGCATCGTCGCTGGGAGCTGTTTTTCATCCGGTGGATGAGTCCCAAGCCATTGCGGCGGTCCACGCCGCCCTCGATTGCGGAATCAACTACTTTGATGTAGCGCCCGCCTACGGCGGGACGCTTTCCGAGACTGTCCTTGGGAAGGCCTTGCGCGGCATTCCAAGGGATCGTTACTTTCTTTCCACCAAGGTGGGCAAGTATACGGAACTTGGCAGTTATGGCGATGACCGCCTGGATTACTCGCGGGCCCGTATCAGGGCTTCACTGGATGAGAGCGCAGGGCGTTTGGGTGCGGACTATTTCGACATTATTCACATCCACGACATTGAATACCAGGATCGGAAACATACCGAGTGGGCTCTGACCGAAGGCTACGAGTCGCTTCAGGAATTGAAGCGGGAGGGCCGGATCGGGAACGTCAGCTTTGGGATCTATCCGATGGATTTGTGGAAGCGAATCTTTGCCTCTCTGGATATCGACGCCGCACTTGTTCACAATCACTATTGTCTCAATGACACGCAATTGCTCGACCTTTTGCCAACCGCCAGACAGAAGGGTATCGGCATTGTGAATGGCTCGGCGCTCGCCTCCGGTTTGCTCACCGATCGCGGTCCCGCCGCATGGCATCCTGCCAGCGCGGAAGACCAGGCCGTCTTTCGTGCGGCTGCTGAATTCTGCCGGAAGCAGGGAACCTCAATCAGCAAACTGGCCGTGCAATTCTCGAGCCAGAATCCGGAGATACCCACCACTTTGTTCAGCACCTCCAATCCTGAAACGGTTCGCCGCAATGTCGAGGTTTTCGAACAACCGTGCGACATGGCGCTGGTGACAGAGGTGCGGAAGATTCTTGCGCCTGTTCTCAATAAGGAATGGAGTTACTGACTTGGTCATTGACGCGCACCATCACCTCTGGAAATACAACAACCGTGACTACGTTTGGATGACTGGAGAGATGACCAGTTTGCGTCGCAATTTCCTCATCCCCGACCTGCGGGAGGTAATGCGGGCTTCGGGAGTTGTCGGAACCGTCGCGGTTCAGGCCCGCCAGACTACTGAGGAAACCGCGTGGCTCCTGGATCTGGCTGTGAAGAATCCATTTATCTTCGGCGTGGTCGGTTGGGTCCCGCTCGTCGATCCCGCGGTTGAGGGCCATCTCGAGCATTTCGCTCAGAACTCCCGCCTTAAAGGTGTGCGGCACGTTCTGCACGATGAACCCGATGATCTCTATATGCTGCGCGACGACTTCAACCGTGGCGTCAGTCTGCTTCGCAAATTTGGATTAGTCTACGACATTCTGATCTTCGAACGTCATTTGCCCCAGACGCTCACCTTCGTTGACCGTCACCCAGGACAGGTTTTTGTCGTCGATCACATAGCCAAACCCCGGATTAAGGAAAAAGTGATCTCACCGTGGAGAGAGAACCTGAAGGCGCTAGCCAAGCGCGAAAACGTCTACTGCAAAGTATCCGGCATGGCGACTGAAGCGGACTGGGGCACTTGGACCCGGGAGGATCTCAGGCCTTATTTCGACGTTGTCCTCTCGGCGTTTGGCCCAAAACGCCTCATGTTCGGCTCTGACTGGCCAGTTTTAACTCTCGCGGGCGGATATAGGAAATGGATATCCGCCTTCCGTGATTTCATCAGCGAGTTATCTGGCGAAGACCAGTTGAGTATCTGCAGCGGGACAGCACTTGCTGCATACGGGCTGGAGGGGGCGAACCGCAGATCAGCCTCGTAATCGGACCCGATTCCGCACCCCATCCAGAGATATGGGGAGCACCGAGGTTCAGGAATTCAGTTGTACCTGGATCTTGAGCGTTTGGGACTTATCGCCTGCTAACCGGAGTGCCTCGGCAGATTCTTCCAAGGGAAACACGCTGCTGATGAATGGCTGAAGATTCACTCGCTTTGATGTCACCAAGCGGATGGCCTCATCAAAGACGTTTCCATATCTCATCGATCCCACAAAACTGATTTCATTGATCATGACTTGATTCACCGGAATCGGGATGTCGGCGGTTCCCAGCGTCCCAATCTGAACAATGGTGCCGCCTCGGCGCACCAGATCGAAAGTCCCTCTCAAGGCGGCAGGCGAACCGGAGGCTTCAAAGACCACATCGAACCCCGTGCCCGTCAATTCACGCACGCTCTCGTGCAAATCACTCGCCGTCGGATCCAGAGCTGCTTCAGCTCCGAATTCAAGCGCTTTGGCGCGACGCGAAGCGACGATGTCACTTACGGCGACAGGGGTTCCACCGAAGGTGCGCGCAGCACTCGCGACGAGAAGCCCGATCGTTCCTGCACCGATCACCAGCACACGTTTTCCTGAGACATCGCCGGCACGCTTCACCGCATGCAAAGCGACCGCAAAGGGCTCAATCATAGCGCCTAGCCCGTCGTCCACTTCCGCGGGCAGCTCGTGGCACTGATCGGAACGCACCGTTACAAAATCCGCAAATGCGCCGTCTGTGGGCGGCGTGGTGCTGGCACTGCCGAGCATGATGATGTGCCCGCAGAGATTTGGGCGACCGGCTTTGCAGTACTCGCAAAAGCCACAAGAGCGCGCAGGATTGACAGTGACGCGCTTTCCAACCTGTACCGAATCCACACCCTCACCCACCGCCACCACTTCGGCTGTCAGTTCGTGGCCGAGAATAAAGGGACGGTCGGGAACGAAGGCCGCACAGTAACCGTGCTCAAAATAATGAAGGTCTGAGCCGCAAATGCCTACGCGGCGGATACGCAACAAAACCATGCCTGCGTCTAACTTGGGTCGCAGATGACCTTCGATGCGGATGTCTCTTGCGCCGTGCAATACGGCGGCTCTCATATTCAATGTCATGGGATTAGCTCCCTCGGAGTAAATGAAAATATGTAAGCGGCATTTGGTGCTTTTGAGAGGCAAGTGCTCCCGAATTCGCCTATGCCCGAAGCGGATGGGCAGGGCCCTCGGCCCCTTGAGCAGTTCATGGAGATGGAAAACCGGTCGTTTCTTGCCTGATGGAACACGGCGGCTTTCATCTTCAGATTCATCAATCTCAACCACCCGAAGCAAAAAACTTCTAACAAGACCTCGCACGTGCACATCTGCTGTTTACTACGCATGCGGAAGCGTCGTGGTCTCTCTAGAGAACGAACCAATCGGTTCAGCCATCCTCAAAATGACCATCGATACGCATGTTACCATGCACTATTAATTATAGTAAAGGATGAGCCAATTGTCTATTCTAAACTGTATTCCGATCCCAACGTAATTTCGGATTGAGACAGAGCGTCGGATCCGTTCGATTTGATCAAACAACCGTACGGTTACCTTATGCCCGCAGAACCCGCCAGACCAGGGTCCCCACGGACAGGTCTTCGTCCGCGGAGCTGAAGATGTCGCGCCCCATCGTCACACGCGCCAGTTCCCAACGGAGACTGCGGTTCTCCATCTGCTCAGCGCTCCCCTCAGGCTTGCTGCCGGCTCCCTTCAAGGTTCCAGCTCGATGCTCACTGACACAGTTCCCCAAGATCAGCTCAACCACCCCAAGGCTGCGTGCTGCTGCCGCTCGGGCTCTGGCCGCCCAACACAACAAGCCGCGTCGCCTCTTGCTAGAGCTCCGGTGCGAACGTCCTGCTTCGACTTCCCCATCATCGCTACCCTCTCGCGCCAGAGCAACCTGCAAAGGAGTACGCTTTGCGTAGGGAAGGCAAACATGCAGCAGGAGATGTGGGGCCACAAATGATCCTCGAAATGGCCGGTTTTTTAAACGGTCAGAACGCATTCCGTTGAAAAGTTCGGGCATCCTTAAGATCGTTGCGCCATCAAATGTCGTAGAGACTTGAAAATAAAAGAGATAGATCCAATTTGAGAGCGGCGTGGTTTCGGGCGCGGATGATGGATTGTCGATTGTAAAAGGGACGCAAACAGCCTAGAATGCTAGTACTATGCCAAGTGCACAAAAGCTCGTGCGCCCCGCCGAAGTGGATGTGCGCGCCACTTCAAAGGTGCTTTCTACCATCAAAGAGATGATCGCGGATGGAAAGATTGCTCCCGGAGGAAAGTTTCCGCCTGAACGCGAACTTGCCAAACAACTCAAAGTGAACCGGGCGACACTGCGCCAGGTAATGAAACTCTTGGAACTCATGGGTGTAATCACTCAGCGCGTGGGGGACGGAACCTATCTGAGCGCAAACTCGGATTCAATCATGAAGGTGCCATTAGAGATGATGGTATTAATTGATGACATTCCCGCGAGTGATTTATTTGAAACTAGAATGATTGTGGAACCGGAATTGGCATCAAGAGCTGCAACGCGAGCGACCTCCGAAGATATGGCGGCGCTGCGCCAGACGATCATCAAATTGGAAAGAAGTCGCACGCAACTGGAAAGAGTTGAAGCAGATGCCGCATTTCACGGGGCTATTTACATTGCCGGGGGAAATCGGATCTGCCGCCTGCTCTTTCAATCGATTCACAGGTTGCTCCTGGTGGGCATGACCAAAACCGTGCCGCGCGTCGACATAGAGAGACCGCTAGGAGCCCACAAGAAGATCTATGCTGCGATTCGGGATAGGAACGCAGACGAGGCCAAACGTCTAATGTTAGACCACATCATGGACGCAGCGGCCGGTCTTCAAGATTCAAAAAAAACGGGCGCTGCGCCTCGGGCGTGACCACGTATTTAGCCGCCGCAAGCAAGGTACAAATACGCCTGACCCTTCGCGATTGAGAAGCGCCAGGCAAATGTACTGGTATCTTCCGGTACCGACTCCGGACCCGCTCTTGCTCTGCACGGCATTTGCCCGATTCAACTCTCAGGATCAAACCACAAAGCCATGGGATCGCTTCCTCCAAACCTTTCGGCGAATAATGGTTCATCCACTCTTGACGCCAGGAGTAAGCAAATAGTATGTTAGGCTTTTGAGTTTCCCAATAAGGTGGCAATTTGTACTCCTGAAGAAATCTAAAGGTGATTCATTGACAAGTCCTAACGCCAAAATTGATCGGGGCCGACGCACCTTCCTAAGACGCACTATTGAGCTCGGAGCTGGTGCCATTGCTTTTCGATCTGTTCCAGGCCTGGCACAAGAAGGTATGTCCTCACGCGGTGTGAAGGCGAGCCCAAGGAGACCCCGATCGGGTCAGCCATTTTTATCATCCTTCGTCGATATCGGAACGCAGGCAGGCCTTATTTATCCGGTTGTGTACGGAGAGCCAGATCGAAAGAAGGTCATTCTCGAGACTATGGGATGCGGCGTGGCTTTCCTCGATTATGACAACGATGGTTGGGAAGATATCTATATTCTTTCGGGGACGCGACTGGAAGGTGGAAACCCGGATTGGACAAATAGACTTTATAAGAACAATAGAGATGGAACATTTACTGATGTAACAAAGGAGGCTGGCCTCACTCGAACAGGCTGGGCAGGCTCAGTGACGGTTGGAGATTACAACAATGACGGATATGAGGATATCTTTGTTACTTACTACGGTCAGAATGTGCTTTATCGAAATAACGGGGACGGGACATTCACCGATGTCACCGAGAAGGCCGGATTGATTTCTAAGGGTAAGCCGATGTGGAATTCTGGCTGTACCTTTCTTGACTTTGACCGTGATGGGAATTTGGATCTCTTTGTTTCGCGGTATGTCGATCTTGATCTTGATGAAGTGCAGCAGCCTGGAGCATCGCTGACCTGCAGCTATCGCGGTGTTCCCGTCCATTGCGGCCCCAGAGGATTTCCTCTGACGACCAATAAACTCTTTCGGAACCGAGGGGACGGCACATTTGAGGATGTGACTGACATCTCTGGAATCGGCAAAGCCACACCCACATACGCCCTGACAGCTGTGGCAGCAGACTTTGACGAAGACGGCTGGACGGACATCTTTGTGGCTTCAGACTCAACGCCGAATCTGCTCTTCGTCAATCAGAAGGACGGCACATTCAAAGAGGTTGGGATAGAGCGTGGCGTGGCGCTGAGTGATGATGGCCAGGAGCAGGCAAATATGGGAGTCGCGGTAGGCGATTTTGATCGGGATGGTCACTTGGATATCTTTACCACACATTTTTCAGATGACACACCTGCTCTCTATCGCAACAGCGGAAACAAAGACTTCACAGATGTGACAATGTCCGCGGGATTAGGGGTGGAGACCCGATACGTAAACTGGGGAACCGGGCTCCAGGATTTCGATAATGATGGTTGGCCTGATATTTTTATCGTTACAGGCATGGTATATCCAGAGGTAGAGAAATTGCTTCCCGAGTATCAGTTCAAGTCGCCCCGTCTCCTTTTTCACAACCTTGGCAATGGCCAGTTCGAGGAGCTCATTGATGAGGGTGGCCCCGCGCTTGCTTCTCGCCATTGCAGTCGCGGTTGCGCATTTGGAGACTTTGACAATGATGGCGATATTGATGTTGTCATCGTCAATCTGAACGAACCGCCCTCTCTGCTCCGAAATGACGTTACCGGTCATGGACATTGGCTGAAGGTCCGCCTAATTGGCACGAAATCCAACCGCAGTGCAATTGGATCGCGTGTCTTAGCCACATATGGAGGAAAGACTCAAGCTTGTGCCGTTACGGGGCAATCCAGCTACTATTCTGTAAATGACCGGCGGCTTCATTTTGGGCTTGGCACAGCCGAGTTTGCGGATCTGACCGTGCACTGGACAAATGGCCTTATTGAGAAATATCCGTCTGTGGCCGCAGATCATCTAATTCTCATTAAGGAGGGGGCAGGGATTATAAAGTCTGAGCCTATGAGCGGGCCTAAACGTCCCGCTCTTCCCTCATGAGTAAGCGTCCTGAGTCCCTTTCAATTACCCACGGGTCGAACTCCGATAACCTGGGATTTCTTTCGCACCATCATTGGCAACTATGGGATTTGAGCCACTTCTGTGCGCGTTCCTGCTGAAGTGTCAGCTGGTCGGTGTTGATTGCCTGCGCGGCATAGTCTAAAGCCTGAGCTATAGTCGGCTTATTCTTCTCGTCACGGGTACAAGAGTTTGCCAGGTTTAAGAGGTAATAGGCTTCGGCATAATCCTGCTTTACGCCCTGGCCAGAGAAATACTTCACCCCCAAAATGAACTGGGCGTTTGCAGATCCTTGATCTGCAGCCTTAAGATACCACTCTTCCGAGGCCGACAAGTCCTGTGCAACTCCCTGCCCGTTACCGTACATAGTGCCGAGATAATATTCTGCCTGAGCACTTCCCTGCTCTGCAGCCTTGCGAAGCCACTCTACGGCTTGAACATCATCTTGAGCAACTCCCCGGCCGGTGCGATACATAATGCCGACAATCAGTTCCGCATTGGCAGAGCCATGTTCTGCCGCCTTGCGGAACCACGCCATCGCCTGGATAGAGTCTTGCGAAACTCCCTGCCCACTCTCATACATCTGACCAAGGTTGAATTGCGCCTGAGCTTCTCCCTGCTCTGCTGCCTTACGAAACCAGTCCATGGCTTGAGCGAAATCCTGTGCGACTCCCTGGCCATCTCGGTACATTAATCCAAGCGCATTTTGTGCGTCTGCATTTCCTTGTTCCGCCGCAGCTCGGTACAGATTGAGTGATATATCGTAGTCTCGATGTACTCCTTGCCCACTACTGTAGACCGCGCCCAAGTAATATTGCGCCGGGGCATAACCTCGATTGGCGGCCTGGAGTAACAACTTCACCGCTTTTGCGGAGTCCTGGGGTACCCCATGTCCGTCACGGTACATGAGGCCGAGGTAGCAATTCGCGCGGGCATCTGCTGCAGAGGAGGGGTTTATCTGATTTGCTCGCAAGAAGTGAGCCGCCGCCTGTTTAAAGTCACCGTTCATGTAGAAGGCAATTGCTAGCCCATTCTGTGCACGAACATCGTCCGGCTGCATGGAGACCGCTCTTTGCCACTCAAGAAGCGCATCGGTATTCTTTCCCTGCTCCAAAAGCGCTGATGCATGATCGATGACTTGGTAGAAATCAACCACGGGAACAGCGATCTTCTGCATCATATTTGTTGATATATTGACAAACTCCGGGATGTTAACTGCGCGGTTGGCCGCAGTCGAATTCTCGACATAGATCGCCGGACTATCTTGGCCTTTTTCGTCAATGTGGGTGAGAAACATTTGAGTATAGGGTGAGCGGCTCTTGGATGAAAAGACCAGCCAGCGACCATTCGGAGAAAAGCTGTGCCAGGAGTTCATGAGCGATGTATTGCATCGCATGCGGCGCGCGACGCCGCCAGTCACGGGGACCATATACAGTTGGCTATCGGGTCGCATGAGTTGACCGTTCCGGCACTTGACGAAAACGATCCAACGCCCGTCTGGAGAAACCTTTGGAAAATTATTGCTCATCCCATCCTGAGAGGCGCCTTCAAGCGGCTCGGGCGTTCCGCCACGGCCATCGTTGAACGGAATTCGGTAAAGGTCGTACTGGATCTGCGTTTCATTCTCATCATTGGCACGGAGCGCGGGCTTCTGCCCTTCCGAGCGTGGATCTTTCGCCTTGGCGCGGGCGAATACGATGAACTTTCCATCCGGACTCCAAACACCGTCCGTCTGAACATATTGGGGATCAGCGGCGCCGGGGAGCGGCTGTCGTCGTCCGGTGGCGCGGTTATACCAGACTAGAATTCCGCGCGTGGGGAAAAACACCTGGAGAAATCTGTAATCCTTAAAATTGGTTACGTAATAAGTATCGGGAAGATCATGTTGAGGTCCTGCAAATGTAGTAAGTACATATCGCCCGTCAGGCGACACCTGGGACATAAAGCCAACTCGTGACTTCCCTACTGTCGCATCGCTGTTCCAAGCCAACATGTCTTCGTTTCGGATAACTGTCACTGGACGAATAGGAACGACAGCGTATAGACCCTTATCATTTGCCGGGCCGTCGACATCAATGCCCATCGTTTTGCCGTCAGCAGAGAATGAATGACAGTTCGCGCAGGTGGGCATATCATGGAGGACCACGCGGCTTTGTGGTTGGCTAATATCGCGGAGACGCCAGTTGATTAGATGCACGGCATCCGGTGCGAGCGGTTGGACCACACCCTTCGCTCCTGCAGAGGGCATGAGAGGGACATCCCGGTAGAAAATGGGCGCGCCTACAGGATCTCTTGAGGTGCTGAGATTCACAAGCCCGGTGGAAACTGGATTGCCCGGGTCATTTCCGCTCAGCCCGGTAATCACGATGGTGACCGCGCTATCAACCGAGTGCTGTTTGATGATCGTCCAAGTTCTTCCGTCCGGGATCCACGTATGATCAGCAGCTTGCTGCGGCGTAAGCGCTGGAGGGCGGTTATTCTCGGAAATGCAGCGCGGATCAATCTCCCCGATGCGCATATGGTCGCCACTTGTAGTTAACTTAAGCGGCTGGAAGCCATCGCTGAAATTGATGTCTATCTGCCAGGTCTTGGCAGATTCATCGCTATCGCGCCAGAGAAAGGTTGGCGGTCCGATCTCAGGTGGGAAGATCGATCCGTCTTCTGGATAGTCCACAATGATTGATGATCGATTGGTATTCGATGAACCCGAATCGCCTTGTGCCGTCGATTGAAGTGTCACCTCGGCCGCAAACGCACGCTGCGCCATTGATCCATGATGAGAGCCGCCAGCGATATGGCAAAGCACTACCAGAATCAACGAGACACTTACTCCGCACAAAAGGGCAGCAACCCGTTTTGTTCGATTGATATTTTTCCTCTGCATAAACATGCTTCTTGAAGGGGAAGCGCGACTCCTTATTGTTCAAGATTATTGCCAACTTCAGCCTTCCGGCTCTGCACCTCGTTCGCTCTATGCTCAATTTTACTATGCATCTCTTTCTTTTTTTCGGTTCATCCTTACTCTGTTTCATCTCTAGCAGCAAAACGGGGGCCAAGCCCGATGGCTTGGCCCCCGTTGGTTTGCCCGCCTGCTAGAAATATATTTTCAGCGCAAACTGAATTTCCCGCTCCGTCTGCGCCGTACCCAGGATTTGACCAAACGTCGAATCATTCAAACCTGAGTCTGCCACGCCTAGAGACTGATGGTTCGCAGCATTGAAGAAGTCGGTCCGAAATTCCGCCTTTCTCTCCTCTCCGAATCCAAAGTCTTTCATGAGTGACATATCCCAGTTTATGACTCTCGGTGATATCAGGTCATTTCTCCCCTCATTGCCGTAGGTAAACGGTT
>Ga0181517_10001445_pt1 | contig 26441 bp, 13 predicted proteins | sample PEATcosm2014_Bin_31_FD_119748 | JGI IMG/M metagenome (GOLD analysis project Ga0181517, IMG submission 119748) | Peatland microbial communities from MTU Mesocosm Facility, Houghton, MI, USA - PEATcosm2014_Bin01_30_metaG | ecosystem: Environmental > Terrestrial > Soil > Wetlands > Peat | place... | reverse complement strand
CGAGGGCTACACCGGCTGGGCCATTGAAGACGGCGCCAATGACCAGGAAGAAGCTACCTCGATGTACAAGAAACTTGAAACGGCGGTGGTTCCGCTCTTTCTTCAAGCGCCCGAGCACTGGGCTCGCCTGATGCGCAACACGCTCGCCTTCAATGGTTCCTACTTCAACACCAACCGCATGGTCAAGCAATACACCCGCAACGCCTACTACCCGGTGAAACTCATTGAGACGGCCAGCGTGAAGGAAGTCGTTTTCGCCGGGTGAAGCAGCGGTGTCTTTTGCCAACCTAGCATGGCGAAGAGCAGATACTACGGGTTCACGGGCATTCGGCGAGAGCGTCGGTGCTCCATTTTTCTCCGCAGTTTCATCGCCAAGGGGTGGGAAACCAAGACAAGCAAATAGCAGGAAAATGTGTAACAGACCTTGCATGTTTGCCCGCTGTCTGGCACAATGGCGAATATAAGGCGAACAACATTAGAAGCTCTCGCCTAAACAGAAGATGCAATTAATTCCCATTTAGGGAAAGTTGCTAGGATTCCGACGCACTTTTCCATAATTGGGAGGTACCTCGCTGCTCCCACTCTGCCGATTCTGTGGTAAGTAGCGTTGACACTGTAATGTAACAGGTGACACGATAGGACGAAGAATTAGCGGATTATACTCCTGTTCGCAAATTCTTAGTCTGTGAAAAACAAGGGCTGGTTGTGTACTCTTTGAGCCCTTACCGCCGAATTTGCGTCCAATGAGAGGGACGCGGGAGGTGCTTATGAGCGGAATAGACGACAACGAGAAGAAGTTGGCGGAGCTGATTCTGTATGTTAGCCAGAAGTGCGCTCTCGAGCCTCGCTTCGGTGCAGTTAAGCTAAACAAAATCCTGTACTTTGCAGACTTCTTTGCTTACGGGAGCTGGGGCAGAGCGATTACGGGCGCGGAATATCAACATTTACCGAATGGGCCAGCGCCGCGGAGACTCTTGCCCGTCCGGAAGAAGTTGGTAGAGGGCGGTGATCTGGCCCTTCAACCTACGCCGCTAAGCGGTGGGAAGGTCCAACACCGCACAGTGAATTTGCGTGAGCCAGATCTCTCCCTGTTCGATGGGAGGGAAATCGCCCTGGTCGATTCGATGATCGATCAACTGAAGTCCCTGAACGCAGATGAAACCAGTGAACTTAGCCACCAGATGGTTGGGTGGGAGATCACACGGGATTACGAAACCATCGAATATGGGACGATTTTTTTATCGAATCCCCCCCTCACTCCCGGCGAAGTTCTAAAAGGACAGAGTCTGGCACGCGAAATGAACATGCTCGCCTAGGAAAGCATGAGAACGATACGGCAAGAAGATCGCTTCACCGAGCAGCTTGAGGCTCTCAAAGTCGACTATGAGAGGCTAGACGAAGCACTTCTCTGGGTCAACGTTGCGCTCTGTAAAAGCCCTCACATATTTCCCGTCATTCCAGGCACGCGGGTAAGTCGGATCAGGTTGAGAGACTTTCCAGGCGTGCCTAACCTTTGTATTTTCTTTATCTACGACGAAAATGAAGTCTATCTTTTGAGTGCAGAGCTGATTGAGGCTGAAGAATAAGCCCTCAATCTTAAGTCTGCGATCCACCTCTGCGTTGCCGTCCATTGGTCACCTCTCACGAAATCGGCCTGATCTCGCTCGAGGTCCCTCCCGCCGCCGGAACGTAACATTTTTGCGTGTAATCCATCACCATCCGATCCGCATTGAAGCGCCAACCCAAGGTGCGAATGGTCCGCTTCATCCGCTTGATCCATCCCCGCGGCAGTCCGTCGCGGTCGCGTTGGTAGAACAGCGGAATCAGTTCATCGCGAAGCACGCGGTACAAATCCTGGCCGTCGCGGCTATCGTGCACATCCATATTTGAATGGGTTCTGCCGGTGCCGATGGCGAAGCCGTTCAGTCCGTCGTAGGCCTCGGCCCACCAGCCATCCAATACTGATAAATTCAGGCCGCCGTTCAAAACCACCTTCTGCCCGCTGGTCCCCGAGGCCTCCAAGGGACGCCGCGGATTGTTCAGCCACACGTCCACGCCTTGCACAAGGTAGCGGCCTACGTTGATGTCGTAGTCCTCGATAAAGACAAATTTGTCTGAGAACTTGGGGTCGCGCATCATTTCGGCGATTTGCTGCAAAACTTTCTTGCCCGGTTCGTCGTGCGGATGGGCCTTGCCGGCAAAGAGAAATTGAATAGGCCGCTTGGGATCGTTGACCATCGAGGCCAGCAACTGCATATCGGCCAGCACCAGGTTGGCGCGCTTGTAGGTGGCAAACCGCCGCGCAAAGCCAATGGTCAAGGCATCGTGCGAGAGGATTTTGCCTATCTTCTCAAGATTCTTTGGCGGCTCGTTCCGGCGTTCCGCCTGCTCCCGCGCACGGCGCCGCGCAAACTCGATCAGCTGCGATTTCAAGCTGAGGTGCGTCTCCCACAACTCGCCATCGTCCACGTTCTCAATCTCCGCCCAGGTTTTTGCGGTCCCGCTATGATCCTGCCAGCCGACTCCGAGGTGGCGATCGTACAGGCGGCACATCTGCGGCGCCAGCCACGATGGCACGTGGACTCCGTTGGTGATGTGTCCGATGGGCACTGCGTCCTCCGGCTTGCCGGGATACAGTCCCCACCACATCGCGCGCGACACCTCGCCATGCAGCGATGAGACCGCATTGGCGCGCCGCGAGAGCTTGAGCCCCAGAACCGTCATGCAGAATGGCTCCTGCTCATCGGTGGAATTCTCACGACCGAAGCCCATCAGATTTTCCTGCGAAAGTCCGAGTTCGTCGCGCAGAGGGCCCAGGTGCTCCTCAATCAAATCGGCATTGAAACGGTCGTGGCCGGCGGGTACCGGGGTGTGGGTGGTAAAGATCACTTCGCGTGGAATCTGGCTGGCAGCGGTCTGAAAGTCGATGCCTTCTTCTTCCATCCGGTTGCGAATCGCTTCCAGCACCACGAAGACGCTATGTCCTTCATTGAGATGCAGGACCCCGGGCCTGATGCCCATGGCCTTCAATGCGCGAAACCCTCCCACGCCGAGCAGCAACTCCTGGCGAATGCGGGTGCGCGCGTCTCCTCCATAAAGCCGTGAAGTGGTGGTCAGGTCCTCGGGCGCATTTCCCTTTACGTTGGAGTCAAGCAACAGCAGGTCGCAGCGGCCCACCTTCACGCGCCACACCTTGGCGCGGATTGTGCCGCCGCGCGTCTCGATCGCCACCACCACCGGCTCGCCGTTGGCGCCGATGGCCGGCTGCATGGGTAACTGATTCACATCGGTTTCGATGTATTCCTCGTGCTGCCATCCCTGCTCGTCGAGGCGCTGCAAAAAGTATCCTTGCCCGTAGAACAAGCCGACGCCGACAAGGGGAATCCCCAGGTCTGAAGCGCTCTTGATGTGGTCCCCGGCCAGTACGCCCAGGCCGCCAGAGTAAATCGGCAACGATTCGTGCAATCCGAATTCAGCGGAGAAATAAGCGACAGGACGAGGCCGCAGGACGCCGGCATTCCCCGCGCCCCAGGTCCGGTCTGCCAGCAGATATTCCTGCTGCCGCCGATAAACGTAGTTGATGCGGCTATGCAGAACAAGCTCGGAGGCGCGGCGTTCAATCTCTCCCAGGGGCATTTCGTTGAGCAAAGAGATCGGATTCTGATTCAGGCTGCGCCAGCGTGCAGGATTCAAATCGCGAAACAAACTCACGCAGTCCGGATCCCAGCTCCACCACAGGTTTCGGGCAAGCGACCAAAGGCGTTCCTGAGCCGGCGCAATGAAGCGGTCCAGCGTCCGCGCTTCGCTCACCACCGGCGCCACCTGGTTGGCCGCCTCAACCAGCATGCGAATTTCATTCTCAGAGAAAACCCGGGCCTCCTTGGTTTGAACCACCAGGACTCCCTGCAGAATTCCGCGATCGATTAGAGGCACGCCCAGAAACGAATGGTAATCTTCTTCTCCCGCCTCCTTGATGTATTTGAAGCGGGGATGGTTCTTGACGTCTTCAACGGCCACCGGCATCACGCGTTCTGCCACCAGCCCGGTCAGGCCCTCGTTGAGCGGCATGCGGAGGGTGCCGATACAGAGCGGGTGCAGGCCCAGTGTCGCCGCCAGCACCAGGTTTGACCGGTCTGGCTCGAGCAAATAGGCAGAGCACACATCGGTCTTGAACCGCGCCGCAATCAATGCGACGACATTCATGAGAGTGACCGCGGGCTTGCCCACTTCCTCGGCAAGGTGCGAGATCTCCTCCAGGGTTAAAACAAGCGTGGCGTCGGCTGTTTCTAAAGACTTGGTCATCGGTATGCGGTCCCCTTTCGCTCAGAAGTGGCGCATCGACACGGGTGCGATGCCTCAACTGGAGTGCAAAAATGCATCCGGCACAGATGCTGGAATGTGGAACGGCCGACAGCTTGTTGGTTGTTTGAAGGGAAAATCCCGCTTGTCGTCGATCCGGGATGAATTTCACGATAGCACTAATCCGGCCTGCACCGCGAGTCATTTTCGCACTCGCACAGGATTCGATGGTGCCTCGCCTGCTCCGCGATAAGGTTTCAAGCGGCTGGAATTCCACAAGAGTTGGGTGGCCCAGGTCTCGCCTTTGAGACCTGGGAAACCGCAACTGCACATGCAGGAAGCGTGGGCCGCTACGCCATCGGCTGGCGCAAAATCATCTTCAACTGCAAACCGCGAACTACGAACTGTACTTTAGTCCCCGGGCACTTCTTCCAACTCCACGCCCACCTTGCGCAGTTTCATCACTCTCCACTGCAGCTTGTCGAAGAACAAATAAACCACGGGCGTGGTGAAGAGGGTGAGCACCTGGGATACCAGCAGACCGCCTACAATCGTGATGCCCAGCGGCTTGCGCAGTTCCGAGCCCACGCCCATGCCGATGGCCAGCGGCAATCCGCCGAACAGCGCTGCCATGGTGGTCATCATGATGGGCCTGAAGCGCAGCAGGCACGATTGGTAAATCGCTTCTACCGGCGGCAGTCCCTGGTCGCGCTCCGCCTGCAAGGCGAAGTCGATCATCATGATGGCATTCTTCTTCACAATGCCTATCAAGAGAATGATGCCGATGAGCGCGATGATGCTCAGCTCGGTGCCGGTCAACAGCAGGGCAAGAATTGCGCCCACGCCCGCGGGCGGCAACGAGGAGAGAATGGTCAGCGGGTGGATCAGGCTTTCGTAGAGAATGCCCAGCACGATGTACACGGCCACCAGCGCGGCCAGAATCAGGTACGGCTCGTTCTTGAGCGAGTCCTGGAAGGCCTGCGCGGTGCCCTGGAAACTGGCGTGGATGGCCGATGGCATGCCCATCTGCGCCTGCACATTTTCGAGAGCCGTCACGGCATCGCCCAGCGCCACGTTGGGCGCCAGGTTGAAGGTCAGGGTAATCGCCGGATATTGTCCCTGGTGGTTCACTTGCAGCGCCGTCCGCCGCTGCTCATATTTGGCGAAGGTCGACAGCGGCACCATGGAGCCGGTGGACGATTTGACGTAGATGCCGCTCAGCGCGTCAGGGCTCAGCTGATACCGCGGGTCGACTTCCATGACCACGAAGTACTGGTTCAGTCCGGTATACATGGTGGAGACTTCGCGCTGGCCGAAGGCATCGTAGAGCACGTTGTCAATGGCCGCGGCCGTGATACCCAGCCTGGACGCGCTGTCGCGGTCGATGACCAGGTTAGCCGCCAGCCCCTGATCCTGCTGGTCGCTGGAGACATCGCGCAGTTGCGGCATGGCCTTCATACGGCTCATCAACTGCGGTGCATAGGAATTCAGTTCGTTCAGGTTTTCGTCAGAGAGCGTGTACTGGTATTGGGCCGCGGCGCCGCGCCCGCCAATCTGAATATCCTGCTGCGCCTGCAGAAAGAGCGTCGCTCCCGGCACGCTGGTGAGCTTGCGCCGCAGGCGGTTCACCACCTGGTCTGCCGAGACCCGATTGTCCCGCTCGCGGAGCGGCTTGAGAGCGACGAACATGTTGCCGATATTGGTGCTGCCGCCGCCGGGACCGCCGCCGCCCACAAAGGCGGTAACCGAAAGCACTGCCGGATCGTCCAGCACCATCTGTGCCAGGTCGCGCTGTTTGTCGCGCATGGCCGGGAAGGCGATGTCCTGCGCGGCCATGGTCCTGCCGCCAAGCCGCCCTGTATCCTGCTGCGGAAAGAAGCCCTTGGGAACAATGATGTAGAGATAAACGTTCAGGGCAAAGGTCCCGATGGTCACGCAGAGCATGAGCACCTGGTGGCGCAACACCCAGCGCAGAGCCCGGGCGTATTCGCCGTGGGCCGATTGGAAAATGCGCTCGCTGAAGCGATAGATGCGGCCGTGGCGGCTCTCATCGCGCGACTTGAGAAACTGCGCGCAGAGCATCGGCGTGGTGGTCAGCGACACCAGCAGCGAAACCGCAATGGCCACCGACAGCGTGACCGCGAACTCTCTGAAGAGCTTGCCAACAATGCCGCCCATCAACAAGATCGGGATGAACACGGCGATCAGCGACGTGCTCATCGACAGTACCGTGAAGCCAATCTCCTTGGAGCCCTTCATGGCGGCGTCGAAGGGAGTGTCGCCCATCTCCAGGTACCGGGTGATGTTTTCGATGACCACGATGGCATCGTCCACTACAAATCCGGTGGCAATGGTCAGCGCCATCAGCGAGAGGTTGTCGATGGTGTAGCCCACCATGTACATCACGCCGAAGGTGCCCAGCAACGAGAGCGGTACGGCCACCGAGGGAATGATGGTTGCCCAGATCTCGCGAAGGAAAAGAAACACCACCAGCACCACCAAAACAACGCTGATGATGAGCGAGAGTTCAACGTCGCGCACCGAGGCACGAATCGTGGTGGTGCGATCCACGGCCACGTCAATCTTGATGGTGGGCGGAATGGCGGCTTGCAGCCGCGGCATCTGGGCCATCACCGCGTCTACGGTGTCGATGACATTGGCGCCGGGAATCTTGAAAATGACAATCAGGATGGCGTCCTTCAACTGGCCGGCTGGCTGGCCTGCCCGGTTGATCCCTGAAACGCCCGCCGTGCGTATGTCCGCGATGCTGTTTGTCACGGTGCCCAGGTCAGAAACGCGCACCGGCGCGCCGGTCACTTTGTTATAGCCGGCAATGATGGGCGCGTAGTCGCTGGCCTTGAAGATCTGGTCGTTGTCGCTGATCTGCCAGCGATTGGCGGGGTCCTGGAATGCACCCTTGGGCCGGTTGGCATTGGCTGCGGAAAGCGCGGTGCGCACCGCCTCCAGGCCCACTCCGTTTGAGCCCAGTTGCATGGGGTTCAACTCAACGCGAACGGCCGGGCTGGCACTGCCGCCCACAAACGTCTGGCCCACGCCCTGAATTTGCGCTATCTTCTGCGACAGGATGGAGTCGGCCATGTCGTAGATTTGTGCCTTGGGCACCACGTCCGAGGTAAGCGTCAAAATCAGAATTGGGGCTTCAGCAGGATTGGCCTTGCGGTAGCTTGGATTCTGCGGCAGGTAAGAAGGCAACTGGCTGCGGGCCGCATTGATTGACGCTTGCACGTCGCGTGCCGCGGCGTCGATGTCGCGATTGATATCGAATTGCAGGGTCACCGAAGACGCGCCCAGCGAACTGGACGATGTCATCTGGTTCACGCCGGCGATGCGTCCGAACTGCCGCTCCAGCGGCGTGGCTACCGACGAGGCCATGGTTTCGGGGCTGGCGCCGGGCAGTCCCGCACCGACGCCGATCACCGGAAAATCCACGTTGGGCAGCGAGGCCACCGGCAGGATGGAATAGGCCACCGAACCTGCCAGCAGAAGTGCCAGGCTAAGGAGCGAGGTTGCTACCGGGCGCTGAATAAATGGTGCGGAAAGATGCATGAGTCGCGGTTCCTGCCAAACTTGCTGCCGTTAAAGTTCGAGGGTTCCCACCCTAGCCGCAAAAACAAGAGCGCGGCGAGGGTGGGGCACCCAGATTCTCGCTATTCCTCAGTTCTTAGTCCCTGGTCCCTGAGTCCCTGGTCCCTATTTTCTGGTCAATCCGCGTTCGCCGTTTCTTTCAAGTAGCTGCTGGTAATCACCCGCGGCTTCATGCGCTGCGCCAGTTTGTCAAAGTACAGGTAGATCACCGGCACCGTGTATAGCGTGAGCATCTGCGAGAAAATCAGCCCGCCGACGATGGTGATGCCCAACGGCTCGCGCAGCTCAGCGCCTACGCCGCCGCCCAGGGCCAGCGGTAAGCCGCCCAACAAGGCAGCCATGGTGGTCATGAGGATCGGTCTGAAGCGCAGTTGGCAGGCCTGGAAGATGGCCGCCTCAGGCGACTTACCCTCGTTGCGTTCGGCCTGCAAGGCAAAGTCGATCATCATGATGGCATTCTTCTGCACAATACCGATGAGCAAAATAATGCCGATCAGCGCAATCACGCTGAACTCGACCCGGGTAATCAGCAGCGCCAGCAGCGCGCCCACGCCCGCCGAGGGCAGCGACGAAATAATGGTGATGGGGTGAATGTAGCTCTCGTAGAGCACGCCCAGCACAATGTAGACGGTAATCAGCGCGGCCAGAATCAGCAGTGGCTCGTTGGCCAGTGAAGTCTGGAAGGCCGCCGCTGTGCCCTGGAAGCTGGCATTGATGGCCACCGGCATGTTGATGCGCTGCTCCACGCGCTTGACCGCGGTCACGGCGTCGCCCAGCGCTTTGCCCGGCGCCAGGTTGAAGCTCACCACGGTGGAAGGGAACTGGCCCTGGTGGCCGATGGAAAGCTGAGATTTCGACTGCTCCCAGTGCGCCACCATGGCCAGCGGAACCTGCGTGCCGTTGGCCGATTTCACATACAGGTTGTTCAGCGTGGTGGGGTCGGTCTGGAAGTTCTGCCCCACTTCCATCACCACGTGATACTGGTTGAGCTGAGTAAAGATGGTAGAAACCTGGCGCTGGCCGAAGGCGTCGTAAAGCGTATTGTCCACGTCGGCCATGGCAATGCCCAGCCGGGCTGCGGTATCGCGGTCGATCACCAGCTTCGCGCCCAGCCCCTGGTCCTGCAGATCGCTGGCGACGTCTGTCACCACGGGCTCCTTGCTCAATTCAGTGACCATCAGCCGCGTGTACCTGGCCAGCTCCGCCTGGTCCGGATCTTCGAGCGAATACTGAAACTCGGTGCGGCTGACGCGGTCTTCTACCGTCAAGTCCTGCAACGGCTGCAGGAAGAGCTGAATGCCTTCCACGCTTTCCAGCTTGGGTTGCAGGCGGCGGATCACTTCGGTCGCCGAGATCTTGCGCACGTCCAGCGGCTTCAAGTTGATCTGAATGCGTCCCGAGTTCAGCGTGGTGTTGGTTCCGTCCACTCCGATGAACGACGAAATGTTATCCACCGCCGGGTCCTGCAGAAGCACGTCAACGAGTTTTTGCTGGCGCGTGGCCATGCTCCCAAAGCTCACCGTCTGCGGCGCTTCGCTGATGCCCAGGATCACACCCGTATCCTGCACCGGGAAGAAGCCCTTGGGCACAATCAAGAACAGCAGCACGGTGGCTACCAACGTACCGATGGTCACCAGCAGGGTGATGAACCGGAAGCGCAACACGACTTGCAACGTCCGCCCGTACCAGGCGATGACGGCGTTAAAGACTTTCTCTGACCAGTAGTAGAAACGCGTCTGCCTGGCGGTTTTCTTGTCTTGCAGAATGCGCGAGCACATCATCGGCGTCAGGGTCAGCGACACAAAGGCCGACACCAGGATGGTGATGGCCAGCGTGACCGCAAACTCGCGGAACAGCTTGCCCACCACATCGCTCATGAACAGCAGCGGGATCAGCACGGCGATCAGCGAGACGGTCAGCGACATAATGGTGAAGCCGATTTGCTCGCTGCCCTTGAGCGCGGCGCGCATCGGGCTGTCGCCTTCTTCAATGAATCGGGAGATGTTCTCGATCATCACGATGGCGTCGTCTACCACGAATCCTGTCGAGATGGTCAGCGCCATCAGCGTCAGGTTGTTCAAGCTATAGCCAAGCAGGTACATCACGCCGAAAGTGCCAATAATCGAAAGCGGCACCGCGACCGACGGAATGATGGTGGCCGCCAGGTTGCGCAGGAAGAGGAAGATGACCATCACCACCAGGGCGATAGTGAGCATCAACTCAAATTCGACGTCCCGCACCGAAGCGCGGATGGTCACCGTGCGATCGGTCAGCACCTTCACTTGCACCGACGCCGGCAGGCTGGCCTGCAACTGCGGCAGAAGCTTGTGGATGCGGTCAACCACCGCAATGATGTTGGCGCCCGGCTGGCGCTGAATATTGACGATGACCGCCGGTTGGCGGTTCATCCACGCGGCCTGTTGGTTGTTTTCCGCCGCGTCCACAATGGTGGCCACATCAGACGCGCGCACCGCCGCGCCGTTGCGATAGGCAATAATCACCGGCTTGTAATCGTCGCTGGAGATAAGCTGGTCGTTGGCGCCGATGGTGTAGGACTGCCGGCTGCCGTTCAGGGTGCCCTTGGCCTGGTCCACGTTGGACGCCGCAACCGCCGTGCGCAGGTCTTCCATGCTCAGGTTGTAAGCCGCAAGCTGGGCCGGGTTGGCCTGGATGCGCACCGAAGGCTTTTGCCCGCCGGCGATGGACACCAAACCAACGCCCGTGACCTGCGAAACTTTCTGCGCCAGGTTGGTGTCGGCTGCATCTTCAATCTTGTCCAGCGGCAGCGAATCGGAGTAAAGCGCCAGCGTCATGATGGGCGCATCGGCCGGGTTTACCTTGCTGTAGATAGGAGGATTGGGCAGGTCCTGGGGCAGAAAACTGGTTGCCGCGTTGATTGCCGCCTGCACCTCCTGTTCGGCCACGTCGATGTTTTCGTCCAGGTTGAACTCAAGCGTAATCACCGAGCCGCCGCCTGAACTCACCGAGGTCATCTGCTTCAGTCCCGGCATCTGTCCGAACTGCCGCTCCAGGGGAGCGGTGACCGATGAGGCCATCACCTCGGGCCCGCCGCCGGGATAGAACGTGAGCACCTGGATGATCGGGTAGTCCACCTCAGGCAAAGCCGAGACGGGCAGTTGCTCGTAGCCCACCGCGCCTGCCAGCAGGATGGCCGCCATCAGCAGCGAAGTCGCTACCGGGCGCAGAATGAATGGCCGGGAAGGACTAAGGCTCACTGCTTTTCCCTCTTGTCGTTCGGTTTGCCGCTGGGTTGCGTTGCCGGCTGAGGGGTTGCGAATGGCCCGCCTGCCGAGCTGGAGTCTTGTCCGCCACTACCCGGTCCACTCCGTTGACGGGCCGCGCTGGCAATCACAATCTGTCCCGGCCGCAGACGATCCGCGCCGTCCACCACGACCTTTTGCCCGGCCTGCAGACCGCTGTCCAGAATCGTCATCTGTCCCTCGGCCAGCGCCACCTTCACGGGTTGAATGCGAGAGGTCGCAACGCCCTTGGCGTCGGTATCCACGACCCACACAAACGATCCTTGCAGCCCGGTCTGAATCGCCGCCGACGGAACCACCAACGCAGTGGGCCGGTCCTCAAGCACCAGGTGGATGTTCACAAACTGGTTGGGAAAAAGAACGTTGTCCTTGTTGTCGAAGACCGCCTTCAGTTTGGCGGTTCCGGTGGTGGTGTCGATCTGGTTGTCGGCAGTCAGCAGCAGTCCTGAAGCCTGCTTCAGCACGTCGCCCCGGTCGTACGCATCCACCGGCAGGCGGCGCTCTGCGGCCAGCTTGTGCAGCACCTGCGGAAGTTGATTCTCAGGCAGCGTGAAGTAGACGGCCATGGGCTGGAACTGGTTGATGATCACCAGGCTGGTGGTGTTGGCGGTGATGATGTTGCCCGGATCCACCAGCCTCAACCCAATGCGGCCGTTGATGGGCGATTTAATGTAGCACCACTCAAGCTGCAACTGGGCGGTCTCGATGGCCGCCTTGTCTGATTCGATGGCGCCCTCGTATTGGCCCTGTGTGGCCTGGTCGGTCTCCATCGTCTCTTTTGAAACCACCCCGGCGTCGAAGAGCGCCTTGTAGCGGTTGAATTCCGCCTGGGCATTCTTCAGCAGCGCCTCATCGTGGGCCAGCGTACCTTTGGCCTGATCGAGGGCGGCCTTATACGGCCGGGGGTCGATCACCATGATCGTCTCGCCCTGCTTCACCTGCTGGCCTTCGGTAAACTTCACCGGCAACAGTTCGCCGCTGACACGCGCTTTAACCGTTACGCTCATGTAAGGCGTCACCGTACCCAGAGCGGTCAGGAAGATCGGCATCGGCTTCTGCTCCGTTGCCGTCACCTGCACCGGCACCGGACGGCCCATCAAGGCCGCTGCCTGGGCGGCGCTGTTGGCCGCCGTCTGCAACTGGTTTTGGTGAACACGCCAAACAATAAAACCCAAAGCGCAAATCAGCACCAGATAGAACACGATGCGCCCCCACTTTCCCTTGCGGGCCGGTGGCGGTTCAATTGCGGTGTCTACGCCTAGATGGGAATCCGGAGTGCCTTCAAATGCCATAAATGTCGTTTCCAGTCGTTTTCAATTGTGTGAATACCCACTGAAGGGCAACCAGGCAGCAGGGACCTTGCAAGAAGGTAAAACTACCCATTACGTTTCTAGGGACGATTCGGTTTGTGCAAAGGTTTCGCTCGCCGCGCGGCCACCGCCCGGCTCCTGAAGAAATCAGACAAGAGCCTCGTTGTCCCCATTCGAGGTCGCGTCCAATTGTAAGCGAGCAGAACCCTGCCCGGGCACATTCCAGCCGCATTGCTTTAATACACTTAGACGCTAAATTTTGCTGAATGAGTATCTCGTCCCGCGGCTCGTGCTAAACCATTGTGCTGTTGATGATGTTTGAGTGAACTCACAGCAGTATGCGGAAAGCCTATATGAATATGTATTAAGGTACGCTGAATCCGCTCAATGACAATGTCTTTCGATGGATGCCGTCCCGTTGCCATGCACTGCCATTGCCTGCGAATCTATTGCCAGCGCAGAGCATCTTAAGCGTGGCTTAAGGTTCTCCCCCCATTCTCTTGAATGCCTGTGCCGTATGCACCCTCTTCGACTACCATTGTAGTTTCAAGCAGAAAATGGGTCTCGACGGCTACGCCGCCGGTCCCCGGAACCCGGTGGGCCTGCCCGTATCGGACCAGATTCCTTGCGAGTCTGTCTCGAAACGTCAGGTTCAGGAGCGAGTACCAGCCTTATGTGGATTGTCCGGCTTGCCCTGCGGCGGCCTTATACCTTTGTCGTATTCGCGCTGCTGATCTTGATATCCGGCGCCTTCAGCATCCTCACGATGCCGACGGATATCTTTCCCAATATCGACATCCCTGTGGTCGCCGTGCTTTGGGGCTACAACGGCCTCTCCGCGCAAGAGATGTCGACTCGCTTCATTTTCTCGAGCGAGCGCATCATGACCTCCACGGTCAACGATATCGAGCACATCGAGTCGCAGTCGTACAACGGCACCGGCATCATCAAGATCTTCTTCCAGCCCAACGTGAACGTGGCCAACGCCGTGGCCCAGGTCACTGCCGTCAACCAGGTGGTGTTGCGCACCCTACCCCAGGGATCTACGCCGCCTTTCATCATCCAGTACAACGCCTCCAGCGTGCCGGTGCTGCAACTGGGCCTCTCCGGCAAGGGCCTGAATGAGCAGCAACTGAACGACCTGGGTCAGAACACCATCCGCGTCCAATTGGCCACCGTCGAAGGCGCCTATTCACCGTTCCCCTATGGCGGCAAGCAACGCACGGTTCAGGTGGATCTGGACCTTTCGGCCTTGCAGGCCAGGGGCCTGTCGCCCATCGACGTAGTGAACGCTTTCACTGCGCAAAATATCGTGGCGCCTTCTGGAACGATGAAGATCGACCGCTACGAGTACGCGGTCGAAACCAACTCCTCACCCACGGTCATCGATGAACTGAACAACCTGCCCATCAAAACGTCCAACGGCGCCATCATCTACGTTCGCGACGTGGCTCACGTGCGCGACGGCAACACGCCGCAGACCAATATTGTCCGCGTCAACGGCGCCCGCGGCGTCATGATGAACATCATGAAGATCGGCTCGGCCTCCACGCTCGACATCATCCGGGGAGTCCAGAAAAAGCTCATCGACATCAAGGGCCAGTTGCCGCCCCAATTGCAGCTTAACCCGCTCTCCGATCAGTCGATTTTCGTACGTGGAGCCATCGACGGCGTGGTGCGCGAGGCCATCGACGCCGCCTGCCTCACCGCCATCATGATCCTGGTCTTCCTGGGCAGTTTTCGCTCCACGGTCATCATCGCGGTCTCCATTCCGCTATCCATCCTCACCTCGCTCAGCGTGCTGGCCATGCTGCACGAAACCATCAACATCATGACCCTGGGCGGTATGGCCCTGGCCGTCGGCATCCTGGTTGACGACGCCACCGTGGCCATTGAGAACATCAACCGCAACCTCGAAGCGGGCAAGGAACTCGAGCAATCCATCATTGACGGCTCGGCGCAGATTGCCATTCCCGCCTTCGTCTCCACCATCTCCATCTGCATCGTCTTTGTGCCCATGTTCTTTTTGAGCGGCGTGGCCAAGTATCTGTTCGTTCCCATGGCCGAGGCGGTGGTCTTTGCCATGCTGGCCAGCTACTTCCTCTCCCGTACGCTGGTGCCCACCATGGCCAAGTACCTGCTGAAGGAGCACGACGACGAAGAACTGGCTCGCAAGCGTTCCAGCCGCAATCCCTTTGTCGCCTTCCAGCGTGGATTCGAATCGTTCTTTGACGCGTTCAAGCGCGGCTACTTGAGCTTGCTTACCTTGTGTGTGGACCACGCAGTGGTCTTCATCATTCTCTTCATGGTCTTCGCGGTCGGGTCCATCGGGATACTGCTGCCTTGGCTGGGCCAGGACTTCTTTCCTGCGGTCGATTCTGGCCAGTTCAAGATTCACGTGCGCGCCCGCACCGGCACGCGCATTGAAGAGACAGCCGCGCTTTGCGACCACATCGACGCCACCATCCGCCAGGCCGTCCCGGCCAATGAACTGGTCACCATCGTCGATAACATCGGCCTGCCCTACTCCAGCCTGAACCTGACCTATTCCACTTCGGCGCCCATCGGCCCGGCCGATGCCGACATCCAGGTGCAGTTGACCAAGGACCACCATCCCACCGCCGATTACGTCGAAAAGCTGCGTGCCGTGCTGGTCCGCCAGTATCCCGGCGTCATCTTCTACGTGCTCCCGGTTGACATCGTTACCCAGATTCTCAACTTCGGACTCTCGGCGCCTATCGACATTCAAATCGTGGGACCGAATCTGTACGGCAACCGTGCCCTTGCCGAGCGCATCACCGACGAAATCCGCTACATTCCAGGTGCTGCCGATGTCCGCATCCAGCAGGCTTTCGATTATCCAAAGCTCAATGTAGACGTGGACCGCACCCGCGCCCAGGCCATCGGCCTCACCCAGAGAGATGTGGCCCAGAGCCTGCTGGTGGCTCTCAGCGGAAGCTTCCAGACCAACCCCAACTTCTATCTGGACCCGAGAACCGGCGTCACCTACAACGTGGCCATCCAGACTCCGCAATACAAGGTTGACTCTCTTGCCGCGCTGAATAGTCTGCCCGTCACAGGTACTTCCGCATCGCAGGCTTTCAACGGCGCTGCCGCCACCGGCGCACCCGGTGCTGCCCGGCCGGTGCAGGTGCTGGGCAACCTGGCAAACATCACGCCCGGGGCCGAACTTGCCATCGTGAGCCATTACGACGTGCAACCGGTCATCGATATCTACGCCAACGTGGACGGTACTGACCTCGGTTCCGTCACCCGCAAGGTTGAGGCCGTCATCGCCCGCCACGAGAAGAACAACGAGCTGCCACGCGGCTCGCACTTTGACCTTCGCGGCCAGAGCGAGACCATGGACAAATCCTACAAAGGCCTGCTTGCCGGCCTGGCTTTCTCCATTCTCCTCGTCTATCTGCTCATCGTGGTCAACTTCCAGTCCTGGCTCGATCCGTTCCTCATCATCGCTGCGCTGCCCGCGGCCCTGGCGGGCATCGTCTGGTTCCTGTTCCTCACCGGCACGCGGCTCAGCGTTCCCGCTCTCACCGGCGCCATCATGTGCATGGGCGTGGCCACCGCCAACTCCATTCTGGTGGTCAGCTTTGCCCGCGAGCAGTTGGAAGCCCTGGTGGGCGACGCGCGAAAGGCGGCGCTCAATGCCGGCTTTGTCCGCCTGCGCCCGGTGCTGATGACCGCCCTGGCCATGATCATTGGCATGGTGCCCATGGCGCTTGGCCTTGGCGACGGAGGCGAACAGAATGCTCCTCTTGGCCGCGCCGTCATCGGCGGCTTGCTGCTGGCTACCGTGGCTACGCTGTTCTTTGTCCCCGCCTTCTTCTCCCTGGTGCACGGCCGCCTTGAAAGCCGCCGCAAGAGAGCCCAGGGAGCCGCCACGGCCGCAACTTTCGACGAGTTTGACCAGATTCCGGAGTAATTCTTTATGTCCAACGAACCCAATCCGAACCCGCCCGCCGCTCAGGAACACGAGTCCGCCCCCGAACAGGCTGCCATCTCATCGCGCCTGGCCATCCTGGGGATCGTCGTGGTCGTCGTGGTTACGGTTGCCCTCGCCGCCCTCGGTATCCTGCGCCGTACCCACGCCGATACCGTGCTGGCCCAGCGCACCAACGATCTGGCGGCGCCCACGGTTCTGGTCGCCACTCCGCCTCCCGGAGCGCCGGTCAGCAGTTTTGTTTTGCCCGGCAACGTGACCGCCTGGACCGATTCCCCCATCTACGCGCGCACCTCCGGCTACCTGACCCACTGGTACTTCGATATCGGCGCCCGGGTGAAGAAAGGCGCGCTGCTGGCCCAAATCGCCACCCCCGAAGTGGATCAACAACTGGCCCAGGCCGAGGCCGACCTGAATACCGCCAAGGCCAACGCCAACAATGCCCGCATCCAGGCCGACCGCTACTCCGGCCTCGTCAAGTCTGACGCCGTCTCCCATCAGGACACCGACACATTTGTCAATCAGGCCGCTTCCACCGCGGCGCAGGTTCACTCCGCTGAAGCCAACGTGCAGCGCCTGCGCGATCTGCAGTCCTTTGAGAAGGTCTACGCTCCCTTTGACGGCGTCATCACCGCACGCACCATCGACATAGGCCAGTTGATCGACCCCGGCGCCGGCAAGGAACTCTTCCATCTCCAGGCCATCCAGACTCTGCGCGTCTACGCCAGCCTGCCGCAGTTCTACTCGCAGACCGTCAAGCGCGGATCAAAGATTGACCTCACCTTTGCCGAGCACCCCGGCAAGACCTACCAAGGCACACTGGTTCGCACTTCCGAGGCCATTGATCCCGCCAGCCGCACTTTGCTGGTTGAGGTCGACGTCAACAACAGTGCCGGCGAACTGATGCCCGGCTCGCTTGCCCAGGTGCACTTCAAAACGCCGCCCGCCGGACAAACCTTCGTTGTGCCCGTCGCTGCGCTTATCTTCCGCAGGGAGGGTTTGCGCATTGCCACCGTGGTCAACGGAAACACGGCCCACCTGGTCCCGGTCGTCGTCGGTCAGGACGATGGCGCCAGTGTGCAAATCATTACCGGCCTCAGTGCCGGCGACAAAGTCATTCAGGATCCGCCCGATTCCATCATCGAAGGCGAAAAGGTCCATGTGATCAACCCCGACGCGGGAGGCAAGTGACATGCCGGCTCCGCTCCACTCCCTCCTTGAAGACCCCTCAACACAGAGCTGTCATCCTGAGCGGAGCGGGTCGCGCTCTTTGCGACCCGCGCAGTCGAAGGACCTGCATCTGGCAACGCCGGATATCCCGCAAAAGCCGGGTGCCCCAGGTCTCGATTCTGAGACCTGGGATACCACAAACCTCGCCCTGCTGTGCGGGAAACCACGACTCTCGGCCATCCTCGCCCTTTCCGCCCTGATCCTCCTCACCGCCTGCAAACCCGTCGGCCCCAACTACAACCGTCCCGCCTACGATGCCCCCGCCGTCTACAAGGAAACGGGCGCAACCACCGTCCTGCAGCCTCCGCCCAACCCCGCCGGCGGAAGCTGGCAGCCCGCCACACCGTCCGACGGCATGCTGCGCGGCAAATGGTGGGAGATCTACCAGGACCCGCAACTCAACAAGCTCGAAGACCGCATCGCCACCGATAACCAAAGCCTGCGCCAGGCCACTGAATCCTACCTCGCCGCCCACGACCAGGTGGCCGCTGCTCGCGCGGCACTTTATCCGCGTTTCTCCATGGGCCTGGCCGGCGCCCGCAACGATATTTCGGCTAACGGGCCATCCTACAGTGCCGGCAAGCCCACCACTTACAGCGACTTCTCGGTCGTCGGCCAGGCCAGTTGGGAACCGGATTTTTGGGGCCGCATCCGGCGTACCGTCGAAGCCGCCCATGAAAGCGCCCAGGCCAGCGCTGCCGATCTGGCCTCGGTTGACCTGAGCCTCCACGCCGAGATGGCCTCCGACTACTTCGAACTCCGCGGACTCGACGCACAAACCAAACTGCTCACGGACACAGTCGCCGACCTCGAGCACCAACTCGACCTGGCCCAGCGCCGCCTTGCCGGCGGAGTGGCCACCGAGGCCGATGTGGCCCAGGCCCGCACCCAGCTTGAAACCGTCCGTGCGGAGTTGGTTGACGTCGGCGTGGCGCGCGCCCAGTTCGAACACGCCATCGGCGCCATCGCCAACCTCAGCCTCGTAACCTTCAGCATTCCACCCTCGCCGCTTGATCTGGCTCTGCCGAACGTCCCGGTTGGCCTGCCCTCACAATTGTTGGAACGCCGTCCCGACATCGCCTCCGCCGAGCGCCGCGCCGCTGCCGCCAACGCCCAAATCGGCATTGCCGTCAGCGCCTTCTATCCCAACATCAGCCTTGGCGGCTCAGGCGGTTTTGAGAGCATGCACGCCGGCACATGGATTCAAGGCCCAAGCGCCCTCTGGTCCCTTGGCGCGCAGGCCGCCCAACTTCTCTTTGACGCCGGTCAGCGCCGCGCCCTTACCAGCCAGGCCCGCCACACCTATGAAGCCGAGACTGCCGGCTACAAGAACACCGTCATCCAGTCTTTTAAAGATGTAGAAGACCAGCTCTCATCCCTGAGAATTCTTGAGCAGGAGACGGGCTTGGAACAAAAAGCCGTAGCCTCTGCCCAGCACTCTTTCGATATCTCCAACCAGCGCTACAAAGGCGGCGTCACCAGCTACCTTGAAGTCCTCACCGCCGAGCAGGCCCTGCTCCAGAACCAGCGCACCGCCATCGACCTGGAGACAAGGCAGTTCATCTCCAGCGTGGGATTGGTCCGCTCCCTGGGTGGCAGTTGGGACACCGCCCAGTTACCGAAGTAAAGAAACAGGGAATAGGGAGTAGGGAATAAGAATTCGGATTGGCCGACATTGCCGGGTGCCCCAGGTCCTGCTTTTGGGACCTGGGATACCACAATCCTCAATCGGCCAGAATTAAAATGCCTTTTCCATCCCCAGAAATGCTCCAGCTAGCCGTCTCAAGGCCTTCGCGGTTTCGGCGCCTTGATAATCGGGTCAACCGCATCCTGCTGTGGCCGGCTGTAGACCGCCGGCGGCACATCCCGCAGCGGCAGCGCCGGCCCTTCCCACAGCAGCCGCGGCACGCCCCGGCTGTCGGAGTGCAAGCCTTCCAGATGAAACGTGTGCTGGCCGGCGCGCAGTCCCAGTGACCCGCGATCGTAGCGAGTTGCATTTCCCGGTGAGCCGCACACTTGCGGGAAGGGCGGACCGGTCTTGGCTATCACCAGGCCGTCAATCATGAGCCGCGCTCCGTCCCGCGACAGCAGGTGAAACGTATACCCGCCGTCGGCCGGAATGTCGATCAATCCATCCCACGTTGTCGCGTAACGCGTAAATCCGTGCGGGTCGGCGTAGATGCTGTGCGACTCGCCGCTCAGCACCTCAGTTTCGTGCGCAAAATCCGGCAATTCGGTCCAGGTGCCGGGATAAACGCCCCAGGCGAGGCCTTGTATCGTAGGCCCGGCAACGGCTTGCGCATCGTGCCAGTCGCCCACTGCCACCACTCCCTGCGCCGCCCAGTCCTGGTGGCCTTCCTCGTCTTCCACGTGCAGCAAGACCCTGAAGCGGCCGGAGTGATCCAGTTCGGTGCCCTCGGCATCGGGGAAGCGATGCCGTACCCGCCGCCCGCTTGCCGTAGTTCCATCGCCGAAGAGCCACGTATAACGTGCACCGGGCGAGGCCTGCGCCGTGAACGTCACATTCTGCATCGGTCTGAACACCGGAGGGTCGAAGCTGAACGCTGCAACCGGACCATGGCTGGACACAAAATGAACCGCCTCTGCGCCATCGGTCACTGACAGCGGCACATCGGCATTGCCAGCCACGCGGGTTTGCCCGTACTTCACATTGTCGAAGGTCACGTCGTTCACTTGCCCGCTGATCGTGGACTCGGCCAACGGCGGCTGGTCAAGCGCCCAGATATTGTGAAAGATGAATCCGTGCAGCAATGGTAGCTGCTGCTCCATCTGCACCAGCGAGTACCAGTCATCCACGAACAGGTTCTCGAACGTGAAGCCGGAATGGTCGCCGCGCGCCCCATTTGCGTCCCAGATGCCGAGCAGGCCGAACGTCTGCCCGCACGCACCGATGCCCCCATGCAGAATGTCCGAATCGCGCAGTGTGAATTTGTTTGAATTGAAGATCTTCCGGGGCCACCCCGCGCGCACAATGTTCGAGATGCTGGTCGATAGCACGCTGTGCTCAATCAGGATGTTGTTCACATCATTTCCCGGCCGCACCATTGCCTCGTCGGTGTAGCCGTCCCAGTTGCCCTCCATGGCAAACACATCGTCCGAGGAGCGCAAAAAGGCGTTGCGCACCACCGTGTCGCCGCCGCCCAGCCAGTCCATCCCGTCCTGGTTCGCATTCCCGGGGTTACCGCCAATCACGCGCAGGTCGTCATAGGTAAACCCGGTCGAATCCTTCATCTGAATCGACCACGTCCTGGCCCGTACAATGCACGTCAGACCGTCGATCTCGACCTTGCGCGAGTCAACTGCGCCAATGCAGTGCCAGTCCGGCTTCTGCATCCAACCCTCATCGGTGTTGGGGTCCTGCGTGCCCTCGTACACAATCGTTCCCCGGCCCAGCACCTTCACGTCATGCGCTTGCCGCAGGTTCAGGCTGCCAAAGATAAAAGCCCCCGGAGCCAGATAAATGGTGTCGCCGCTCTTGGGGTTCAGGCTCTCGCGATGTATGCCCGCGGGCACCACGCGCACATTCGACCCTTTTGGCGCGGGGGCCGGCGGTGTGCCGGCAAACAGAAACAGCATCGCGGCATGGTTCAGAAAATCCCTCGGGCGCGAGATGGAAAGCTTGGCCGCACCTGCCAACCGGAAGCGGATGGTCTGGCCAACTCTCACCGGCCGCAGCCCCAGCCGCCATGGCTGGATGTCCACGCCGCGATCCCAGAAGCCCGGCTCCGCTGCGGTAATCTCTACCGTCACTGGTCCGGTTGCGTCAAAGCTCACCCACTCATAGCTGGCCGCCGCGTGGGCCACGTCCACCGGACGGCCGTTCACTTTCACCGTAAAAGCAGTGGAGCGCATCTCCGCGGGAACCGGCGCCGCCAATACACGCGTCGCGGCATGCGCTGGGGCAGGCAACGCCAGAAATAGAACCACGAGCAACGTACGAAAATCCCGCAAGAGCAACAACCCCGGCACTAAAGTGGGAACAAAACCACTGTAGCACCGGGCCGCACGCGGGTTTTATCCTCACCCACCACCGAGCGGTCAACGACCGGCCGTTGGATTTTCGATGAACCACTTGCCTGGGTGATGCTGTATACAGAAGTAGCCACAGAGGAATTCGAATATCCGCTGGCCATCGCAATAGCCTCGATGGTCGTGTTCGAACTCACCGCAATGGCTCCGGTGTATTTGGCCGACGCTGTCGTCGGCGCCGTCCCATTCAACGTGTAGTAGATCGTCGCTCCCGGGGTTGAGGTGGCAATCGTCACATGCTGCGTTCCGGTGTACTTGCCCGCCGCCGGCGAGAAACTTGGCGCGGTCGCCGGAACCTGGATGACGTACTTGGCCGTTGCCACCGACGAGTTGGTGAAGTTGGTTGCAATTGCGATGGCTGAAATTGTCATCGAGTTCTTGACCTGAATGGCGCTTACGTACAAATTCGATTTCGCTGTCGGCGTTGTTCCGTCCAGCGTGTAGTAGATTTTGGCGCCGGTCGTCGGGCTGGTCAGCGTCACGCTTTGCGCGCTGGTATAGCTGCCCGCAACCGGCGAGAATCCCGGCGCCACCGCCGTGGTTGCCGAACCGGTGAAGGCATAGGCCGCCGAAGTGGCCGATGCATACAGGCTGTCTCCAGCGTACGATGCGGTCAGTTCGACCGTCCCCACCGTCGTCAGGGTAACCCCCTTCAGCACCGCTCCCTGGATGCGCCCCGTCTGCAGAACGTAAAGCGCGCTCGACCCATAAAGCACCGAGATAATCTCCGGCGTGCCATCGGCGTTCAGGTCGGCGACTAAGCTTGCTGCCGGCTGCGATCCGCTGGTGGTCGAGTAGCCCGGCAAAGGCAGAAATGTTCCGTCTCCGTTGCCTTCAAAAAGACTCAGGCTGTTGGCGGTCAGGTTAGTCACCACCAGGTCGGGAACGCCGTCCATGTTCAGGTCGGCCGTAGTCACGGAAATCGGCCCCGCTCCCGCGGCGTATAGTTCGATAGGCAAAAAGCTCCCATCGCCATTGCCGAGCAGAACGCCGACGGCATTGGCCCCGTAGCAGGCGACAACCAGGTCAAGATTGCCGTCTCCGTCCAGATCGGCCACGGACACCGATTCGGGGTTCATTCCACTGCTCAACTCCACAGGATCAAAGGCCTGGAAGGTCCCGTCGCCGTTGCCCAGGAGAATATCGACCGTGTTGGAAGTGGTGGTGACAGCGAGATCAACGATGCCGTCGTTATTGAAATCCCCCGCCGCAATCCACGTGGGCCCTTTGCTGGTGCCAAGCTGTTTGAACGGCTGAAAGCTTCCGTCACCGTTGCCTAGCAGCACGCTCGCGCCCAGCGCGCTGTTTGCCGTGGCAATGTCCAGCCGCCCATCGTGATTCAGATCCGTAATTGTGAGCGCCAGCGGAAAGTAGAGCGCAGACGCTGCGGTGGCCACCGCGCTGGCCGCGCCAAATGTCCCGTCCCCTTTGCCTATCAGGATGGCCACGGCCGCCTTGTCGCCCAGCGCCACGGCCAGGTCTTGCTTGCCGTCCCCGTTCAAGTCGCCCACGGCTACCGCCAGCGGCTTGCTTCCGGAGCCGGTGGAGTAGTTCACTGCCGCCGCGAATGTTCCGTCGCCCTTGCCCAGAAACACCGCCACCACCCCGGTCGCGGAGTCGGGCACAACCAGGTCGGGAATGCCGTCTCCGTTGAAGTCGCCGATCGCCAGGTCATTTGGCGCGCTCTTTGAGCCGGTGGTGATTAGCCCGAAAGGCTGGTAGCCGCCCAGCGCTGTTGCGGCCAGCGCCACGCTTCCCAGGGTCTGGCTGCTGTTGGTATCAGTAAACACCAGCCTGCCCGTGGGCGCTCCAGGTCCGTGACTGGCCAGCGAAGCCCCAATTGCATAGGTTCCGTTGCTGCCGGTTACGTTGTTCAGCAGGGCCTTGCTGGCGTAGGTCGAGTTGCCTTCGACCGTCAGGCTTTGCGGCGCAGAAACCGACGCCACATAGGGCGCGGTGCCCTGAAAGCTGGCCTCAATCGAGTAGCTGCCGGCGGGCAGCATCAAGGTCCGCGCCGCCGATCCCTGCGAGTTCAACACCGCCGTTGCCAGAACTCCTGGTCCGGCGCACGCCGCGGCGGCCGCATCGCAGAAAAGCAGAATCCCCGGCGTCACCGCCGTCGAGCCGGAAGTCACGTGTGCCGTCAGCGTCACCGCCGTCCCCGCGTCTACCGTGGTTGCAGAAAGAGCCAGGGTGGTGGTGGTTGCGCTTTTGCTGCTGGCGTTCAGGCGCCAAATGGCTGGTCCTGCTTTAACTGGCCCGCCAATCGGCCTGAAAGAGACGGCAGGCGACTGTGCGGCACCGCAAACGCGAAGCCCGAAACAAACCGCGGCCATCAATGCGAGAGAGTGAAGTGCAGGTAAAGACGTTCTGAAGTTATTGCTGTGCATGGGCAGAACGATCCTCTGCCCGAAGTCTAGATTTGCCGTGCGCAAGACTTGAGGTTCACTGGAGGCATTTATTGCTTGGCATTCTCATCGCGGGAATAAGCCAATTCTTATCCCAAAACGAGTCGGCGCGGCAGCCGGAATTCAAATCCCTTCACCCATCGAGACGTACTGCTGCAGCAGTTCCAACTCTTCGCGATATGCGTTGCGTTCAGCCTCCTCGGCGGCAAACGGTTCTGCCGGTCTCGTTTCGCCGCCCAGCCGCATCTCCAGTTCTTCCACGCGGGCCGAGAGCGCAATCAGCGCGTCGCTGAGCGGGTCTTTCACGTCGTGCGGATCGGTGATCAGCACCCGTTGTCCATTGCGGTAAACAATGTGCGCCGGCACTCCCACCACGGTCGAGTTGGGCGGCACATCGGAGAGCACCACCGATCCCGCGCCCACCCGCGAATTTTCGCCGACGGTGATATTGCCCAGCACGTTGGCGTTGTTGCCGATGAAGACACCATCGCAAACCGTGGGATGGCGTTTGCCGTGGCCTTTGCCCGTCCCGCCCAGCGTCACGCCCTGGTACATGGTCACATCGCTGCCCACAATGGCGGTTTCGCCAATCACCACGCCGGCCGCGTGATCGATAAACAGACGCCGTCCGAGCAGCGCCCCGGGATGAATATCCACCCCGGTAAAGAAGCGGGCGATCTGCGACAAAAACCGCGCCGCCAGCAGCAGATTGCTGCGCCACAGCCAGTGCGATAGGCGATGAAACCACACCGCCCATAGTCCGGGATAGCACAGCAGCACTTCCAGTCGCGAGCGTGCAGCCGGGTCCCGCTCCAGCACGGAGCCAACATCTTCGCGAATGCGTTCGAACATGGGCATAACGAGCGAGTTCTCGGACTTCGAAGTATTTCGAGGCTTTGAAAGGGCGCGGGTTTAGCCGCGCCATCCGATGCAAGAGAGTGATGGTGGGCTTTAGCCCCTGGGGGAATGCTCCCTCTGCCGCGCATCCCGTCAGCGGTTAAAGCCGCCCCGTTGATGGTCTCTTCCGGCACGACTAAAGTCGTGCCCTTTCAAGGCCTCACAACGGCAGAGCAACCGTCTACACCAGCACCGCCTGCGTCTCCGTGGCCAGCGCCTGCTGGCGCAGCGACTCAAACAGCACGCTCGACAGGTAGCGCTCGCCAAAGTCGGGCAACACCACGACGATCAGCTTGCCGGCATTCTCCGGCCGCGCCGCCACTTTCAGCGCCGCCGCCGCCGCTGCTCCCGAGCTGATGCCCACAAACAGCCCTTCCTCCAGCGGAAGCCTGCGTGCCATGGCGATCGCCTCGTCGTTGGTCACCTGCACCACTTCATCCACCAGGCTGGTATCGAGTACGGTGGGAACAAAGCCAGCGCCAATGCCTTGAATCTTGTGCGGTCCGGGCTTGCCGCCGGAGAGGACGGGGCTGTCGGTCGGCTCCACGGCGATGGCCTTGAACGACGGCTTCAGGGACTTGATGTATTTGGCCACGCCGGTGATGGTGCCGCCGGTGCCCACGCCGCTAATTACGAAGTCCACCTTGCCGTCGGTGTCGTTCCAGATTTCCGGCCCCGTGGTCGCCACGTGGATGGCCGGGTTGGCTGGGTTGTCGAACTGCTGCAGAATAAAGCCGTTCGGCGTCTCGGCCAGCAGTTCGTTGGCCTTGGCGATGGCGCCCTTCATACCGTTCGGCCCCGGGGTCAGCACAATCTCCGCGCCAAAGGCCAGCAGCAGCACGCGGCGCTCAAGGCTCATGGTCTCCGGCATGGTCAGGATCAGCTTGTAGCCCTTCACCGCGGCCACAAACGCCAGGGCAATGCCCGTATTCCCGCTGGTGGGCTCAATCAGCACCGTCTTGCCGGGCGTAATCTTGCCGGCTTTCTCCGCGCTATCGATCATCGCAAAGCCGATGCGGTCCTTCACGCTTCCTACCGGGTTCTGGCTTTCCAACTTGGCCACTACAGTTGCGGGCAGCCCTGCCGCCACGCGGTTCAACCGCACCAGGGGGGTACGGCCAATCAATTCAGTCACATTCGCTGCAATGTGCGCCATTTGATGTTCTCCTCTTTCCGGGATGCTCTCCCAGGGGGGTTGAATGCAAAATTTTATTGTTGGTGGGGAAATGTCCGCGCTGTCAGGCGGGGAAGAGAGCGCGCGAACTGAAGCGCACGTCTGCATCGCGGCTTGCACCAGGACGGTGTTAGCGACATCGAGGCATGGATACAGCGTAGACCCAAAGTGCAAGTTGTTGCAAGGGAAACCGCATAGAGCTTGCGCCGGCGCAAAAGAGAATTT
>Ga0181517_10001443_pt1 | contig 26453 bp, 14 predicted proteins | sample PEATcosm2014_Bin_31_FD_119748 | JGI IMG/M metagenome (GOLD analysis project Ga0181517, IMG submission 119748) | Peatland microbial communities from MTU Mesocosm Facility, Houghton, MI, USA - PEATcosm2014_Bin01_30_metaG | ecosystem: Environmental > Terrestrial > Soil > Wetlands > Peat | place... | reverse complement strand
TCGGGGTCGGTGGAGGTGGGCTGCGGGATGGCTATGCGGGGCATGGGGCTAGGGACTAGGTACTAGGTTCGAGGTTCGAGGTTCGAGGTTCGAGGAAGAGCGGGGTGGTGGCTGGTGTTAATGATAGCGGGGTTTGAGCGGGGCGTTACATCAGCTTGGGGCCGTTCCACCTCGACGTATATGTGGCAGAGCAGGTCTTTAGGTTCAGCCTTCGCCACAAGCACGCAGATTCGATGCCCAATCTTATTTGACTGCGAAAAGTACTTCGCGTGTAAACTATTGATGATACGGCACTTCTTATTTGACTGAAGAACGTCGATGAAGCCTTGGGTTTCCAAAGGAATAGAGCTACTGGCTGGCAGCCTAGAGCCGCCTCAACAAGAGCCTAATGAGATCGACTGGAAAGTCGCTCTTTCAAGCGACTCCAGGCGACTGTCGGAACACCTGTGCGCGTTTGCCAATTATCCTGGCGGCGGATACCTCGCGTTCGGAATCAAAAGTGATGCCAGTCTGAAAGGACTCACCACTGCCGAAATGGAGCGCATCTCAGGTCAGATAGCAAACCTCGCTAGGGATGGCGTTGAGCCGCCCTTGCAACTTGACCATGAGGGAATTGACTTTGATGGAACACATATTCTCCTTGTTCACATTCCTGAAGCGCCGATAAAGCCTGTTCGCAGGCGCGGTCACGCTATAGACGATACCTCGATCAGATCGGGTGGAACGACACGTAGAGCCAGCAGGCAAGAGATTGCGTTCATGATGCTTCATAGTGAATCGCCACGCTGGGAAAACCTCCATGCGTCGATGTTGATGAGCGACGAGGAACTGTTAGGCGCGTTGTCCATCGACCCAATTTTTCAGATGCTGGATCAACCGACCCCAAAGAGCAAGAAGGCGCGTCTTGTGTGGATGGAGGATTCATCCTTTATTATGCGCAATCCTTCGGGTGGCGGATACGTAACTAATCTTGGAGCTATTTCGGCAGCCAATAATCTTCAGGCGTTCCCATCGGTGGCGAATAAAAGCGCAAGAGTTATTGTGTATGAGGGACTAAACAAGATAAAGACTCGCACGGATGTCGAGGGACGGTTTGGCTATGCGATCACCTTTCAGAACCTCTTGACCTTTGTGTGCAACATACTGCCGAAAAGCGAGGTGATAAAACAAGCACTTCGCCAGGAGGTGCCCGTATATCCCGAGGTGGCTCTTCGCGAACTGATTGCCAACGCCCTAATTCACCAGGACTTCACGATATCCGGGTCGAGGCCTCTGATCGAAATATACGACGATCGAATCGAGATATCTAACCCGGGAAAACTTCTCCCATCAAAGAGCATTGAGCGCATAATCGGAACTCAACCTGAGTCCAGAAATGAAAAGCTAGCAAGAGCTTTTCGTCTGTACAAGATTTGCGAGCAGCGCGGCTCCGGCCTACTCCGAGCCGCGGTAGAGGTAGAAGTCTTTGGACTTCCGCCGATAAGGTTTGAGGAAGAGTCGAATCACTTCAAAGTGACGTTGTCATCTCCGAGAACCTTTGCCCAAATGTCATCTCCTGATCGACTAAACGCTTGCTATCAACATGCGCTTCTTATAGTACTGCTCTCATTCAGTCATGACAAACAAGTCGCTGAGGGAGCGCCTCAAGATGCCCGAAAAGCAACGCTCAATGGTATCGAGGTTGATTCAAGAAGCATTGGACAAGAAGATTATCGCCCCCGCAAATCCCGAGAACGCATCTCGAAAATACACAGAATACATTCCCGCGTGGGCATCTAAGTGATCCCTCTGGCTGGCCAGGTATGGTAATGCCAGCAAAGCTGGGCCGTTATGCGCAGCCCGGATGCAGTACCCTCATTTCCGGCGCACTACAACTGGTTAGTTGATGGGGAGGGGGAGGGTGGGGGAGGGGGTGGAGTTGGGGTTGGCGGCGGTTAGGGACGCGGTTGCGGGGGCGGCCAGGTCGGCGGCGGGGATGTCTACGGTGATCTGGGTGGCGCTGACGAAGTTGGTGGTGCGGTAGGCGCCGTTCCAGGAGACGGCCACTCCGGGAAGGAAGTTGCTGCCGGTGAGGGTGAGGACGGTGTTTCCGGCGCCGTGCTGGAGGCTGGCTGGAGATGCGGAGCTGAGCACCGGCGACGGATTGGCCTGGAGCAGTTGCGGCAGGACCGCGCCTCCGCGCAGCAGGTAGATGTTGCCGGAGCTGGTGAGCGCGGCCAGGCCGTCCTGTCCCCAGCGGAGGACGTCGACGGCGGTGAAGGTGGAGGTTTCAATCTCAGCCAGGTTGAGGGGGACATAGGATGCAGGGACGAAGGTGTTGGAGTTGAAGGCTGCGATGCCGGAGAGGCTGTTCGACGAGTAGGTGGCGCCGCCGGCGAGGAAGAAGACGAGGCCGATGGCGGGATCGGGCGCGACCGCGGCCTGGGTGTTCGCGGCCTGGGTGTTGGTGCCGCCGTAATAGGGGAAGGTTCCGACCAGGGTTCCGGGCTCGGAGGTGACGTTGGCGATGCTGCCGTTGGCGGTGTAGGCGAGGCCGTTGACGAGTTTGAAGAGGCCCGTGTCTCCGGGAGCGTAGGCGGAGGGAGCGGCGGTGACTCCGGTGGAATTGACCGTGTAGCGGGAGAACTGGAGGCCGGCGGCTCCGCCAACGATGAGGTCGGAGGCGTCGAGGAATTGGACGCCGAGACTGGAGGGGCCGGTGGAGGCGGAAGCACGCAGCGCAGCGGGAGTGGCGAAGTCGACGATGGAGATGCCGAAGGATGCGCCGGTGAGTGCGAGCGTATTGTGGTTGCCGGTCTGGACTGCGAATCCCATGCTGTTGCTGCTGAGCTGGAAGCTGGAGACGGGCTGCTGGGTGAGCAGGTTGTATTGCACGAGCTGGCTGGAACCGGTGGCGAGCAGGTAGAGGAATGCGCTGTCGCCGGAGAGCGCCATGGTGGTGGGCTCGCTGCCGACGTAGACGGGAGTGGAGAAGATGCCGGTGGCGGGGGTGAGCGCCTCGACGGAGTTGCCGTTGGGCTGGGTGGATGGGAGGGTGGCGTAGATCTGGCGCGAGAAGGGCTCGTAGAGGATGTGGTTAACGCCAGCCTTGATGACGGTGAAGATGGATAAGGGAAGAGTTGCGGAAAGGCCTCCGCCGGGCGCGGGGTTGGAGACGGCGAGGGCGTGCCATCCGAGCGCGGAGAGGCTTGCGGCGGGGACGGTGGCGGTGAGTTGGGTGGCGCTGACGACGGAGGTTGGCAGCGCGACTGAATCCATCTGGATGGTGGAGCCGGCGGTGAAGTTGGAGCCGGTGAGGGTGATTACGGTGTCGGTTGAACCGGCGAGGATGGCGGACGGCGAGACGGAGAGAAGCGTGGGGGCGAGATTGTAGGAGGAGCCGAGGATGGTGGTGGAGGAGGTCGCCTGATTGTTGGCGGGATTGGGGTCGGGCTGGGACGCGCTGACCTGGACGCTGAAGGCGGCAGGCCCGGGAGTGAGCTGGTTAACGGTGAAGGTGATGGTGATGGTGGCTCCGCTGGAGAGGGCCCCGAGATCGCAGGTGGCGCTGGAGCAGGAACCGGAGGATGGGATGGCGGAGACCAGCACTCCGGTGGAGGGAATCTGCGCGGTGAGTGCGACCTCCGATGCGGCGGAGGGACCGGCGTTGGTGACGGTGGCGAGGTAGGTGGTTTGCGTGCCGGTGAGGTTGGAGCCGGAGGCGGACAGGGTGACGCCGAGGTCGGCGGAGTTGGCGGAGAGATTCTGGACCAGGTTGGAGCGCAGGGAGTAGACGCTGACGCTGTTGCGGAAGGCGAGGCCGTCGGCTCCCCAGCGGGTGAGCCGAGTGAGCGGGGCGACGGGATCGTTGTAGGTGTTGAGGGCGACGTTGACCGGGATGACGGCGGTTCCGGCCTGGGTGAAGTTGGAGAGATTGAAGATCTGAATCTGATTGGGGAACTGCGAGTATTGGACGGAGGTGTCGAGCAGGAAGGCGAGGCCGAGGGTGGAATCGATGGCTGCGGGAGCGGCGCCGCTGGTCTGGGTGATGGGGAAGGCGCCGAGGAGGGTGCCGGACTCGGAGTCGTAGATGGTGTCGTAGTCCGTGTAGATACGGCCGGACACGAGCTGGATGCGGTCTTCCATGTATTCGACCAGGGCTCCGGCGGCGGTGACGGAGACTTTGGGCGTGAGGCCGGAAGCGGTGTAGGTGTAGGTGTTGTAGTTGGAGAAGCTGGTGGCAGCGGTGTAGATCTCGCTGAGGGCTCCGTTGACTTGCAGGGACATGATGCCGGAGTTGAAGCTGATGATGGGGCTGCCGCGGGTGACGCCGCTATCGAAGATGGCGAGGGTGGAGTAGGGACCCTGGCTGATTCCCGCGGAGACGATGACGGAGTCGGTCTGGCCGGGGAGGGCGGCGAGCGCGTATGCGGTGACTGGGTAGTTGCCGTAGTAGTTGACGGGCGGGATGGAGAACTGCAGGCCGGCGGTGTTGGCGACGAGATCGACTTTGCGCACGGCGTCGGCGCCGTCGAGGCCGACCCAGAGATAGCGACCGTCACTGGTGAGGGCGAGGCGGTTGGGCTCGCTGCCGACGAAGATGGGAGTGCCGAGCGCGCCGGTGACGGGATCGAGCGAGACGATGGAGTTGGCGTAGGGTGGGCCGGCGGAACTGGGTACCGAGAGGTAGAACAAGCCGTTGGTGGGGTTGTAGATGAAGCTGTTGTTGACGATGGAGATGTACGCCGTGAAGACCAGGGCGGCGGACGTGCCTCCGCCGGGAGCGGGCGTGGTGACGGTGAAGCTGGCGTTGCCGGGGAGGAGTTGATTGGCAGGGACGGCGGCCGTGAGCTGCGTGGAACTGACGAAGGTGGTGGGTAAGGCGGTCCCATTGACCAGTGCGGTGCTGGCGGCGGTGAAGCCGGTGCCGGTGAGGGTCGCGGTGAAGGCGGTGGCGATGGGGCCGGACGAGGGACTGATGGAGGTGAGGGTGGGAACGGGAGGGGCAACGATGCTGAGGGAAAGCGCGTTCGAGAGCGGCGGGGTTGCGGTGGGGCTGCTGACGGTAATGGTGGCGGTGCCGATGCTGGCGAGCAGATTGGCGGGAACCTGTCCATAGATGTTTTGCGCGTTGTAGGCGGAGCTGGCGAGCGGGGTTCCGTTCCAGTTGACGACCGAGCTGGCGACGAAGCCGGTTCCGGAGACGAGCAACGTGGTTGCGCCGGAGCCGAAGACAATCTGCGCGGGCGAGAGCGCGGTGATGACCGGGGTGGAAGCCGCGGCGGCGACGGTGAGCGTGGTGGAGGCGGTGCCGCCGCCGGGCGACGGATTGACGACGGTGACGAACAACGTTCCGGCGGTGGCCTGATCGGCAACGGTGAGGACAAAGGTGAGTTGGGTGGAGCTGACGAAGGTGGTGGTGCGCGCGGTTCCATTGACCTGAACTACGCTGGCCGGCATGAGGTTGGAGCCGTTGACGGTGACGGTGGTGGGGGTGCTGGTTCCGACGATCACGGCGCTGGGGCTGAGTGTGATGGGGCCGGGAATGCCGTTGTTTACGGCGATGGAGGCAGTGTTCGACGTGCCACCGCCGGGTGCGGGATTGACGGCGACCAGGGAGATGCTGCCGGAGGCGGCAAAGTCGGCGGCGGTCATCTGGACATCGACCTGGGTGGAACTCTGGTAGGTGGTGGCGCGCGCGCTGCCGTTGACCTGGATGGCGGTGGCGGCGACGAAGTTGCTGCCCGCGACGAAGACCTGGCGGGCCGGCGATCCGGTGGCGACGATGTTGGGCGTGAGCTGGGAGATGGCCGGGGTGGGATTGTCGACCTCGAGGGTGGCTGCGGCGGAGGCGCCGCCACCGGGCGCGGGATTGACTGCGGTGATGGCGAACCTGCCCGCGGTAGCAAGGTCGGCGGGGGTGAGGGCGACCGACACCTGGGTGGGACTGAGGTAGGTGGTTGCGCGCGGGCTGCCGCTGAACTCGACTACCGTAGCCGGCATGAGCCCGCTTCCGGAGACGGTGAGGTTGAGGCCGTACGTGCCGACGGGAACGAATGCTCCGCCGAGGCTGGAGATGACGGGCACGGGATTGTCGACCTCGAGGGCGGCGGTGGGCGAGGTGATCCCGGCGGGATTAGTGACGGCAACGGCGAGATAGTTGGCGGAGACCTGGTCGCTGACGGTGAGCTGGAAGGAGAGTTGGGTGGCGCTGACGAAGGTGGTGGCGTGCGGGGTCCCATTGACCAGTATGGTGGAGGTGGAAAGGAAGTTGGTTCCGGTAACGGTAATGGTGATTCCGGCGGCGGCGCCGGCGGTGACGTGGGCGGGGCTGAGGGTGATGGCTCCGGGAGGCGGCGTGGCGAGGCCGGAGATGTCGCTGCCCTGGAGGATGTAGAGCATGCCGGGGCCGGAGCCGTAGCCGTCGGTGAGGATGGCGATCCCCTGCGTACCCCAGCGGACAATCTGGCTGGGGGAGCCGGTGACGACGCCGAGAGGGATGGTCTTGATCAGGGTCTGGGTGGTGAGGGCGTAGATCTGGAGGTCGTAGAATCCGGCGCTTTGGTTTGCGTTCTCGCTCAGGAAGAAGGCGCGGTTCACGGTGGAGTCGGGGACCATGAGGCCGTTGGAGAGGAAGACTCCGGCGGGGGTTCCGTTGGCGGGGTTGGTGACTTGACCGCCGTCGCTGTAGACGAGATTTGTGCCGGCGTCGTAGTGGGGGCGGAGCCCGTAATAGCCGCGCCCGGCGGTTGCGGTGCTGGTCCCGATGACGCCGGTGCTGTCGATGGTGATGAGGGAAAAGATCTGCGGCTGGGCGACGGGGTCGGTGTGCGCGAAGAGCCTGGTGGCATCGCTGCCCCAGGCGACTTTGAAGGTATCGGCGAAGCTGTATGGCAGCGACTTGGGCCGCGGGGTGGCGTTGTCGAAGATGAAGAGACCTCCGGCGTCGCGGGGCTCGATGCTTCGATTGCCCATGGTGACGGCGATGGTCTGATTCTGTCCTGGGGCGACCTTGACTTCGCCGGCAAAGCTCTCAGAGGGCGTGCCTGAGTTGAGGGGGATGGTGAGATTGAGCGAGAAGTCTGAGAGCGCGAAGCGTTCGACCGCGGTGAGGGTCTGGAAGCCGGCGTAGAGATAGACGCCGTCGCCGGAGATACCCAGGGCCGAGGGCTGATTGCCGGTGTAGACGACATTGCGCAGCGCGGGCGTGGCGGGATCGACGACGGCGATGGAGTTGGCGTTGGCGACGTTGGTGTCGGTGACGGCAATGTAAAGCAGACTGCGGGTGGGATCCCAGACCATATCCTGGCCGGAGATGTCGAGGGCGGCGATCTGGGTGTTGGGGCCGAGGTCGGGAAGGACGGTGAAGACGGGGCCGGTGGAGGTCTCGGTCTGAGGACCGTTGGAGAGATAGACGGGACCGGTTGCGGCCTGAGTCAAGAGCGCGGCGGGAATGGTGGCAGTTCCCTGGGTGCTGCTGACCCAGGTGAACGGAATAGCCTGGTTGTTCCAGGTGACCTGGGCGGCCGCGCTGAAGTTCTGGCCGGTGAGGGTGACGGTGGTGTCGGCGCTGCCGGGCTGGACGGTCTGGGGCGAGATGGAGGTGAGGGTGGGCGACTCGGTGAGCCAGGAACCGATGGGCGAGGTGGTTCCGCTGGAGGAGACGAAGGCTCCATCGAGGATGTAAATCTGGCTGCCGCCGCCGACGGCCAAGCCGCTGGAGCCCCAGGGAACAATTTTGGATCCGGAGATTCCGGGGACGTAGATGTCGTTGATATAGGAAAAAGTGCTGAGGTTGAAGGCCTGGATGTCGGGGCCGAGGCTGTTCGTCTGAAGGGGGACGTATTCCGAGTTGAGGAAGAAAGCCTTGGCGTGGGCCGCATCGATGGCGAGGGGATTTGGCTCGTAGGAGATGGTGTTTTGCACGTTGAAGGTACCGGCGGAGGCGCCGGTGGACGGATTGGCGGCATTGCCGTATCCGTCGTAGAGCAGGCCGGTGGTGGGATTGAAGGTGAGGCGCTTGACGAAGTTGCCGAATACCTCGGGGATGGTGCTGGTGAGGGTGGGACCGTTCGACGCCACCGAGAAGATGTACTCCGGCCCGCCGGACATGATGGCATCGGTCGCGTAGAGGGTGGAGGCATTCGCACCCCAGGCGAGGGTGTTGTAGGAGGGAGTGGGATAGCTGGCGAGGGGAACGAGCGGGCGCTGGACGGCGTCGTCCCAGATGGCGAAGCTGCCGGTGGAGCCGGAGGGTATTCCGGACGCGGCGAAGGTATGGGGCGCGCCGGGCGCGGCTTCAATGTCGCCGGGAGTGTAGCCGAGCGAGATGGTGATGTCGGGGGTGAGCGACGGCAACAGCAGCCGGGTTACCTGTTGGGCGGAGGGAAGCGAGACATAGAGGTAGCTGCCGTCGGTGGTGATGGCGAGTTGGCCGGGCGCGCTGGACAGGGTCTGGGTGGTGACTACGACTCCCTGGAGCGGATCGATGGCGACAATGCTGTTGGGGCTGGTGACGGAGGCGTAGAGCAGAGTGCGCACCGGGTCGGTGACAATGTCGGCGGTGGGATAGTTGAGGGTGCGGAGGCGGTTGTCTGCACCGATGACCTGGAGTGACAACGCCGCTGAAGTGCCGCCGCCGGGAACCGAATTGACGACCGTGACCGGCTGGGTGGACAGCGCCGCAACCTGGGTGGCGGGGATGCTGATGGCGGCCGAGGTGTTGGTGGAGTTGTAGATGGTGTAGGCGGTGCCGTTGACCATGACGGTAGAGGCGGTGGAAAAGCCGGAGCCGTTGAGGGTCAAGGTAAAGGCCGAGCCTACGATGACGGTGGAGGGGCTGATGGACGTGAGCACCGGCAGCGGATTGACGATGGCAAGGGTGACGGTGTTGGAGGTGTAGCTGGAGTTGTGCACGGCCACGCTGAGCGTCCCGGTGTAGGACTCCGGGCCAAGGATGAAGCTGACCGATTGCGGGGAGATGTAGGTGGTGGGCTGGGCGTAGCCGGATATATAGACCGTGGTTGCGGGTGCGAACCCGACTCCGGTGAGGGTGATGGTGGTGCTGGTGGTGGCCGTCGGCACCGAGGAGGGGAAGATGGAAAGCAGTTGCGGGGCGGCGATGGCAATGCTGAAACTGCCGCTGATGGCGCTGGCAGCGCCCGTCTGATCCGTGACCTGGATGGTGAAGCTGGAGGTTCCGAGCGGGCCGAGAGGCGTGCCGGAGATGACTCCAGAGGCGCTGAGGGTGAGGCCGGGCGGCAACGATCCGCCGATGACGGTGAAGGTGGTGGCGCCGACTGCTCCGGCCACGGCGATGGTCGCGCCGGGATACGGGGCACCGGCGATGCCCGCGGTCAATGCACCCGGAGGCGTGGTGAAGCTCATCGACGACGGCGGGGGGAGGGTGAGGGTGACGGCTACGGTTTGGGATTTGGTGGGGTCGGCGACGCTGGCTACGGTGATGGTTGCGCTGCCGGCGCTGGTGACCAGCGGCGCAGTGTAGACCGCGGTGGGCGAGTTGCCGGCGACCGGACTGGCGCTGATGGCGCCACCGGCTCCGCTGACCACGAAGGTTGCGCCGCGCGCGGCACTGTCGCCGGTGATGGAGGCGGCGATGGTCGCGGTGTGCTCGCCGTCGCCAACCAGGCTGACGGATGTGGCGGAGGTGAGGGTGAGCGCAACCGGGGTGAGCGTGACCGCGGCGCTGGCGGTTTTGGTGGGATCGGTGCGGCTGGCCGCAGTGACCGTGGCCGAGGTGGCGGTGACCGGAGTGGGCGCAGTGTACAGGCCGGCGGCGGTGATGGACCCGGCAGAGGCGCTCCAGGTTACACCGGCATTGGCGGCATCGTTGGCGACGGTGGCGGCAAAGGCCTGGGTACCGCCGGCGCTAAGGGTGACCGACCCGGGGCTGACGGCGACGCTGATGACCGGAGGAGGAGTGGTCTGAGAATTGTTGCTGCCGCCGCCACATCCGGCGATCAGAAGGAAGCATGCAAACGCTGCAAACGCACGCGTACACATATGGCCCTTTGACATGATGTGCCTTGTCGCAAATTGTCGACGGTGACCACGTTAAATGGGTGGGCGGGAAACGGTTGTGATGGCGGACACAGGCGGGGGCAAAAGCGAATCACAGAGGACACAGAGGAAGAGGTTCGAGGTTCGAGGTTCGGGGTTCGAGGTGGGAGAAGACAATTGCGGGGGTTCTTCGCTGCGCTCAGAATGACAGGGGGGGGTTGGGGTGGAAATGTCAGGAGATTGTAACGGGGGTGTCATTTGTTGGTTTCAGGGGGTGCGGGGCGGGTTTAAGCTGAGACAATAATCAGACATTTGAGGGGCTGAGGCCCCTTTTGCCGTTAACTACGCTTTGAAGGCCCAGGGGCTAAAGCCCCACGGATTCATAGGCACCGCGGGGGGAGAGGATGCTGAAGTCAATGCGACCCGCGAACAATGACCTCAGCGGCTAAAGCCGTAATCGTTATATGGCTTATACGGCACGGCTGAAGCCGTGCCCTTAACGAAAAGACAGTTTTTCGGGAGGACGGTTTTTTCGGCAAGCCGGTTTTCTTAAGCAGGACGGTAGTAACTGGGAAAGACGCACGGAGGTGCGAGATGGGCAGCACGATATTGGTGGTGGAAGACGATCTTCGGATCCAGAAGGCGCTGCATCGGCAGTTCACGACGGAGGGGTATACGGTGCACGTGTCGGGGGACGGCGCGGAGGGGCTGGCGACGTGCAAGACGCTGCGGCCGGGGGCGGTGGTGCTGGACCTGATGCTTCCGGGGATGCCGGGGCGGGAGGTTTGCAAGGGGATCAAGTCGTGGTCTCCGAACACGCCGGTGGTGGTGCTGAGCGCGGTGTCGGAGGTGGCGGACAAGGTGCTGCTGCTGGAGCTGGGCGCGGACGATTATGTGACCAAGCCTTTCAGCCCGCGGGAGTTGATGGCGCGGGTGCAGGCGGCGATACGGCGGACGCAGCGGCCGGGCAGCGCGGCGGCGGGGCAGCAGGTGAGTTTTGGCAAGGTGACGGCGGACTTCAGCGGGATGGAGTTTGCGAAAGACGGTGAGCCGGTGACGCTGACGGCGAACGAGATCAAGCTGCTGCGCTACTTTGTGGACAACGAGGAGCGGGTGATTACGCGAGAAGAGCTGCTGAACGAGGTTTGGGGGTACACCGCGTATCCGACGACGCGGACGGTGGACAACCAGGTGATGAAGCTGCGGCAGAAGCTGGAGGCGGACCCGGCGCGGCCGGTGCACTTCAGGACGCTGCATGGGATTGGGTACAAGTTTGTTAGAAGCAGTTGTTAGTTGTCAGTTGTTAGTTGAAAGGCAAAGGCGAATGCAAAGGCGGCAGGCCCCAGGGGCTAAAGCCCGGGTCGATTCTGGGCTGGTGATGCCGGGACTAAAGTCCCGGCCTATCTTACTAAAGTCCCGGCCTATCTTAAGGCGGTGCGTTACGTCGTGGAGACCCGAGGCTAAAGCCTCGATGATTGGTTGGGCTTGTTACCGCGGGCTGAAGCCCGCTGCTACTCCGGGGTCGAGCGGTTGCTCGACGGAAAAGCCAATGCGGGGGTCTCTCCACTCCGCGCTAAGGCGCTCCGGTCGAGATGACGGTTTTGTTTGCGGTCGAGGGTCTTTCAGCAGCGGCTAAGGCCGCGTGGTGAGTGGGTAAGTGGTAAGAAGGGGCGAAGGCGGCTAGGCGGCGGGAGGTTGGGCGGGGATGGCGGAGCGGAAGGCACGGTTGATGCAGCGGCTGCGGATGCGGACCACGTTGTTGATCCCGCTGCTGCTGCTGTGCTTTGGATTGACTCCGGTGAGCTTGCTGATCTTGAAGGCGATTGTGAAGCAGCAGGTGCGGGCGAGTTTGGCGAGCGACCTGCAGCACTCGGTGGAGACGTATGCGAACCTGGCGCAGCAGCGGCGGGAGTTGCTGGTGCGGGAGACGGCGCTGCTCTCGGAACTGCCGACGCTGAAGAACCTGATGATCACCGACAACCGGACGATTGCGGATGGAGGGGTGGAGTTCTGGCGGGTGAGCGACAGCGATTTGTTCGCGCTGCTGGACCGCAACGGGAAGCTGATTGCGGCGTACAACCGGGGCGCTCCGCTGGACCGCGGGGCGGTGGAGCGGGGGCTGGAGAGCTCGCTGGGGCGGCCGGAGGAGTCGGAGCTGCTGGCGCTGGACCGGCGGCTGTACGAGGTGTCGATCCAGCCGCTGGTGTTCGGCGACCCGGAGGCGGGCAGCCAGCTTGGGTTTGTAGCGGTGGGGTACGCGGTGGATGAGCGGGTGGCGCGGCAGGTGAGCGAAGCGGCAGCGGCCGATGTGACCTTTGCAGTAGGGAACGAGGTGGTGGCGAGCACGCTGGCTCCGGGGTTGCAGCAGCAGTTGGTGAGCCAGGCGGGGGAGTTGCTGCACTCGCCGGCGGAGAGCCGGAACATCCGGCTGGGCCAGGAGGATTACCTGGCGGCGGCGGTGGCGCTGGGGCCGGCGGCGGAGAATGGGCAGGCGGTGCCGCAGTTGGTGGTGCTGAAGTCGTTTGCGCAGGCGACGGAGCTGCTGAACCGGGTGAATCGCTGGGTGCTGATGCTGGTGCTGCTGGCGCTGCTGGCGGGAGCGGGGATGCTGGTGTCGATCTCGCATACGCTGACGCGGCCGATCGAGGCGCTGGTGGAAGGAGCGCGGGCGCTGGCCAAGGGGAACTTCGGCTACCGGCTGAGCGAGGACGGCGTGGAAGAGATACGCGAGCTGAGCCGCGCGTTCGAACGGATGCGGGTGGAGCTGCAGCGGACGCAGAACGATCTGCTGGACTCGGAGCGGCTGGCGACGATTGGGCGGATGGCGAGCTCGATCTCGCATGATTTGCGGCACTATCTTTCCGCGATGTATGCGAATGCGGAGTTCATGAGCAATGAAGGGCTGCCGCAGGTGGAGCGGGAGGAGCTGTTCGTGGAGGTGCAGACAGCGGTGCAGGGAATGACGGAGCTGCTGGACTCGCTGCTGCTGTTTACGCAGACGGGGCGGGCACTGGACCCGGCGCAGGAATCGGTTGCGGGGGTGATCCAGCGGGCGGTGAGCATGGTGCGGTCGCATCCGGCGGCGCGGGATGTGCGGATTGTGGTGGAGCGGCTGCCGGCGATCGAAGCGTACATCGATGCGAAGAAGATGGGGCGGACGATTTACAACCTGCTGCTGAATGGATGCCAGGCGGCGCATCGCGGCAAGGACAGCCCGATGGTGACGGTGGACTTGGTGGAGGATGCAGAGACCATCCGGATCGAGGTTGGAGATAACGGGCCGGGAGTGGCGGCGTCGATCCGGAAGACGATGTTTCTGCCGTTTGTGAGCGAAGGGAAAGAGAGCGGCGTGGGACTGGGGTTGACGCTGGCGCAGCAGATTGCGCAGGAGCACGGCGGGACGATCGAGTTGAAGGAGTCGGCGGAACATTTGAGCGTATTTGTGATCACACTGCCGAAGGCCGCGCTGGAGGCACTGGCGGCGGCAGCGGAAAGAAAGGCAATGCAGTTCAGTCAAGGCAGCGAGGCGCGGGCCTTTGCCCCGGGGGTCTTGAAGAGGTGAGGACGATGAGAGCTGCGGGTTGTGGAGTTCTGGTATGCGTGCTGTTGGTTGGGGCGGCGGCGAGCGGAGGCGCGCAGGCGGCGAATGCGGATGGGCAGCGGATGGCCCAACTGGAACAGAAGATCGAGGCGATCTCGTCGGCGCTGACGGCGACTGAGGCGCAGATTGCGGAGTCGCAGCGGCAGATGAAGGAGCTGCAGGGGGAGTTGGTGGAGTTGAGAAGGGAGGTGGCGGGGGATGGTGACGGTGGGACGGTGGCGGATGGGGATCCCGGCACAATGGGTACCCCAGGGCTCCAGGGGTTAAAACCCCCTGCGCTTGACGGGGGTTTGAGACCCAAGGCTGAAGCCTTGGGGTACCTAGAAGCAAAGGCGAACGACGCAAAGGCAAACGATACAAAGGCAGACGACGCAAGGGCGAACGACGCAAAGGCAAACGATACAAGGGCGAACGACGCAAAGGCGAACGACGGAAGGGCGAACGACGGAGATTCTGGCTCTGCGAGCCAGAATGACGATTCGTTATTAAGAGGCGACGCTTCGTTAAGGGGTGACGCTTTAGCGAGCCAGAATGACGATTCGTTATTAAGAGGCGACGATTCGTTAACGGGTGGCGCTTCAACGAGTCAGAATGACGATTCGAAGGGGGATGACGCTCCAGGAGGAAAGGATGGGGCGGGGGCGGATCCGGCTGCGACGATGGAGGAGCGGGTGGCGGCGGTGGAGGCGGAGGTGAAGCTGCACGAGCAGACCAAGGTGGAGAGCGGGTCGAAGTATGCGGTGCGGCTGAAGGGGCTGATTTTGTTCAATTCGTATCTGGATAAAGGCGTGGCGGACAATACCGACCTGCCGGGGTTTGCGTTGAAGGCGACTTCGACGTCGGGGGATGGCAACCTGGGGGCGACGCTGCGGCAGACGGTTCTCGGGGTGGAGGGGTTTGGGCCCCGGGTGATTGGAGCGCGGACATCGGCGAATGTGAGCATGGACTTCTTCTCGACCATGGCCTACAGCAGCTATTGGACCTCGGCGGGGGTGGTGCGGATGCGCACGGCCGCGGTGGATCTGGACTGGGATAAGGACTCGGTGGAGGTGGGGATGGTGACGCCGCTGATTGCGCCGCTGGCGCCGACGTCGGTCGCGACGGTGGCGGAGCCGTCGCTGGCGGGGGCGGGCGACTTGTGGACGTGGGCGCCGCAACTGAAGTACACGCACCGGTTCGCGCTGGACGAGGAGCGGCGGGTGCAATTCGAGTTCGGGTTGTGGGATTCCCCAGAGGCGGGCTACAACGGGAACGAGTTGTTCCGCACGGCGAGCCCGGCGGAGTTGGCGCAGCAGCCAGCGTACGAGACTCGGCTGGCGTATGCGGGCGCGGGCGAGCATGGGTTGCAGTTGGGAGTGGGCGGCTACTACAGCCGGCAGGCGTATCCGGGCTACCAGGGCTATGCGGGCACGGAACACCTGGACTCGTGGGCGGGGACGTTTGACGCGCGGTTGCCGCTGGGAACGCACTTCGAGCTGAGCGGCGAAGGGTACCGCGGGCGGGCGCTGGGCGGGCTGGGCGGCGGCGAGTACAAGGACGTGGTGACGGGGACGGACCCGGTGAGCGGGGCCAGCGTGCTGCATGGGCTGAATGCAATCGGCGGCTGGGCGCAGTGGAAGACGCGATTTACGCAGACGCTGGAAACCAACCTGAGCCTGGGCGAAGACGATGGGCTGGCGCGGGACTTCCACGCGGTGGTGATGCCGGCGGGGGCGAGCGCTACGCAGCTAAGGGCGAGGAACGAGATGCTGATGGCGAACCTGATCTTCCGGCCGAAGACGTACATTATCCTGTCGCCGGAGTACCGCCGGATCTGGAGTTGGCCGATTGCAGGGACGGGGAGCACGCTGGATGTGTTTACGCTTTCGGCGGGATATCAGTTTTGAGGAGGGTGTTGAAAAAGGCGGGCCTTGCTCGGAAGGTGGCGAGAAGCGTGTCCCAGGGGAGACCCGAGGCTAAAGCCTAGGGCTACGAGCCCGGGTTGATTCTGTGCTGGTGATGCCGGGACTGAAGTCCCGGCCTATCTCAGAAACGAGTTATTCAACAGCCTTCTAGAACGGGGAGTGCGAGCTATGCGGCGCTGGATGATTTTAGGATGCGCGGGATTGGCGATGGCGGCGGCGGCGGGCGCGCAGGGGCGGGGCGTGGAGGTGAGCGCGCACGTGCGCATCGACAACAGTACGGCGAACAAGATGGCGGACAAGATGGGGACAGCCAGGCAGAAGGCGTCGGCGAGCCCAGCGAATGTGGTGGTGTGGCTGACGCCGCTGGGGCCGGACAAACGCCCGGCGGCGACGGGGCATCCGGGACCGTTCCGGCTGGTGCAGAAGAACAAGATGTTCACGCCGCATCTGCTGGTGGTGCCGACGGGAAGCAGTGTGGAGTTTCCGAACGAAGATCCTTTCTTCCACAATGTATTTTCGCTGTTCAACGGGAAGCGGTTCGATTTGGGGCTGTATGAGTCGGGGACGAGCCGGGCGGTGCGCTTCGACCGCGAAGGGGTGTCGTACATTTTCTGCAACATCCATCCGGAGATGGGGGCGGTGGTGCTGGCGCTGAGCACACCGTACTGGGGCGTGTCGAACGCGAACGGCGAGGTGGAGATTGCGGAGGTGCCGCCGGGCAACTACCGGCTGCACGTGTGGAGCGAGACTGCCGAGACCGCCGGCCCGGTGGAGGCGGAGCGGACAGTGGCGGTGGGTACGGCCCCGATGCGGCTGGATGAGATCGCGCTGGAGGCGGCGACCGACCCGATGGCGCACCACAAGAATAAGTTTGGGGAGGAGTATAAGACGGAGGAAGGTTCGAGGTACTAGGTGCTGGGTTCGAGGTTCGAGGTTCGAGGGAAAAGCGAATCACAGAGAGCACGGAGGAAAAGAGAGAGAGCACAGAGAAGGGAAGGTAAATGCGCGGGTTCTTCGCTGCCGGAGGAAGGTACTAGGTTCGAGGTACTAGGTTCGAGGTTCGAGGTTCGAGGCGATAACCGCGGCGAGAGCATGCCCCAGGGGCTAAAGCCCCGGGCTTTTTTCTGGCTGGCTGGGAGACCCAAGGCTAAAGCCTTGGGGTACCGTGAAGCGAAGGCAAACTTTCGCGCATACGCACCCGACCAAGAGAACACAGGCCGCGATCAATCTCTTCATGCATGGAAATGTACACCCGGAAAAGGGCGCTTGGGTGCTGGCAGAAGGGTGCAGGGTACGGGGGTCTCTTTAATCGCTCCGCCCGGTCGAGATGACGGCTTTGCTGTCGGGTGCCAGGGAAGACAACGACGGAGATCCTGACTCTGCGAGTCGGAATGACCCTTCTTTTTGGGGGGATGGAGCTTCTCGAAGATGTTGACCCTGACTGTGCAATTGCTGTGAATCCTGCGCGCTTGCCGCCGCGGTTCAACTGGCTAAACGAACTCACCTCAGCGAGATAGTCTGTCTACAACTTAAGTTGAACCGACGCTTTGACGGGGCAGCAGTATTCTCCTCGCGAGGTGAAGAGATGATCAGGAGTTTTTGTATCGTCTGTTTGCTCACTTGCGCAATGGCCGGGGGACAGTCGCTAGTCTCAGCCTCGGCGGCAGAATCACTTTCCGCAATCCCCGCAAATCCGAATCGAGCGCACGCGGTTGGCAAGATCAGCGGGATGCGTCCGTCCGGCGCTGCCTCGATAACGCTGCCGGCGGTCCGCGACCAGCAGATCAATGCCATCTACGTGTACCCCAGCGGCAGGATTGTGTGCGCGCATTGCACGTTGCAATTCCTTGCCATGCTGGCCTTCGACCTGCCCGATTGGCAGGTCACGGGCAGAGCGGAGTGGATGGGCGACGCTCGCTTTGACCTCGACACCCGGACCTCGGAGGCCAGAACCTCGGAAGCCAGGACCCCGGAACGGTCTGAGCCGGCCGCCTGGAATTCAAAAACAGCACTCACCGATCGGCAGCGCCAGATGCTGCGTGCGCTGCTGATGGATCGATTCCGGTTCGAAGGCCATCGCGAGACCAGAACCGGCACCATCTACATTCTGCAAAGGAGCGGCCAGCCGCTGAAGCTGGCGCCACCGTCGCACCCCTGCGCAGGCCACTCGGCAGGCGGGGCCGGCGGAGGCTCAATCGGCGCCACGGGCATCGCGGGAAAGAACATCTCCATGCAGGAACTCGCGACCGGCATCAGCAGTGTGCTCAAGCGGCCCGTGGTCGATCGGACCGGACTGTCCGGGACCTTTGACTTCGAATCGACGCCCAGCGACACGGCCGGCGGCGAGGTCTCCGACACGGTGTTCGATTCCATGCGGGGAATCGGCCTGAGGCTCACGCCCGCCACCAGCCCGGTCGAGATACTGGTGATCGACCACGCCGAGCCGCCCGCGGAGAACTAGCGGCGAGCGAAATGCCGGCAAAATGGGGTTGGCGGCGACTTCGCCGGTCCCGAACGCCAAGCCGAAACGCTGGCTTGAGTCCCCCACGCCCACTTTTCGCTTGACTCGCCCACCCCGCCGCCGCAAAATCCAAATACTTAAATCCATCCGTTCGAGGCCCCGCCGTTTGACCGTAGTTCGCTTTTGCAGTCACGGAGGCGTCATGCACTCAAGTTGCCGTTTGCCCGCGATCTTGCTCGCAGTTTTGCTTGCGCCCTGGCCCGCGCCCGCGCAAACCACCCAGTCGCCCGCCCCCCAGCCCGCCACGGCGACTGCGGTCAAGCCCATCGTCATTGGCGTCGTCATATTGTCCGACATTCAGCCCGGCGATACCGTCACCGGCACCGTCGTCACCGAGCCCCAGCAATACGCCAACGTCCCCGGACTCCAGGTGGTCGAGGCTACGCTGCCGCTCGGGACCGACGCCCAGGGCAATGTGTCGCTCAGCGGCGTCGTCGTGGATACCGGCGACAACAAAAAGCAGCCCGCTCAGTCGCCGCTGGTGCTCCAGCTCGCGCAGAATGCGACCCAGTTGGTGCTGAAATTCTTTGACTCGGACTCCAGCAGTTCGGACTCTGCCACCACTCCCACGACTCCCATTCCAGTTTCCGACACGCCCCCTCCGACTGCGACCACACCAACTCCCACTCCAGTCTCCGACACGCCCACTCCGACTTCGACGACTCCCACTCCCGTCTCGGACATGCCCCCTCCGGCCTCGACGACTCCCACTCCGGTCTCCGACACGCCGGTTGCGCAGGAGACTGTGAAAATCCCCAAGCCCACTGCGACCCAGCCGACCATGCCGACTCTCGCCCAGGCCGTGCCCAGCGATTACACTACACCGCCCGTTTATTCCGGTGGCGGGGTCGAGGTCATCCACGGGCCGGTGAGCGGAGACAGCCATCTGACCCAGGTGCTGATGGACGGCAACCCCTGCGGCATCCTCGCGGAGGATCCGCGCTCCGTGATGCTGACGCCGCCCGCGGGCACGACCGCCGGCCTGCACACCGTCACTCTGAAGGAGGGTGGCAGGACGCTCGCGACGTTCCATATCGCGCTGGTCAGCCTGCTGCTCTCGGCCGACGACCTGAAACTGGTCAAGGGCCAGACGACGACCATCCACGCGACTATCCAAGGCGCCGATTCCCTCCCTGCCGCGGCCTGGAACATCGGCTTCGAGAAGGACCTGGTCAGCTCCCAGCAACTTACCGCCGACGGCGTTTCCTCCGGCACGTTGTCTGCCGGCAAGCCCGGCATGATCGTTTTGCATGTCGTCAATGCGTCGCCCGCGACTGTCTCGCTCAGCGGCGCCAAAGCCAACCAGGTCACCCAACTGCTCGGACAAGCCAACTTCAGCAAAGGTCCGTACACCTACAACGGGATCCTGAAGTCCTTGCTGGATGGGACCTTCAACATTAATGTCGCCATCGTCCCGTTGCTCGCCCCCATTCCGGGGGAAGCCCAATAACTCTTGCCACCACTACCAAAAAATGACAACCCTGTGACTACGCATCGCATCCATTACCCGCACCCTGGTCCGCGAAAACGCGGTGGTGCTGGTGGCCGCCATCCGCCACGCCCGGCAACCACGCCCCGCGGCGTTGACCCATTCGGGCGCCGCATGATCAGCGAGCCGATGTCAGTCGCTGGTTGAGCGATGAATTTGCGCTTGCGTGGGGGGCGGGGATATGATGCTGAGACCGTCACCTCATTTTGGGTTGCTATGGATTGATCTTGCCGTACCGGATCTTGGCGAATAAGGGCCCGATGTGATCCCGCTGTTCCGCGAAGGATTTGCGCGCCGGCCAATGGAGAGGATTGGCGGCTGGCGAAGGTTGAGCGACGCGAAGTGAGAGCGTGGCAGCGGCGAACAGGATGCGTCCCGATTGCAAGGATTATCAGGGAGTGGTCCGATGGCGCGAAGCGCAAGCTGGAAGCGATCTCGAACAAGCTGGCGATATGCACGGGTGCTGATCCCGCTGGTTGCGGGGGCGGGGCTTGGGTTTGGGCAGCAGCAGGCGGGGCAGATTGTGACGCAGCCGGCCACACAGACTCCGCTGGCCGTGACGATTGTGAATAACTGCAAGTCGGCCGAGTCGTTTGTGGTGACGACGGTGCCGGCTGCATCGTGGGTGTACCTCACGCAACCAACTTCATTTTCGTCGGAATCAGGCAGTTCGACGGACTACAAATTCATGCTGAATCCGCCGGGGAACATCTCTCCCGGCGAGTACCAGACCAATCTGACGGTGACCTGCACGAGCTGCGCGATGAGCGTGCCGCCGTGCGCGACGAGCGCGAAGACCTTTCCGATCGACATGGTGATCCCGAAGCCGGAGGACAACAGCGGCGGCGGCGGGGGAGAGAATCCGAGCGGAGGGGGTAAGCCGGGCGGGGGTACGCCTCCCGCGGGACCGACGAATGCGCCGGGCGGGACTACGCCGGGTGGGACGGGGCCGGGGAATACGCCGGGTGGGACTACTCCAGGAAATACGCCGGGTGCAAATACGCCGGGTGGGACAACACCGGGTGGGACGACGCCGGGAAATACGCCGACGAGCGGGGGGACGCAGCCGACGGAGACGATTCCGGGTACGCCGGGCGGGACGACGACGGGTGGGACGACTCCGACGATGCCGGGGGCGACGACTCCGACGCCGGCGCCATCCACACCGACGCCGGGGAGCCTGCCGGGTTTGCTGGGAGGATTGATTACGGCCCTGGGAGCGGGGATGCTGCTGCTGGGGAGTGGGCCGGCGGCGGCGCAGACGCCATCGGGGGTGAGTGAGGGTGTGGACCCTGGGACTCCGGTGGGGACGACACCGGACACGCCAGGGACCCCGGTGGGAACGACGCCGGGGACACCTGCGATTCCGGTGGGAGCGACTCCGGGAACGCCAGTGACACCGCCGCAGACGCCAGTGACTCCGGGGACACCAGTGACTCCGGTGGGGGCGACACCGGGAACGCCTGCTATTCCGGGAACGACGCCGGGGACAACGCCACAGACGCCGGGGACGACACCGGGGACTCCGGTGGGGACAACGCCGGGGACGACACCGGACACACCGCAGACTCCGGGGAGTTGGGATGCGACGCTGCAGATGCCGACGCAGGGTTCAGTCGCCAGCGCAACGCCGCCGACGACTTCCGGCCCTTTGAGCGATGGGGTGGTGAGCCAGACGCCGACGCCCGCGACGCCGCAGACGCCGGGGAGCTGGGATGCTTCGATGCAGATGCCGCTGGGGGATGTGGCGGCGCCGGTGGGGCCGCAGGCGGGAGTGGGGCCGGTGTTTGCCGCGGCGTTCGGAGCTGGAGAGGGATACTTCAATCCGGCAACGGGAGAGACGTACCAGGTTCCGCCGGGGCAGCAACCGCCGAATGGATGGGTGAAGCTGGGGCCGACGCCTCCGCAGGCGGGACTGCCGGGAGCGATGGTCTCGTATATTCCGGGGAAGGAACCGCGGCTGTACGTGAACCCGAAGACGGGGGAGACGCAGTGGGTTGATTTTCCGTATCAGCCGCCCGATGGATGGATCCCGTTGCGGCCTACGCTTCCGCCGCAGCAGCAGCCAGTCGCGCCGCCGCAGGCTGGACCAGGACAGGCAGGGCCGGGGAGTGAGTACTTCAACCCGCAGACCGGGGAGACCTACGTGGTGCCACCGGGGCAGCAGCCGCCGGGTGGGTGGGTGAAGATGGGGCCGGTGCCGCCGCAGACTTCGCTACCGCCGGGGTCGACGGTGACGTGGATTCCGGGGCAGGAGCCGCATCTGTTCGTCGATCCTGCGACGGGCGCGGCGCAGTGGGTTTATTACGGCGAGAATCCGCCGGCGGGGTGGAAGCCGGCGACGCCGACGATGAGTCCCAAGCCGGTGGCTGCGGGTGGCGGCGCGGCGAGCGGAGCCGGAGGCAAGCAGCAAGTTCTGGACGGGGGCGACTGGCGGCCGAACATGAAGCACCCGCCGCTGGCGCAGCCGAATCAGCCGGGCGGGATTCTGAATCAGCCGCTGGGCGAAGACCCGCCGCCGGCGAAGCCGAACTATGGGCCGGGTGGGATTTTGAATCAGCCGCTGGGTGAAGATCCGCCGCCGGCGAAGCCGAACTATGGGCCGGGTGGGATTCTGAATCAGCCGCTGGGTGAAGATCCGCCACCGGCGAAGCCGAATTATGGGCCGGGCGGGATTTTGAATCAGCCGCTGGGTGAGGACCCGCCGCCGGCGAAGCCGGTGACGGCGCCGACGGGCGACCAGAAGGTGGGCACGGGCCACACCTTCAGCCGGGGCACGACACAGGCGGACCTGGACAAGGCCAACCAGCCGGTGGCGCCGGGGTCGCTGCCGGTGACGGGGACGAGTACGGACGGCGACGGCCCGGATGAGGTTGGCGATCGCTGGAAGAAGACCAACCAGGGGATGAAGGAGAACCAGGAGGGCGACGGGCAGTGGCACGTGTCGGCGCCTCCGACTTCGGTGTTTGCACCGGACGATGACGCGCCGAAGAAGGCGGCGGCGCCGCTGACGCCGGAAGAGATCGCGCGCGGACAGTTTATCGACCAGCAGATTGCGCAGGCCAAGCGGGATGAGGATGCGCTGCGCGGACAACTGCAGAAGGCCGATCCGAACAGCGAGGCAGCGGCCGCCCTGAAGAAGGCCGCCGATGCGGCGGCAGAGCGCGCGAAGATTTGGCAGGAGATCAAGCGCGACCAGAGCATGCTGAGCAAGGGGCTGAAGGATGCAATCGACACGCTGCAGCAGACCGAGGACCTGCTGGCGCAGGCGATCCGGGACGGGGAAGGGCCGGACCTGGTGGATGCGATTGTGGCGAAGCTGGGACAATCGACGGCGAAGATTCCAGGGCTGAAGCAGTTGGGCCAGGCGTTCATGGGGCTGAGCGATCGTCCTCTGGAGGAGTACGGGCGGATCGCGTGGCTGCAAAGGATGATGGGCGAGGCCGAACATGTGATTGAACTGTATCGCTCGCCGGGCGGGGCCAGGGCGGTACAGAAGTACATGGACGATGAGGCGGAGAGCGAGTTCTACGGTGCGATCCCGGGAATGATGGCGGGCGGCGCGGCGGGGGGAGCGGGAGCGACGTCAGGCGCGCTGGAGGGCGGCGCGCCGGCGGCAGGCGAGCCTTCGGCCAAGCCGGCGGGCGAGCCGGGAGCGGAACCGGGAGCTGCGCCGGGTGAGACGGCGAAGGGGACGCCGGAGCCGCCATCGAAGCCGGCAGCGACGCTTTCGGAGCCGGAGGAATTTCTTCCCGACCCGCCGGAGCCGGAAGCGCCCGCGTCTGCGAAGGCTACGCCGGGTGGGCCTGTCGAAGTGGATCCGCTGCCGCCGGGAGCACGGGGCCAGCAGGAACTTCGCGACGGGATGCCGCCGGGGCTTAAGCCGACGCAGAACAAGATTTACGCCGGCAGCATCGATCAAATGGCGAACGATATGGCCAACGGGAAGTTCGATTGGGGCAAGATTGCGCCTGAAGACGCGATCCAGATCGACGAAAATGGCGTGATCCGGCAGGGTCATCATCGCCTGGTGGCGGCGCAGCGGGCAGCGCAGGCAACCGGCCGTCCGCTGATGGACGCGCCCAATTCGATTATTCCCAGCGAGGTCGAGTCGCCGGTCGCCGGCGAACCGCCGATCAAGCCGGTGCAGTGGGTAAAGGGCACCGGGGCCCGGCAAACGCGGACGTGGGGCGGGGTTGGGGTGCAGGAAGGGACCAAGCCGGTAACGCCCAAGATCGACCGGGTAAACGATCCCGACCAGCAGGCTATCCGCGACATGTTTCCGCTGGACGAACCCTAGCCGGGCAGCGGTGGGACGGGCGCTAAGTAGGGCGAGGGAGGGATGGGGATGAGCGGGACGTCGGCGGTGGGTAGTTCGGCGCAGGGAGCTTCGGCGAAAAGCGCTTCGGCGAAAAGCGCGATGGGCGGGATTGCGCGGCGGCTGCTGGTGGCGTTTATCGTGCTGGTGGTGCTGGGAGCGCTTTCGCTGCTGCTGCCGGCGAGCATTCCCGGGGAACTGCCCACGAGCCAGATGACGCAGCATGGGCCGGGGAGCTGCCAGATTTGTCCGCCGACGGAACAACTGGTGGCGGCGGCGATGACTCCCGGCGACAATGCCTGGTATGTGAATGTGGTGCTGGCGACGGCGCCGTTCAATACGCGGCTGCAGCTATCGTTTGCGGGCGTTCCGGGAATGCTGACGGTGCAGCAGACGGGGACGACCTGGGCGGCCGGCGCGGGCGCGGGGACCACGCTGGAGGCGGTGAACCAGAGCGGCAACCAGGTGGTGCTGGTGCTGCCGGACACGCTCGAGACGAATGGATTCGCGGTGAGCACGGGGTCCGGCGATCGCATTCCCGCGAACAATTACTTGCAGCCGACCTATCCGGCGGCGGCGCACTTCAATGCTACGGATGCGGTGATCCTGCTGATTCTGGCGGTGACTGCGTGGTATGGGTACAAGCGGGGCCTGATGCCGGAGACCGGGGACCTGATGGCAATTCTGCTGAGCCTGCTGATTGCGGCGGTGGCGTTCCGGCCGTTGTCGGCGTGGTGCACGCGGCTGCTGCCTTACCCGCGGGTGGGCGCGGCGCTGGTGAGCTGCCTGCTGGTGCTGGCGAGCGGGACCGCGTTCTACCTGATTCTGCCGCGATTGATGCCGCGGCTGGCAACGGCGGCGGCGCCGCTGGGCCGGACGGTTGACGGATCGCTGGGCGGACTGATCGCGTGCGTGCGCCAGTTGGCGGTGCTGGCCATGCTGCTGACGGCGGGCGCCGATCTGGCCGTGCTGGGGTGGGCGAGTTCGAACATCAGTTCGTCGCTGATCGGCACGGCGCTGCTGCATGCGTGGCGGACGGTCTACCTAGGTAGCTGATGGGTGGATTGGAGCAGATGCCGCCGGCAGCGAAGTTGAAGGAGTTGGAAGGACGGATCGCGGGGTTGGGGGAGACGGCAGCGCCGGCTGCGATCCGCGGGCGCATTGGGGATCTGATTGGCGCGGTCACGGAGGCGCGGGCGGCGCTGCTTTCGGACGCAACGGATGGGCTGGACCGCGCGGCGCGAGCGCTGGTGAATTGCTATTGGCTGACCGGGCATGGCTGGCGCAGGTATCTGGCGGAGGAGGGCGACGCGGCGGGGCTGGGCAGCCGGATTGGCGAGGCGCTGGCGGCAGACCTGCGGCCGATCGCGGACGAGGTGCGGCGGCGGCTGGCCGGGATGCCCGTGGGGCGGGTGGCGCGGACTGACGATGGCTACGAGGTGGGCTGCTCGATTTGCGGCGAGCGGGCGGTGACGTTCCGCAGCGGTGACGGCAGCATGGAGGTGATCAGCCTGTCGCCGGTGAATTTGACGACGCGGCGGGAGGCGATTGGAAGCGAGTGGCTGGGGGAGTCGGCGGCAAACAAGGTGGCGGCGGTGTTCGAGCAGATGGCGGCTGCGGGCGGGAATGGCTGCGCGGTTTATTGTCCCGCCTGCAAGCGCATCTACTGCCGCGCGCACTATGCGGTGGAAGCCGTGTGGAGCGGGTCGTGGCACGAGGCGAGCTATGCGACCTGTCCGCTGGGACATGAGCGTGAGTTCGAATGAGGAGCGGAGTTGTGGGGCGGGTTACTTGCCGATGCAGAAGGTGGAAAAGATGAGGCGGAGGAGGTCTTCGGTGGTGGTGGCGCCGGTGAGGGAGTCGAGGGCGCGGAGGGCGGCGTAGAGGTCGAGGAGGAGCATCTCGTGGGGGATGCGGGCGGCGACCGCGGTTTGGGCGGCGATGAGCGAGCTGAGGGACTGCTGGACGGCCTGGTGCTGGCGGAGGTTGGTGAGCATGGCGGCCTCGAGGGGGGCGGCGGAGGGGCCGGCGACGGCGGCGACGATGGCGGCGCGGAGAGCGGGGATGCCCAGGCCGGTGAGGGCGGAGGTTTCGATTAGGTTCGAGGTTCGGGGTTCGAGGTTCGAGGTTGCTTCGAGGTTCGAGGTTCGAGGTTCGAGGTTCGAGGGGTGAATTGCCCCAAGGGAGACCCGAGGCTGAAGCCTCGGGCTACCAGCCCGCGATTCTTTTTGGGGGCTGTGAGACCCAAGGCTGAAGCCTTGGGGTATTGGAGCAGTGGTCGATTTCTGAACAGGCGGCATCTGAGCAGGCGGCTGAAATTGTAACCGTGACTGTAGCAGGTTAGTCACAAATGTTTTTATTTGTGACTGATTTGGTAGCAGATCGATTTTGTTGAGGGCGAGGAGGAGGGTTGCGGGGGTGGGGAAGGACAAATGCGGGGGTCCTTCGACTGCGGTGTCTGCGACACCTTCGCTCAGGATGACAGATTTATCTTCGGGGGCGAGGATGCCGGGGCTGAAGCCCGGTTGGTTAAACTGCGGACTTTCCGCGGGCTGAAGCCCGCTGCTACTCCCGGGGGGTGGGGCGGGGGCGGTGGGGACGGCCTGATCTTCGGCGGCGTG
>Ga0181517_10001441_pt1 | contig 26466 bp, 21 predicted proteins | sample PEATcosm2014_Bin_31_FD_119748 | JGI IMG/M metagenome (GOLD analysis project Ga0181517, IMG submission 119748) | Peatland microbial communities from MTU Mesocosm Facility, Houghton, MI, USA - PEATcosm2014_Bin01_30_metaG | ecosystem: Environmental > Terrestrial > Soil > Wetlands > Peat | place... | reverse complement strand
TTGATTCGGGTGGTGAGCGCGGTAGGAATCGAACCTACAACCTAGTGATTAAGAGTCACTTGCTCTGCCAATTGAGCTACGCGCCCGCGTTCGAAAAACGAGGCTTTCTCGGGAGGCTCAAGGCGAACTCAAGCTGCATCCCGAACCCGATTATAACACTGGATCCGGTTCTGTTCCGGATCATCTTGCGATGGAAACGCCGGCGGGTTCGGATCATCGCTGCGGCAGGGAAATGCGGCACGGCGACCCACTCGCTGGCAGGTGCGCGCACCGTGCGGCGCGTTTCGCGCGCGGCGGCGCCGAAGGCGGCAGGGATAGGACCTCGCGCCGCGATCACCGGTGCTTGCCCAATCGACCACGGGGATGTAAGTAGTTTTGTTTCAGCGTCTTCCGTCTGAAAATCCAGCCAGAACCCCGCCGCCCGCCACGGCTTGTACGGGGTGCCCGTGCTACCGTGAAAACGCCATGGCGGACATGATGCCGGATCGCACGCGACGCTGCTTCGGCATCGCGCTATTCGCCTCCGCCCTCTCCGTCATCGGCGCCGTAGTTGCTATGTGGCCCAACCACGGGACGGACCAATCGGTGACGATCCTTTGTGGAATGCGCTCCATGCCGCGCGAAGTCAACCTGCTGGTTCTGGTGCTGCTTTTCGGCGCCTTGGGCAGCTTCCTGCATGTGGCGAAATCGTTCGCCTCTTTCGCCGGCAATCGCGCCCTGGTGGCGAGCTGGTTGTGGTGGTACCTGCTGCAACCGGTGGCCGGGATGGCGCTCGCCCTGTTGTTCTACGTTGTCATCCGTGGCGGCCTCTTCGCGTCCGGCAGCTATGCTGGAGCAGTCAACCCTTATGGGATCGCCGGCGTCTCCGGGCTGGTCGGCATGTTTTCCAAACAGGCCACCGACAAGCTCGGCGAGTTGTTCGGCGCCATGTTCCAGACCGCGGCGGATGCACAGCGCGACGACAAACTCTCCCCACCGCAAGCCTGACATTTCCGAGGCCGGACGGGAACCGGAGTCGGCTGTCTGGAATCTAAGTTGCCATAGGATTCCCACATGACGACTCCAACGCTGCTGCGAATCATCATTCAGGTTGCCGTACTGTGCGCCGGCCTCACACTTGTAGCCATGGCGGCAGACCCGGCGCTAACTATCTATAACCAGGACTTCGCCGTGGTCCGCGAAACCCTGCCCCTGGACCTCGAAGCCGGCTCCAACGCGGTTCGCTTTTCCGGCGCCACAGCGCACCTGGAACCCGATTCGGTGATTCTGCGCGACCCCACCGGCAAGCTCGCCCTGGTGATCCTGGAGCAGAACTATCGCGCCGATCCCATTTCGCAGGAGCTGCTGCTGAATCTTTACGAAGGCAAGACGATCGATTTCGTGGTTCACGCGCAGGATGGCTCGACGCGGGTAATCGCCGGCAAAATCGTGCGCAGCGGCTATGTGCCGCACTACCAGGCCATGGGGCGCTTTGGGACGCAGTACCAATACAGCCAGATGGCCGCGGCGGGCGGCGGCAACGGCCAGCCGATTATCGAGGTCAATGGCAAACTGCAGTTCTCGCTTCCCGGAGAGCCCATCTTTCCGGCGTTGGGCGACGATACGATTCTCAAGCCTGTACTGGACTGGATCATCCACTCCAGCGTGGCGGCGAAGTTCGATGCGGAATTGAGCTATGTGACCGGCGGCATGACCTGGAACGCCGATTACAACGTGGTGGCGCCGGAAACGGGCGACTTACTCGAGCTGGTCGGCTGGGTGACGCTCGACAACCAGAGCGGCAAGCAGTTCGACCACGCGCGCATCAAGCTGATGGCCGGGGAGGTGAGCAAGGTGAACCAGCCGCAGGGAGGGGTCATAGGCGGGATAATGACCAGCGACGGCGCCAACATGTTGGACCCCCAGGTGACCGAGCGAGCGTTCGAAGATTACCATCTGTACACCCTGCCGCTAGCCACCACGCTGCATGACCGCGAAACCAAGCAGGTGGAGTTTCTGCGCGGCACCGGGATTTCATCCAAACGGCTCTATGTTTACGATGGCCTGTCGGTGAATCGGAATCAGTTCAACGGTTACCAGGATCTGCGCCAACAGCCGCAATACGGCACTCAATCCAATCCTCATGTGTGGGTGATGCGCGAATTCATCAACTCAGAGGCAAACCACCTGGGGATGCCGTTGCCTAAGGGCCGCGTGCGTTTCTATCGCCGCGACCAGGACGGTCAACTGGAGTTCACCGGCGAGAACGAGATCGACCATACTCCCAAGGACGAGACCATCCGCGTCTACACCGGCAGCGCTTTCGATATCACCGGCGAACGCAGGCAAACCCGCTATCAGATGCAGGGGCCATACCCGAGCGGGTGGGCGGACGAGAGTTTCGAAATCAAGCTGCGCAACCACAAGAAAGAAGCAGTCACGGTGCGTGTCGTCGAGCATCTGTATCGCTGGAGCAACTGGGTGATCACTCAGGAATCGGACACGCATCACCAGAAAGACAGCCGGACCATCGAGTATGAGGTGACGCTCGCCCCGGACCAGGAGAAGGTGATTACTTACACCGCGCACTATACGTGGTAGGGCGGGATGTGGGATCGGGTTCGGTAACTTCTTAACATCCGCGGGGCGGCCAGTTACACTATATTCGGAGCGGAGATTATGCCATTGGACAGCCTCCGGCAGGACCTGCGCTATAGCCTGCGGACGATCGCCAGGAACCCTGGTTTTGCGGCCACGGTGGCGCTCACGCTGGGGCTGGGCATTGGAGCCACCACCGCCATCTTCACGGTAGTCAGCGGCGTGCTGTTGCGCCCGCTGCCGTTTCCACAACCGGAGCGCCTGGTTTCGATCCAGCAAGACTTCGGCAACGGACCGAACGTGTTCGTCGGATCGCCGGCAGTGGTCGAGTGGCAAAAGCACAGCCGCACTCTGAGCCAGGTGGCGGCGTATTTCGATTGTTCGGTGAATTTGTTGGGGGCGCAAAGCGCCGAGCATCTGGACTGCGGCAGCGTTACGCAATCGATGCTGCCGGCGCTCGGCGTGCGGCCCGCGTTGGGCCGGAACTTTGCGCCCGAAGAAGACCGGCCGGGTGGTCCATCGGCGGTGATCCTGAGCTATGCGCTGTGGCAGCGGCGTTTCGGCGGCGCCCCATCGATCCTTGGCAAACCGCTGGCCCTGGACGACCGGAATTACACCGTAGTGGGAGTGATGCCCGCGGGTTTCCGGATTCCCGGCGAATTTCGAGCGAACCAGGAACTTTGGCTGCCATTTCAACTCGAAGAGGGCAACGCGCATTTCAAGGTGGTTTGGGCCGTCGGGCGCCTGCGGCCGGGGATGAGCATTGCGACTGCGCGCGCTGAACTGGACACGCTTTTTCAGGCCATGCGGCGCGGCAGGAAGACGACTGGGCACGTGATTCTTACCGAATGGCAGCAGCGGATCGGCGGGCGAGTGAAATCCACGCTGGTCATCTTCCTGGCCGCGGTTGGTTTGGTGCTGCTGATCGCATGCGTCAACGTCGCCAACCTGCTGCTCTCGCGGGCCACCGGTCGGGAAAGAGAAATGGCGGTGCGGCGCGCGCTGGGCGCGGGCACTCCGCGCATCCTCCGCCAACTGCTGACGGAAAGCATTCTGTTGGCGGTTTGCGGCAGCCTGGCGGGTCTGGCGCTGGCATTTTGGCTTAAGGATCTGTTGGTGGCAGTCCTCGCCGAGAACCTGCCGATGGTTCCGGCAATGCCCGTGGATCTACGCGTGCTGGCGTTTAATCTGGGACTGGCGCTGGTTTGCGGCATAGCCTTCGGCCTCGCGCCGGCGCTGCAAGCCGCGCGCATTCCGGTCAACGAGAGTCTGAAAGCAACCGGAAGGAACGAGGGTGGCGGCCGGGGCCGGCTGCGCGACCTGCTGGTGGTGGCGGAGGTGGCGCTGGCGATGGCGCTGCTGATTGGTGCGGGGCTGTTGTTCCGCAGTTTCCTGGCGCTGCGCGGCATGGATTCCGGGATGCGGCCGGACCGCATCCTGACGCTCGATCTGCAACTGAAAGGCGGGCGGTACGCGGACCCGCAAAGCCAGGCGGCGTTTTTCCACGATGCGATGGAGAGCGTGCGCGGTGTGCCAGGCGTGGAATCGGTGGCCGTCACCACGATTGGCGGAGCGTCCCTCGGGATTGAAGGGCGACCGGACGCGGAGGCCGACGGTGCCTGGTCAATAGTCAGTCCCGATTACTTCCACACCATGGGCATTCCGCTGCTGCGAGGACGCAACTTCAGCGATTCCGACACCGGGAGCGCGCCCGAGGTGGCGATCGTCAGCCAGTTGTTCGCGCGCCGCTACTTCCCGAATGAAGATTGTATCGGCCGCCGGCTGGAGAGCCTGTTCACGAAGAATGGCTGGACGACCATCGTCGGCACGGTTGGCGATATTCGGCCCGAACCGCAAGCGGACCCCGGGCCGGCCATCTACACTTTCTATTTGCAGCAAGGCCACGTCGGCGGGAACGACGTCCAGATGACGCTGCTGGTGAGGACGGCGGGCGACCCGATGCGCCTGGCCCGCGCGGTGCGCAGCCGGCTTGCCGCAATCGACCGCACACAGGCGCCCGTACGGATTGAGACGCTGGAGCAAAGCAACATGCAGTCGATCGCGCCGAGGCGCGCCAACATGGTGGTGCTGGTGTCGTTTGCGCTGCTAGCGCTGCTGTTGGGATCGGCGGGCGTCTACGGAGTGATGGCGCACGCGGTCGGCCGGCGCACGCACGAGATCGGCATTCGCATGGCGCTGGGAGCGGACTCGGCCGATATCACTGTCCTGATCCTGGGGCGCGGGCTTCTGTTGGTGGGAGTGGGCGAAGCCTCCGGCATCGTCGCCGCGCTGGCGCTGAACCGGGTGATTGCCAGCATGCTTTTCCATGTGGCCACCACCGACGCGCTGACCTATGCCGCTGTGGCCGGCGTGTGGATCACGGTGGGGTTGGCCGCGTGCTATATCCCCGCGCGGCGGGCCATGCAGATTGATCCCACGGCCGCGCTGCGCAGCGAGTAGCAACGTACCCGCAGCCGCTATCATAGTGGCTGATGAGGCTACTCTTCTCGATCACGCTGGCGGCCACGGCCCTGGCGGCGCAGACGTTTTCCGGGGGGCCCGCGATCGATTCGGCGATTGACGACGCCATAGGGCAGGGAAGGCTGCCCGGCGCGGTGCTCATTATTGGGCACGAGGGGGAGATCGTCTACCAGAAGGCGTACGGCAGGCGCGCCCTCGTTCCCGAACCCGAAGCGATGACGGCCGACACCATCTTCGACCTCGCCTCGCTCACCAAGGTGGTTGCCACCACCACCGCGCTGATGCAGTTATTCGAGCAGGGTAAGTTCCGGCTCAACGATAAGGTCACCGATTACATTCCGGAGTTTCAAGGCGGCAAGAGCGGCATCACGCTGCGCAACCTGTTCACGCATTTCTCCGGTCTCAAGCCGGATGTGCCCCTGGCCAACCCGTGGAGCGGCTACCAGACCGGCATCAAGCTCGCCTGCACGCTTCCGCCCGACGGGCCGCCCGGCGCGCGCTTCGTTTACAGCGACATCAACTTCATCCTGCTCGGCGAGCTGGTGCACCGCTTGAGCGGGCAGACGCTTTCTGGTTACGCGCGCGACCACATCTTCCAGCCGCTGGGCATGAAGGATACGATGTTCCAGCCGCCGCCCGCGCTCGCGCCGCGCATCGCACCCACCGAGCGCGCGACCAACGACAGCCCTCCGCTGCGCGGCGTGGTGCATGACCCCACGGCGCGCAATATGGGCGGGGTGGCCGGGCATGCCGGCGTGTTCTCCACCGCCGGCGATCTGGCCCGCTTCGCGCAGATGATGCTCAACGGCGGCGAGCTGGACGGCGTGCGCATCGTGAGCGCGGCCACCATTCAGAAATTCACCGAACCGCAGACCCCGCCCGACCAGCCGATTCTGCGCGGGCTTGGCTGGGATATCGATTCGCCGTACTCGGGGAACCGCGGCGAGCTGTTCCCCATCGGCTCATTCGGCCACACCGGCTTCACCGGCACTTCGCTCTGGATCGATCCACACACTCAGACTTACGTGATTCTGCTGGCCAACAGCGTTCACCCTACCGGGCATCCGTCGCTCACCGCGCTGCGCGGGAAAGTTGCCACCATCGCCGCCGCGGCGCTGGGAATTCAAACGCAGGGGTTGACGCTCACCGGTTACAGCGAAACCCTCACCGCTGCGGGCGCGCATCGTGAGGTGGGACGCAACGCGGCCACGCGCACAGGCCTCGACGTGCTGGCCGAGCGGGATTTTCAGCCGCTGGCCGGCAAGCGCGTGGGCCTCATCGCCAACCAGACCGGCGTGGACCGCCTGGGGCGCCGCAACGTCGATCTGATGCGGCGCGCCGGTATCACTGTCGCGGCGTTGTTTTCCCCCGAGCACGGCTTCGCCGGCCGCGAAAACCAGCCCGAGGTCCGCGATTCCACCGACGCCGCCACGGGAATCCGCATCTACAGCCTCTACGGCGCTACACCGCGACCGACGCCCGAGATGCTGCGCGGCGTCGATGCACTGGTGTTCGACATCCAGGATATCGGTGCGCGTTTCTACACTTACGAAACCACGCTCGTCTACGCGATGGAAGCCGCGGCGCAGGCAGGCATTCCGGTCTTCGTGCTGGACCGTCCCAACCCCATCGCTGGAACGCACGTGGAGGGGCCGCTGCTCGATGCCGCCAACACTTCTTATGTGGGTTACATAGCCGGACTGCCGGTGCGCCACGGGATGACGATTGGCGAACTGGCGCGCCTGGTGAACGGCGAAAAGAAAATTGGCGCGGCGCTGACCGTGATTCCGCTCGAAGACTGGCGGCGCGGCGACTGGTTCGATTCCACCAACCTGCCCTGGGTCAATCCTTCGCCCAATATGCGCAGTCTGAATGCAGCTTTGCTCTATCCGGGGCTGTGTTTGCTCGAAGCCGCGAAAAACTTTTCGGTCGGCCGCGGCACGGACGCGCCGTTTGAACAGGTGGGCGCGGATTTCATCGGCGGCCGCGAGCTGGCCGCCTGGCTGAACTCGCGCCAGATCCCCGGCGTGCGCGCATATCCGACCAGCTTCACGCCTACCGAATCGAACTTCCGCGGCGTGCGGATTGAGGGCGTGCGCTTCCAGGTGACCAATCGTGAGCTGTTCGATGCCACGCGGCTAGGGCTGGAACTGGCCGCCGCGATCGAGAAATTCTATCCCGGCAAGATCGACTTCCGCGCCTGCCGCGGCCTGATCGGCAGCGACGACGTGATCCGCCGCCTGGCGGCGGGCGAGGATGCGCGCACCATCCAGCAGAGCTTCTCCGACGACGTCGCCGGCTTCGTCGAGTTGCGGGAGAAGTATCTGCTGTACCGGTGAAGCGTGACCGCCCGGGTCTAGGGGCTCTTGCGCCCCGGAGCGGCGGGAGGCGTGATGTCGAGCCTGAACTTCAGCCAGTCTATGTTGCCGTAGTTCTTCCCGCCAATCTCCCGCCTCGCCGGGCTGATTTTCGAATCCAGAATGGTGAACGTGGCTTTCCCCAACGGTGAAGTGCCCAGCTTCGGCATAGTCTCCGCTCTTTCCCGTTCTGAGAGGGTGCCGAGAACGATTTCCAGCCACCGGCTCTCGATTTTGTAGTCTTCGCAAGTCACCACAAACAAGAAATTGCGGGGATTCATGTTTTCCACGGCCTCTTTGGCGGTGATTCCGTAGCTGGCATCGACGTGCAGCGCATTGTAGTCTCGATGCGGGGCGTTCACCACGGATGCCCAGTCTCCCGGTTTGTCGCACACGGCTTTGGGAATAATGCGGATCATCCAACCCTCTTCGGTAGGTTCCAACCGAAAGAGCAAGCCGGCTCCGATCTCCTTTTGATACTCTTCGCCACGGAAGACTTCGCCTGTCAGGTGCGGCACATAATCCTGAGCCAGCCCGGCGACGGCGAGCGACAGCAAAAGGGAAATGGCGGCACGCATCAAGACCGATGGTCGCCGAATTGGGGCGCGGATTCAAGGCTCTCTGGGCGAGAAAGCGCCCGCGATGTGCGGCGAAAGCTGCGGTTCCGCGCGGAACCGCCCGCGCTGCATCTATGATGAACGGTTGGGGGGGCGTGCCGCGTGCTTCGTTACTACATTACCGATCGGCATTCCGCGGGTGGCGTCGAGCCGCTGATCGGATTCGTCCAGCGCGCGCTCGCGAGCGGTGTGGAACTTATCCAGATCCGCGAGAAAGACCTGCCCGCGCGCGAGCGATGTGCGCTGGTGCGTCGCGTGCTCGCATTGCCGAACCCGCACGGGTCGCGCATCCTGGTGAATGAGCGCGCCGATGTGGCGCTGGCCGCCGGCGCGCACGGCGTACACCTGCCATCGGGATCGATGGCACCGGCAGTGTTGCGGGCGATCGTGCCGGCGGGCTTCCTGATCGGCGTCTCGACCCATTCGATTGCCGAGCTGCGCGCGGCCGCGGAAGAAGGCGCCGACTTTGCCGTTTTCGGACCGGTTTTCTTTACCCCCTCGAAGGCTGCTTATGGGTCGCCGCTGGGTCTCGAGGCGCTGCGGGAAGCCACCAGCGAAGTCTCCATCCCGGTGTTCGCCTTGGGCGGCGTCACTCCGCAAAATGCCCCGCTCTGCCTGGCCGCCGGCGCGGCGGGCATCGCCGGCATCTCGTTCTTCCAACGCTAAGGCGCCGCCGGCGAGCAGGGGCGCCCAATGCAGATTTTTACAAAAACGCTTCCGTTTTGTTTCAAACAGGTTATAATCGGCAGCATCGCATGGCGGCACTGCCAGCGAGAGGGGACGCGCGCCTGCCCTGCACCCGCATCGAATTCAACCAGATCATACGAGTGAAACGCATGAAACGCAAACGAATCCACGTCGATATTCGAGCTCGCTGGCTCCGCCGAATGGCCCTTCTGCCTTTGGCTTTGGCTGCGGCGTCGCTGCCCGCCTTCGGCCAGCAAGCCTATGTCAGCCGTTTTGACATGTTCACCGGCTACACCTATCTGGACAGCCCGGCCGTAAGCCTGGGAGAGAATGGCTTTCAGTTTCAGGCCGGGGTGCGGGCCAACACCTGGCTGTCGCTGGGGTTCGACTACAGCATTTCAGCCGGCACTCTGACGCTCAAGCCGAACATGCTGCTGCCCAGCCTGCAACAGGAATTGGGCGCCGAACTCGGCCAATTGGCGGCGGCGGGCGAGATCCCCGCCGGCTACACCTTGATCGTGCCGGCCCATTCGCGGACGCAGACCTTCGCCGGCGGGCCGCAGTTTTCCTATAGGCACTTCAGCAAGGTGACGCTCTTCATCCGGCCGTCGGCGGGCGCCATCCACGAGCACGCCGTTCCGCAACCGCAAGATCCCATCGCCGCCGGCATAGCGACGCAACTGGCACCTGCTGGTTACAAGGTGGATACGGTGGTGTTCTACGGTTTTGGCGGCGGCGTGGACCTCAGCTTCTCGAAGCACGTAGGACTGCGCATACAGGCCGACTTCGTGCACGACCATCTGTTCAGCGATCTGCTCGAGAACGGTCGCAACACCGTCCGCATCTCGATCGGGCCGTGTTTCAACTTTGGCGGCAACGTCGCGCGCTAACCGCGCCCGCGTCGCCCTATTCCGCGGCGCGCTTGACTTCGCTCATCAGGGCCAGCAGGTTGCGGTCGGGGTCGCGAAAGAAGGCCATCCAGAGGTCGTGATCGGGCATGGGCGCCACCAGGTGCGGCTGCTGGTCGAACGGCACGCCCCGGCTCTCCAGGGTTCTCGCGGCAGCCAGAATATCCGGCACCTTGAAGTACAGGATGGAGCTGTACTGCTCGCCGGACTTCTCGGCGGGTGAGAGCATGAGCCGGATGCCTGCGCAATCGAAAAACGCCAGCCCCGGAACTTGAAACAGCAGTTTCAATCCCAGCGTGTCGCGATAAAAGGCGACGGCCGGCTCCAGGTTGGTGATTGTGATGGCGATTTGGCCGATGCTGGAAAGGCCGAACGAAGCGCCATCGGTTGCGGCGGTGGCAGGGCTCATGGCGTCTCCTCCAAGGTGAAGCCATCATACCAAAAGCCGCTCAGTAATCGGGCGCCGATGCCGCCAGGTGGCGCAGCAGGAAACGGCAGGCGGCGCGGGCATCGGAATCGTCCGGCCGGGTTCGCAGGCTGCTCCATACGCATTCGAAAACCTCCCGCCGTTCCTCCGCCAGGGCCGGTGAAAGCGCTGGCGAACCGGTTCGTGAGTGATATCCCCATCTTGGCCAGAGGGGGATAACAAGGGCCTGGGTTTCCGAGCCGGTTGATGGATTCACGTTTGCCTCCGAGGACTATTCTGAACAAGCTCCAAAATGCTTTTCGGCCGCGCCCTCTTGTCCATTAATGAAAACCGGTTCCCCGCCGATATATCCATAGGAATCTAATGATCTGGCTTACCCGGTTGAACCGCGTACCGCTGGTGCTCAACTCGGACATGATTGAGCACATCGAGGTGACGCCAGACACGGTGATCACGCTCTCCAACGGGCAGATTTGGCGGGTGCGCGAAAGCGCTGAGGAAGTTGTCGAACGAATTGTAGCTTTTCGGAGGCGGATCTGCGGCCCGGATGCCGCTCCGCGCGAGCTATGCGAGGACTCCGGCCGCGCCGAGCCGGAAACGTCCCTTACGCAGGCGAGTTGACGAGTCCATGGCGACAGCTCCCCAAAAGGTGCCGGACGTTTCCTCTCAACCGGTTGCGGCAAGTTTGGGAGGCCAGCGCGGACTTGCCCTGCGTGCGTCCAGGCGTCCGGACCTGTCCACCCTGGCCGGAATCGGCCTGGCGCTGGCGGGGCTAATCGGCGGCCTGTTGCTGGAGCGGGGCAGTATCCAGGACATTGCCCAGACCACCGCCGCCATGATCGTCCTGGGAGGCACGTTCGGTGCGGTCCTGGTCACCACGCCGCTGCATGTGGTGCTGCGCGCGCTCCAGAGACTCGGCGACGTGTTCTTCGATTCCTCGCAACCGCACGCGGCGGTGATTGACCTCCTGATCCGGTTCGCCAGCAAGGCTCGACGGGAAGGCATCGTGAGCCTGGAAAGCGAGGCGGAATCCATCCCCGATCCCTTTCTTCGCAAGGCACTGAGCCTGGCCGTGGACGGCGCCGATCTGCAGGAGTTGCGGAAGATGATGGAGATCGACATCGTCCAGAGCGAGCTGGCGCGCGAAGCCGAAGCCAGGGTCTGGGAATCGGCGGGTGGCTACGCCCCAACCATCGGGATCATCGGCGCCGTCATGGGCTTGATCCAGGTGATGAAGCATTTGGACAACATGAGCGAGGTCGGCCACGGAATCGCCGTAGCGTTTGTCGCCACGGTTTATGGGGTGGGTTCGGCCAACATATTCTTCTTGCCGGCTGCCAACAAGTTGCGCGCCAAGCTGCGCGAAGCCATCGCCCTCCAGGAAATGGTCCTGGAGGGTGTGGTGGCCATCATCGAGGGTCTCAATCCGACGCTCATCCGCCTCAAGCTGGAATCCTTCGACCCGCGCCGCGAGCAACCCAAACCGCGGAGCGTCCAGCTTGCGCCGGCAGCACAGCCGGGTCCCTTGCCCGCCCCCAAACCGGCGACGCCGCCGAAGGGGAGGCGCCGATGATACGCAGAACTGCCCATCCCCAGGAGAATCACGAGCGCTGGATGGTTTCTTACGCGGATTTCGTCACTTTGCTCTTCGCTTTTTTTGTCGTGATGTTCGCGTCCACCGAAGCCGACAAGGGCAAGGCCAGGCAGGTGTCGGCGTCGGTGCGGGAGGCGTTGGCGCATGGCCAGGTCAGCGAGGCAATTCTGCATGTGCTGGGCCGCGGCCGCCATGACAAAGAGAATCGTGGGCAACCGGATGCGGCCGAGGCGCTGCCGGATTCGTCGCTGGCTGGCCCGGTGGACTTGACCCGTTCGATGGAGAAGCTCGGCGGCGTCCTGGACACGGATCTGCACGCCGGCAAGGTGGGACTCAAACTGGAAACGCGGGGCCTGGTAATCAGCTTGCGCGAGTCGGGGTTCTTCGCTTCCGGAGAGGATGCGGTGTCGCCTTCCAGCTTTGCGGCCCTCGATAAAATCGCCGCGGTGATTCAGAGCCTGCCCAACCCCGTGCGCCTGGAAGGCCATACCGATTCGGTTCCCATCCACAACTCGCGCTTCCGCAGCAACTGGGAGCTTTCGGCGGCGCGCGCCATAGCCATGCTGGAAATCCTGGCCAGCCGCTACCAGATTCCCCGCGCCCGCATGGCTGTCGCCGGATACGCCGAGAACGCCGCCGCGGATACCAACGACACCGACGAGGGCCGCGCCCACAATCGCCGGGTAGACCTGGTGCTACTCACCGTCGAAGGCCTGCGGAGCGAACCGGGCGGCGGGCGGTAGGTCTCCCACCGTGCCAGACAGTATTCTTCCGCCGGACCGCTCCCTCACGCTCGTGGCTCCGTTCGGAGCCGCCAGCGTCAGCCAGAGGCGTCGTGGTGACACCACATCTCGGTCAGGGAGGTCGCGCGATCAGCGCGCCGAGCGAAGCTCGTCGGGATGAAACACGAGATCGCGGTCGAGCACCATCTCGATATGCGTGCCCTGGCGCAGCACCACGTTCTGATCGCGGGAAACCAGGACCCCGACCAGGGCGCCCGCCGCGCCGCCAACTCCCGCGCCAGCCAGTCCATGGGTGATGGCGCCAACTGTGGCTCCCATGCCGGCTCCCTCCATCACGGTGCGGCCGTCGGCGGATTTGCCCTTGCCCTCGACTTTGCCCTCTTCTCCCGGCGGCCGGGCGTGAAAGTCGCGCGATACGCCGTTGGGGAGAATCAGCGAGTCGAACCGGATGTACAACTCGCCCTTGCCGGAGACGCGGCCGGCCGGCTTAGCTCGGGTGATGGTACCGGAGACGTCGCTCCAGCGCGGTATCACCACCCGCCCGTCGGCGGCCACCGGAGCGTCCGTACGCAGATAGACGCGGTCGCCCTCCTTGGCGTACTTGGTACTCACCTCGCTCACCAGCACCAAAAGGACGCGCGTCCCCTTGGGAACCGTGATATCGGGCGCCACGCCCGGCTGGGGCCTTTGCGCCAGCGCCGGCTGCGGCAGGTCGGCTCCGGATTCGGGCGGGCGCAACGCGGTTGAAGGCGCGGTGTCAGCCGCAGGCGGATGAGTGGCAGCCACCGGCGCGCCTTCGCGCCGGAACACCAGCCTGCCTTCGGTTTCCGCTCCGGCGCGGACCACTTGCCGCGTAATCGTCAGCGTGCCGTGGTCGCGCGAAAGTTCCCAGCGGTCCATCACGGTGTAGTCGCGCGGGCCGGAAACCAGTGTGTTGACGAGCAGGGCCGCGCCTTCCCACTTAGTGACGGAGTTCCAGGACTCCTCACCAACGCGCTTCCGCGTCTCGCTGCCATCGAGCGCGTACGACCACCCCATCGGTCCCGTCGAACACAGGATGGCGGCGTCGCTTTGCGAGACGGTGAGAGAGGATTCCACCTGGCCGAGCGAACGAATATCGCTCGATGCCGGATCCAGCACCCACTTTCCGGAAAAGTCGCGGTCGGGGTCGCCGGCACGCAGGGAAATCGTCAGGCCCGACGCTACCAACAGCGCGGTTGCCAGACAGATACACCGCATGATCTGAAGTTACCACAGGACGGACGAAAGCCGCTTTTCCCCGTGTGCCGAACACGCCACCCGCTGGCAAGGGCTTTTCTCACTGATTCTCATTGCCGTGCTGTTTGATCTGTTGCAAGGCCTGCGCGCCGCATTTGCCCTTGGGGTCGACCTCATACGCGGCGCGGAAATGTTCGATGGCTTTCTCCGGTTGATCCATCGCCAACAGCGCCATGCCAACTTTCAGCCGCGTGGTGGCGAATGATGCCGCTTGGGTTTCGCGGCGGACGCGCAAGGCCCTCTCGATGGCTTGCTCGGCTTCCTGCCGGCGGCCGAGCAAAGCCAGCGCCCAGGCACGGGTGGCCCAGCGCGAAGGTTCGACCTTGGCCGCGACCGGTCCCTTTGCGATGCGCATGGCTTCATCGACCAACTCGAGAGCCTTTTGCGGTTCGATCCCCTGGTCCAGGAGCAACTCAGCCTGACCAAGCCGCGCAGTCCCCAGGATGTTATCACCCATTTCGATGCTGGCTTGCCAGCACTTTCCGGCTTCCTCCAAGCGGCCCTGGTCCTGCAATGTTTCAGCGAGGCACCCCAGCAAGCTTGCCCGGACCGGACGCGAACTGGTGTGGCTGGTGGCAAGCGCCTTGCGGAAGCACTGTTCGGCTTCGGCGGGACGGTTCGCGAGAGAATGCGTGAGACCTTCCATCCTGAGGAGTTGGGCACCTGGTCTGCCGAAACTCAGCCTCCCGATCCAGCGCATCGCGCGATCATAATCGCCGGTGCGCCAGGCTGGCTTCACCACAAGAACCGCCACCATGTCCCGCCCCGCGACAACCAGCGTAGCCAGGACTATGACCAGAGCGAACTTGACGAGCCCTGCCAGGGCGGCAATGGGTATCAGCCGATTCACCCAGCCCAAGGGCACAAAGCCGCAAGCGAGCACAATGGCGACGATCAGGATCCATTTCGCCGGCCCCCACATCGCCTCTCTCAAACGGGACGGTTGGGTCTGCTCCGCGTTACCCTGTTCGGCACGATGCCGGCGCGAGAACCAGAGCCAGGTTCCCAGGCACGCCAGCACCAGGATCGCCAGCACGCCCGCATAAAGCGCCCAAGCCGGTGCGCCGGGCCAACGGCTCTGCAATTGCCCCACGGCAAGCGAGGCCGCGAAAATGACAAACGGAAAGCCCACCAGTGCAACGCACAGCTTCCACCTCATCGAGCGCGCTTGCCGGTCGATATCGGCCGGGCCGGTCGCGATATCGATGCCCGGCAGGTGGCCGGCGGCTGCGACCAGCATCTGTTCGGTCGCCAGGTGGTTTTCGGCCTTGCCGCGCAGCCACGCCGCGATCAGCAGGCCGGTCAGAATCAGACCGAACGTGGCGGCGGTTATCGGCGGGCCCACGAACTTGGCGATTCTCGCCAGCGATCGTTTTTCCGCCAGCACCCAGACGCTGCCGTCCGGCGCCAGGGCAAGATCCGCAATCGTGGTGCATCCTGGTGGGCGCCCCTGATTCTTCCACCGGCCGCCCGCCAACTGCAAGAGGCCGGAAGAGGAGGCGATCCAGATATGCCCGTTCGATGCCGCGAGTCCGTTGATCCGCACGCGACTGGTCAAACCCATTTCCCGCATGCCATAGCGGCTCGCGATGCGGCCATCTGGCGTCAGCGCTGCCACCTCTTCCGTACGCCACAACCACAGCCACGCGTTTTCCATGTCGTGGCCAATCGGCCAGACCTCGGCAAGGTTCAGGCCGGGGGAGTGGACTTCGCGCCACGCATCGCCATCCTGCCGCCACAGCCCGCGCCAGGAAATCCACAGCCGCCCGTCGCCAGTCATGGTCAGGCCGGGGGACTCACTCGCGTCATCCTCGGCAGCCTGCGGCGCCGCGGGTAATACGCCATTCAGGCTCCGGATCGTCCAACTGCTACCGTCGAAGTGGGAGAGGTTTCCCTCGCCGTCGATGACCCAAACGCCGGAACGACCCGCCACGGTGGCGGCCGGCTGATCGGTCTTGAGGGCATCGGTGTAGAGGCGCCAGGACTGCCCGTCGAAGCGGACGACACCTTCGCCGGTGGCGCCCCACACATCCTCACCGCGCAGCGCGAATCCGCCCTGGATCCAATCGGTACCAGAGCCGAATTGATTCCTACCGTAATGCGTCCAGTGGTCGCCGTCCAACCGGCTCAGCCCGCCGCGTTTGACCTCTATGGTCCACACGGCTCCCTGGCTGGACACTTGGAGTCCCCATGGGCTACCGGGGACCTGCGGGCTGGGCTTCCACGCGCCATCCTGAAAATGAAAGACGACGCTGGCGTCGCTGAAGTACAGTATGGCCAGTGGGAAGAAACGAGGGAGCAGCGCGCATACAGCCATCGGCACGGCTATCACCAGCACGGTCATGAGCCCTTCGTTCCTGCGCAGCGGGAACTTCACCATGGGCAGACTTTAACATACCGGCGAACAAGATCCTATAGTCTTTTATGGGTTGGATTGGGCACAAGAATCTTGCGCGGAGTGCGCAACGCCGGTGGTTCGAGACAGCCGGCCGGCTTGTTGCTCAGCGGTCGCCCTCCGGGCCGCGGCTGGAAACGCGGCGCGGATGGCGCTGGGGCTCGTTCCGCAGCAACCGTACCGGCCGGCGATGGAACGTGCTATTTCCCGATGGGCCTTACGTGGTTATACGCTTGGCGACGGCGTTGGTGGTCCGGGTATTGCCATCCCTGCCCGGCCTGCTGATCTCGATTTTCAGGCTGTCGCCATCCAGGGTTCCCTTATAGGTGATCACGAACGAGTTGCCGTTGAACTCGCGCTTCACCGAGAAGCTGATGTTGTTTCCGTCGACTTTGCCATCCGATATCGGGGTCTCCATGGCATTGCCGTCCCGTCCCGGTTGGCTCAAAGTGCCGGTCAGCGCGGCGCCGTCGACTTTCAAGTTCAGGGTCACCTGCATGGTGCCGCCGCGGCCCTCCTGTTCAAAAACCCATTTACCGCTGGCATCGGCCGCCATCAGGGAAAGCGTCACGGCCAGCAAAATCGTCGTTACCAAGAGCAACTTTTTGATCATAGTAACTGGCTAGGCGTCGGGGAATGCTCGAACGTTACCAGGTGGGATAGGGAAGTCGGGAGTCAGAAGTCAAGAAGTCAGGAGCCAGGAGTCGAGAGCCAAGGAGCGCGGTGGCCCGGTGGCACGGGAGAGGCGGCGTTTGCTTGTAAGGGGTTAGCTGGGCCGGGCGTGCCCGTTCCCTACGTCACTTCTGTCTCCTGTCTTCTGACTCCTTTCTTGTGACTGCTGTTAGAATAATACGTTGCCGGAACTGGTTGCGACCGTAGTTGTCCCCACGCTGGCTGCCGATCGAAGACTGCTGGAGTGCCTGGAGTCGCTCGCGAAACAGACGCGGCGCGACTTTGAAGTCATCGTAGTGGATAATAGCGGGCGCGGCTTGGTGCGGTGCCAGGGCGTGCCGCCCGAGATCCGCGTCATCGAAAACAGCCGCAACTTGGGGTTCGGTGCGGCGATCAACCAGGGGCTGCTGGCCTCCAGCGCGCCGTATCTGGCCACGCTGAACGACGACGCGGTGGCGCACCCCGGGTGGCTGGAGGCGCTGGTCCGGGCGCTCGACCGGCGGCCGGACGCCGGGATGTGCGCGTCGCAGGTGCGGCTCTACGGCGAAAACCGGCTGGATTCGGCCGGCATGCTTCTGGCGCGCGATGGCAGCAGCAAGCAGCGTGGGCACGGGAGAGCGCCGGAGGATTTTCCGGTGGAAGAGGAGGTCCTGTTGCCGAGCGGATCGGCGGCGATGTACCGGCGGGCGATGATCGACGAGATTGGGGGCTTCGACGAACATTTCTTCCTCTATTGCGAGGACACGGATCTCGGTCTGCGCGCGCGCTGGCGGGGATGGAAGTGCCTGTATTCGCCGCTGGCGGTGGTGGAGCACCACTATTCGCACTCGGCGGGGGAGGCGTCCCCGTTGAAGGCGTACCTGGTGGAGCGCAACCGTCTGTTCGTGCTGGCGAAGAACTTCCCGCTGCGGATGCTGGGGCTGGCGCCGTTCGCCGCGGCGGCGCGGTATTTCTGGCACTTGCTGTACCTGGCGCAGGGCCGGGGCAGCGCGGCGCGGTTTCGCGCCGGGGGATACAACGGCGCGCGTATGTTGTGGTACGTGATTCAGGCGCACGTCGCACAATTGCGGCATGGGCGATGGTTGTGGCGGGAACGCCGGCGCATCGAGCAGAGCGCCCGCATCACGCCCGCCATTTTCCGCCATCTGGCGCGCGCGGGCAAGATCGGCGCCCGGCGGGTGGCGGAGCAATGACCATGCAGGCGCCCGGACCCGGCTCGTTGCTGGTGATCGTTCCCGCGTACAACGAAGAGGGTGCGGTGGGCGACGTTGTCCGCGAACTGGAGCAGGGAGTGCCCGGCGTTCCCGTGCTGGTGATCGACGATTGTTCGAGGGACGCGACGGTAACGGTGGCGCGCGAGGCGGGCGCCCAGGTTCTGTCCCTGCCGCACCACCTCGGTTTGGGCGGCGCGGTGCAGGCCGGATACAAACTGGCCTTCGAACTGGGTTTCGAATATGTGATTCGGGTGGATGGCGACGGGCAGCACGATCCGCGCGACATTCCGCGAATCCTGGACAAGCTGAAAGAGTCCGGCGCGGAGATGGTGATTGGCGCGCGCATGAACGGCGAGCGCACGCGGCGGACACGGGCGCTGGGCGCGCGTTTTTTTCGCATGGTGCTGCGCCCGATTCTGGGCAAAACCGTACACGACCCGACCTCCGGCTTCGTGGGCGTCAACCGGCGCGCGCTGGCGCTGTTCAGCGCCAGCTTTCCGCTGGAATACCCGGAGATCGAGGCCCTGGTGGTCTTGCAGCGCAGGCGGTTCCATTTCGAAGAGGTGCCGTGCCACATGCGTCCGCGCAGAGCCGGCCGTTCGTCGATCAGCGGGCTCCGGCCGCTTTCCTACATCGTACACGTGCTGCTGGGCGTTTTTGTGAACATACTGAGATATGACGGCCGGTGGCGGCGCCGGCTCCGGCTTGGCCGGAATTCGGACTCGGGCGCCGGCGGCGGAGGATAGATGGATCGTTTATTGAACGTCAGCGCGGGCGTCTGCCTGCTGCTGCTGTTGATGGTGCTCATCTCCGTGCGGCGCTCGCACATCCGGGTGGAGTATTCGGTCACCTGGCTGGTGGCGGCGACGGCGATGCTGACGTTGTCGCTGGCGCGGCCGGTGCTCGAATACATCCGCCACCTGCTCGGACTGCCGGACACGCCGCTGGCGGTTTTCCTGTTGGCGGGCGCGGTATTCCTGGTGGTCTTCTTCCGCTTCACGCTGATCATTTCGCGCCTGCGCGACGACAACATCGCGATGGCGCAACGGGTAGCCATCCTCGAATACCATCTGCGCGCGCTCACTCGTCATGAAAGCTAAGGCCGAGAGGAAGCGGCGCGCCCCGCCAGCGCCCAAAGCCGACGTCCGGCGCCGCGACTGGCGCCCGCTACTGGTGGCCGGCGCAGCGTTGGTGGCGGCGATCTGGGCGTATGCTCCGGCACTGAACGGGGCTTTTCTATTTGACGACACGGTGCTCCCGTTCGCGCTGCCCGATGCGTCGGCGCCGTTCCTGGCCTGGGTTCGCGGCGTGCGGCCGGTGCTGATGGCCACCTACTGGATGAACGCGCGGCTGAGCGGCGCTGACCCGTTTTCCTATCACGTGGTCAGCCTGACGATCCACCTGGCCGCGGCGGCGCTGGTGTTTCTGATCGTGCGCCGGTTGCTCGAGTGGTCGCAGGCGCCAGCGGCGCGGCGCACGCTGCTGGCGGGATTTGCGGGAGGCCTGTTTCTGCTGCACCCCATCCAGACCGAGGCGGTAGCCTACCTGGCCGGCCGCTCCGAGGCCCTCAGCGTGACGCTGGTACTGGCCGCCTACGCGGTGTTCCTTTACCGGCGTCAGGCAGCCATCGGGTGGGGAACCATGCTCCTGGTGCTGGCGCTGTTTGGCCTGGCGGTGCTTTCCAAGGAGCACACCATCATCCTGCCGGCGCTGTTGCTGCTTACCGATTTCTGGTGGAACCCGGGCTTTTCTTTGCGCGGCGCGCGCGCCAACTGGCGCTTATACGCCCCGCTGGCGCTGGGCGCCGCCGGCGCCGTGACGCTCTTCTGGAAGGTGATCCTGTACTCCCCGAGCGCGGGCTTCAGCTTGCGCGGCGTGTCCTGGTATCAGTATTTATTTACCCAGGGGCGGGCGCTGTTCGTTTACCCGGCCGAGTTTCTCTTGCCTGTGCGGCTGACCGCCGATTGGGACTTTCCGGTTTCCCACGGCGTTTTCGAGCACGGCGCCATCTTCGGTTTGGTCGCGCTGGTGGCGCTGGCCGCCGCCGCGTGGCATTACCGCCGGAGGTTTCCGCTGGCTTGCTTCGGCTTCTTCGCCTACCTGGTCCTTATGTCGCCGACCTCGTCGATCCTGCCGATTGCGGACCCACTGGCGGAACGGCGCCTATACCTGGGGATGTTGGGACTGTTGCTGATCGTAGTGGACCTGGCGGGGCGTATACGGACGGACTCGCGAAAGCTGGCAGCGGCGCTCGTTGCCGTGCTGCTGGTCGCCGCGACGCTCACGCATGCGCGCGCGGCAGTTTGGGCGGACCCGGTTGCGCTATGGCAAGATACGGCGTCTAAGTCGCCACACAAGCGCCGCGTGTTGTTTCAACTGGCCAGCGCATACGCCGACGCGGGCCGTTGCCAGGACGCGGTCGAGGAATACCAGAAGGTGGCGGAAGCCTGGCCGCCGGATTACGATCTGCTCATCGATTGGGCGCTGGCCTACGATTGCGCGAACCAGCCGGAACTGGCGCTCGAAAAACTGCGCCAGGCGGCGAACATCGAACCCACCGCGCACGTGTACTCGCAGATCGCCATGGTATACGGAAAGCGCAGCCGCTGGGCCGAAGCGCTGGATGCCCTGGCGATCGCGGAGAGACTCGATCCGAACTTCGCGACTACATACATGTACAAGGGCGACATTCATCTTTCCCTGAATCACGCGGCGGAGGCGGTGGCGGATTACCAGCGGGCGCTCGAGTTGCAGCCCGCGCTCGATGTGGTGCGGCAGAAGCTGGCCGACGCACAGAGACGCGTCGGCCATTGACATGCACCCCCTGACCATCGGCGTCAACGCGTTGTACCTGCTTCCCGGCGCCGTGGGCGGCACCGAAATCTATCTGCGCGGCTTGCTGGCCGGCCTGGCCGAGATTGACCCGGTGAATCGCTACGTGATTTTCACCAATCGCGAGACTGGCCCCGACCTGGCGCCCGCCCGGCCCAACTTCCGCGTGGCGCAGCAAGCGGTGCGCGCCACGTCGCGACCGCGGCGGATTCTATGGGAGCAATCCGTGCTGGCGCTGGAGGCGGCGCGCCGCGGCCTGGACGTGATGTTGAACCCGGGATTCACCGCGCCGCTGCTCGCGCCCTGCCCGCAGGTCACCATGTTCCACGACCTGCAGCACAAGCGGCATCCGGAGAACTTCCGCTGGTTCGATCTGCCGGTCTGGCGATTCTTCCTCTTCTGGTCGGCGCACGTTTCGCGCCTGCTGCTGGCTCCTTCGCAAGCCACCGCGGACGATCTGAAACGTTACTACCGGCTGCCGGAATACAAGGTCCGCGTGGCGCAGCATGGCGTGGACTCGGCTTTCTTTGGAATCGCCGCGCGGCGCCGGCCGGAGCGCTTCCTGCTGGCCGTCTCCACCTTGCACCCGCACAAGAACCTGGACGCGTTGCTGCGTGCCTTTGCGGTGTTTCGCGAGCGGCACCCCGATATCCGCCTGGTGGTGAGCGGCCTGCACGGTTTTTCCGCCGGCTATTTGCATAACCTGCGCGACGCGCTCGGGCTGCGCGATGCGGTGGATTTCCCGGGTTGGATTCCGCGCGAGGACCTTTACGGGCTGTTCTCGCGCGCCTGGGCTTTCGTCTATCCGTCGCTGTTCGAGGGTTTCGGCCTGCCGGTGCTGGAAGCGCTGGCCGCGGGAGTGCCGACGGCGTGCTCGGGCGTAGAGCCGCTCAACTCGATTGCCGGCGAGGCTGCCCTGCGATTCGACCCGTGCGCCCAGGAAGCGCTGCTGGCAGCCATGTTCCGCATCACCGAGGACGACGAGCTGCGGCGCGCGCTGGCGATCGCCGGCCCGGCGCGCGCGGCCCACTTCTCCTGGAGGTTTACCGCCCAGACCACGCTCGAGACGCTGGAAGACGCGGCGAAGGCGTAGGGCTGGCCGAGGACTCGGCGTCGCGCGCATCATGGGCGCGATGAGCGCGGTCTCGATGTGGAAGCCGCGGATGCGGCGCGCCGCGCCGGTATCGTCATTACCGATCTTGTTTTCCGGTTCCTCGGGCCACCGGGTGATATACTCCAGGGTAGCTGGAAGGCTTGGTCAGGAGGGCTATCCATGCAACGCACAAATCTCCGCCGGCTGGCGCTAGTGGTCGCCGCCGGTTTTCTTTTGGTCTCCAACGTGTCGGCCCAGAATGAGCCGCTCCACAACTGGGCAGCTCCGCTGTTTTGGCAGCCGTCCGCTCGGGAAGCCGCCCTGATGAAGCAGGCCGGCGAGGCGCAGCGCGGGTCGCAGGAACAGCCGCAGGCGACCGGCGCTCCTGCCGGCGCCACGGCGCCGCTGGTCTTTGTGGGCATTACTCCCTGCCGCATGATGGACACGCGGGGCTACGATCCCACGTTCGTCAGCGGCACCGTATACGGGCCGCCCGCGATGCCGGCCGGCTACCGGGTCCTTCCCGTGGCCGGCGTGACCGCCGGCTATTGCACGCTCCCGAGCACGGCGCAGGCGGTGTCGCTCAACGTGACGCTGTCGCCGAATGCGGGAAGTCCGGTCGAGTACATCGAGCTCTGGCCGGATTTAGGGACCTTCCCCACGGTGTCGACGATGAACGATCTACAGGGGCAGATGGTGAACAACGCGGCCGTAGTGGCGCTGGGCAGCGATGGAGCTTTCGACGTCCTGGTGACGAACCCGACGAACCTGTTCATCGACATGAACGGGTACTACGTGGCGCCAAGCACGCTGGCGCTGGGCGCGGGCACGGTTGGGTCGCCGGCGCTGACGTTCGGTTCCGACACGACGACGGGCCTGTATTCGGCGGGCGCGGGAACGGTGAGTATCGCCGCGGGCGGGAGCACTGCGGCGACGGTGAACTCGACCGGTCTTTCGGTGTCGGGTAACCTGGACTTCGGCAACATGATCACACAGAGTGGGGCGGCCCTGCTGAGTTCGAGCGCCAGCACGGGCGACGTCTACCTCGGTCCAGGCGCGTCCGGAAGCCTCACGGCGGGGACCGGCAACTCGGGGTTTGGCGCGGGGGCATTGGCTTCTGTTACCTCCGGATACTGGAATACCGGCCTCGGTCTTAACGCGGGGTGGAGCATCAGCACGAACAACTCCAACACTGCGGTTGGCGGCGCTGCGCTCTACGATCTTTATGCAGGCAACTCCAACACGGCGCTGGGGTTTGCCGCTGGCAATACTCTATGGTCCGGCAGTTATAACACGTATATCGGGAATTACACCGCTAACAACGCCGGCCTTGCCACGACCGGCAGTAATAACACGTTTGTGGGGAACTACGCCGGCCAGACAGCAACGTCCGGTAACAACAACACGTTTGTAGGGAATTACGCTGGCCAGGTATCGACCGGCAGCTACAACCTTGCTCTAGGGAATAACGCCGGTGTGAATGCCACGACCGGCAGTTACAACATCTTCATCGCGAACTCAGGGACCACGAACCCCGACACCGAGTCAAATACAATTCGCATTGGAGACTCGAACCAAAGTTATACTTACATCTCCGGTATCTACGGCGTGACACCGTCGATCTCCGGCGGCCTTCCGGTGATAATCGACTCTGCTGGACAGCTTGGAACAACCTCTTCTTCGCGCCGGTTCAAGACGGACATTGCGGACATGGGAGACACAACAGGTACACTGATGAGCCTGCGTCCCGTGCAGTTCCGCTACATCGCCCACGGACCCGGCGCGCCGCTGCAATATGGTTTGATCGCGGAGGATGTGGCCGAGGTGGCGCCGGAACTGGTGGCTCACAACGCCAACGGCGAGATCGAGACGGTCTTCTACGACAAAGTCAACGCCATGCTGCTGAACCAGGTGCAGAGCCAGCAGCGGCTGATCGAGTCGCAGAAGGCCGAGCTGCAGGCGCAGAAGGAACAGTTCACGGGACTCATCAGCCAGCTCGAATCCCGTCTCGCCGAACTCGAGAACCGCGTGAAATAAGAATCCGGGGCGGTTTCAGTTTAGAGTGTTGCAGGCCTTTTTCTCCTTGTATTGGGCCTTTCGATAGTGTACACTCCAGGCGGGCCGGAAGGCCTAGCCAGGAGAACATCCATGCAACGCACGAATCACCGGCGGCTGGCGCTCGCGCTCGCCGCCGGTTTGCTTTTTGTTTGCAATGTGTCGGCCCAGAATGAGCCGGTGCACAACTGGGCGGCTCCGCTGTATTGGCAGCCGTCCGCGCACGAAGCCGCCCTGATGAAGCAGGCCGGGGAGGCGCAGCGGGGGTCGCAGGAACAGCCGCAGGCGGCCGGCGCTCCTGCCGGCGCCACGGCGCCGCTGGTCTTTGTGGGCATTACTCCCTGCCGCATGCTCGACACGCGGGGCTACGATCCCACGTTCGTCAGCGGCACCGTATATGGGCCGCCCGCGATGCCCGCCGGCTACCGGGTGATTCCGTCAGCCGGCGTGACGGCCGGCTATTGCAGCATTCCGAGCACGGCGCAGGCATTGTCGCTCAACGTGACGCTTGCCCCAAACGCGGGAAGTGCGGTCGAATACATCGAGCTCTGGCCGGATGGAGCGACCTTCCCCACGGTGTCGACGATGAACGATCTGCAGGGCCAGATGGTGAGCAATGCCGCGGTGGTGCCCCTGGGAAGCGACGGAGCTTACGACGTTCTAGTGACGAGTTTGACGAACCTGTTCATCGACATGAACGGGTACTACGCGGCGCCCAGCGCGTTGGCGCTGGGTGGGGGCTTGGTGGGGTCGCCGGCGCTGACCTTCGGGGACCCGACCACCGGCCTGTATTCGACGGGAGCGGGAACGGTGGACATCGCCACGGATGGGAGCAGCCGGGCTACGGTTAGCCCGACGGGGCTCTCGGTTGCGGGGAACGTAAGCGCCAGTGGCAACCTGGACTTCGGCGGCATGATTACGCAGTACGGAACCCCTCTGCTGGGCACGAACGCGGTGACGGGATATTACAGCCTCTACCTCGGCGATGGCGCGTTGGCAAACCAGCAGGCGTCCTACAACTCGGCGCTTGGTTACGGTGCGCTGGCTGCCATACAAACGGGATACCAGAATACTGCTGCCGGCTATGGCGCAGGCGCTGCGATCGTCTCGAACTACGACGACGTTGCGGTAGGTTTCCAGGCGCTGTGGGACCCCAGCACCTGGGTCTCCGCATATCCAGCCGGCAGCTACGACACGGCGGTGGGAGCGTATGCCGGTGAGCTGACGACCGGCTCCAACAATACGTATATCGGGTACATGACCGGCATGAACCCAACCGGCGACGGCCCATACGGGAGCGGCAGCCTCAACACGTTCGTAGGGAGTGCCTCCGGCGAGACTGCAACCACCGCCTATGATGACGCGTTTGTGGGCGCTCAGTCCGGCCAGCATATAACGACCGGCAGCCAGAACACGTTTATGGGGTATGAGGCCGGCTGGAACGTGTCGAGCGGCAGCAACAATACGTTTGTAGGGTACGCAGCCGGTGGAACCGCAACCACCGGCAGTTACAACATCTACATCGCGAATGTGGGGACCAGCAGCCCTGACACCGAGTCATACACAACCCGCATTGGAAGTTCGAACCAAAATCGCACCTTTATCTCCGGCATCCGCGGCGTGACGACGGGGGTTGTCGACGCCATTCCGGTGCTGATCGACGAGAACGGCCAGCTTGGAACAACCTCTTCTTCGCGCCGGTTCAAGACAGACATTGCGGACATGGGAGACACGACCGACACGTTGATGAGCCTGCGTCCGGTGCAGTTCCGCTACATCGCTCACGGACCCGCCTCGCCGCTGCAATACGGTTTGATCGCGGAGGATGTGGCCGAGGTGGCGCCGGAACTGGTGGCTCACAACGCCAACGGTGAGATCGAGACCGTCTTCTACGACAAAGTCAACGCCATGTTGCTGAACCAGGTGCAGACCCAGCAGCGGCAAATTGAGTCGCAGAAGGCCCAGTTTCAGTCGCAACTGGAATCGCAGAAGGTGCAGTTCACTGGCCTCATCAGCCAGCTCGAATCCCGCCTCGCCGAACTCGAGAGCCGCGTGAAATAGCGTCCCGAACGACGCCACATTATGGTATTACAGGCCCTTTTCTCCTGTTATTGGGGCCTTGGATGGTGTATACTCCAGGCGGGCCGGAAGGCCTAGCCAGGAGAACATCCATGCAATGCACGAATCTCCGGCGGCTGGCGCTAGTGGTCGCCGTCGGTTTTCTTTTTGTCTCCAACGTGTCGGCTCAGAATGAGCCGGTGCATAACTGGGCCGCTCCGTTGTATTGGCAGCCGTCCGCTCACGAAGTGGCACTGATGAAGCAGGCCGCGGAGGCGCAGCGCGGGTCGCAGGAACAGCCGCAGTTGGCCACCGGTCCTGCCGGCGCCACGGCGCCGCTGGTCTTTGTGGGCATTACGCCCTGTCGCATGATGGACACGCGGGGTTACGATCCCACTTTCGTCAGCGGCACCGTATATGGGCCGCCCGCGATGCCCGCCGGCTACCGGGTCCTTCCCGTGGCGGGCGTGACGGCCGG
>Ga0181517_10001440_pt1 | contig 26470 bp, 27 predicted proteins | sample PEATcosm2014_Bin_31_FD_119748 | JGI IMG/M metagenome (GOLD analysis project Ga0181517, IMG submission 119748) | Peatland microbial communities from MTU Mesocosm Facility, Houghton, MI, USA - PEATcosm2014_Bin01_30_metaG | ecosystem: Environmental > Terrestrial > Soil > Wetlands > Peat | place... | reverse complement strand
CAAGAAAGTTCACGATCTGCTGCAGCTAACAAAGCTCTACACTGTGTTCGATATCTACGACGATGAGGAAGGCGCGATTGCCTCCTACAAGTAGGCCGGTTCGACTGGCGTGCCAGCTTCTAGAGTTGACGGGGGGACGCATGGATATGCGGCCCCCGTTTCTCGTTAGCAGTGGTAAAAGCATATTGAGCCTTCAGTTGAGCAAGGACCTCTGCGTCGAGACTCGAGACACAGTAAGCACTGTGATATCGTCCTCCTGCCCAAATACCTTCGCCACCCTTGCCAATTCAAGAGCGGTGACGTGCATGCGCAGCATCTCACCCACCCGTTCGAAGCCGAATAGATCGCCTCTTGCATCCTGCGCTTCAGCGATACCGTCGGTCATAAAAGTGAGCGAGTCCCCTTCATTAAGCTGAAATCGCAAGACCGGAAACTCCATTCCGGCAATCGCACCCAACGGAAGTGCGCCCTCCATCGGGAGCTCTGCCGAATTCAGGTATGGCGGCAAGTGCCCGGCGTTGACCAACACCGCGCTTCCACTTCTTGCTATGCAGAGCGCAATGCAGGTAGCCATTGCATGGTCTCTTTCGCAGAGGCAGGAATTCAATGCGCCGAGGATCCGTTCCGGATCGCTGGAGTGTGAAGCTTCGTTAAGCAGAACTCCGGCAATATGAGCCACCAGCATCGCAGCCTGGAGACCCTTGCCAGCTACATCGCCAATAACTATGAGGGTACTTCCATCTGATTTGTGCGGAATGACCTGGAAGAAGTCTCCGCCGACTTCCCGAGCTGGCAGATACTCGCTTTCGACCAACAGCCCTGGGGTCTCTGGACGATCAGCCGGAATCAAGAGCTGCTGCACGCTTCTCGCTGCGACGAACTCGGCTTCGTATTGCTGTTCCTGATTGAGAGTCCGTGTGAACCGATAGATAAGGATGGCAAGGACGGCTAACAGAAAGAGCGCATCTACAACTTGCAAAAGCTCAATGTGAAAAGGATAATAGACGAGGACAATGTTGTACCCGAGGCTGTTTTGGATTCCCAAGTTGTAGGTGATAATCGCGGCTCCCTGAAATAGCTGTGCCAGGACTTGCAGAGCGACTGGAGCAAGCAACAGGCGGGCGTCCAGGGAATTTTCGCGAGCGCAAGTAAAGAGCAGCGACAAGATCCATACGTCTAGAGGAAGCTGCAACACTGTTTCTAGCAGACCGGCCGAGTTGGCACTCATTCCGGTTTGAAATGTCGGGTCGAGAATTGAATATGACTGCACGCCCACGTAGAGCAAAATAAGAAGGATGCAGGCCACCGCGATCTTAAATAGCAAAGTTCGCCGACCTTTTAGCAGATAGACGTAGAACCCGGCCTCAGCGATACTGACACCAACCAGCGACAAAGAGTCTTGAACAGGTCCGCTTACCAGTACATTCCAGACATTGAATGCGAACGACAGCGTGAACCATCCGACTGCAGCGCTAACTAGCATCATTAGGCCGAACCACAAATACTCCTTTTCCGACCGTCGCAGTAGGAATAGTGACAGGGCACCGATTGCGGCAAGCGTTTGAAGCAGAGCGAGAGTCATCGTGCTTGCAAGGTCCCAATGATGAGCACGGCTGGAAACTGAATCCCGGCGCTCGATCGTATCTTGGTCGCCAATCAGCGCGCCCCCTTCGCTCGGGCCTCCGCCGAAGTCATCCGACCAACCCGGCCAATGCCAGACGCGAATGGCAATTTCGACGTTCTGTTGGTTTTCTGCTGCAGATGGCAATTGGTAGGAATGAAACCATCCTCCACCCCAATAAGGAACTGCATGAGGAGGCATGGTTCCGTAACTGCCGATGAGGTGCCCATTCGCATAGACCTGGTAGCTTGTAAGAATGTATGGAAAAGAAAGAGATACTTTGTTCATTCCAGCTGGAAGATCCACCTTGAACCGGTACCAGGCGATGCCGCTATAGCCCGCGTGGCCCTGTTCCGCCCAGTTTTCATCTGAACGAAGCAGTTCCCAAGTGGAGTCATCAAATTTCGCGCTGGACCAAGCTCTGTCGTCACCTGTGTGGAAGCGCCATAGGCCGTCAAGCGATAAAACTGGACTATGACTGTTGGCGAGATCGAATTCCTGAGCATGTAGCAGAACCCCAGTGAACAGCACGAAGAACAGCAGTGCCAAAGACCTCACGTTCATCAGTTTGCCGGATCCTTTCCTGGGATCGATTAGCGCGGCCCAATGTCCCGGGTCTTCATGTTCGGGTACCGGCCGCTGATTCCGTCAGCACCGACATGAAAAGCGGGGTCTCTGTTCGCTGAATATTGCATGGGCATCTTGTGCCCTTTGTTCGCTAGTGTCCAACCATTGGTCGCGGAGGGTCAAGTCAGCTAATCATGGATAGAAGAGTCGGACATTGAGCAAGCCGTCACGATATTCGACACGGACTCTCATTTAGAGCTGAACGGCTAGGAAAAGTTACGTAAATCGGCGCATCCACATTTGGGCACTTCGGCATGTCAGAGGGGCTTTTCATTCCTGGCTGGAATTCCTCGATCAAGAACGGATGCTACTACGAACTCACACCAGTATGCTGCGGTTTTGTAGCCTCCCGTGAAGAATATCTATCACCACAAGTCAACCGCGCGATTCTGGCTTGAATCTGGCTATAAGATACCTTTCATCCCCTCTTCATTGCCTGTCGCATAGCCTGTCAGGCACCAGGTGCTCGAATACCGTTGACGTGACCCGTGTCCATCTTCAGGAGGATTACCGGCTCCCGGATGAGTTCCGCAGCGAGGGAACCTTCCTCGGCGAAACGCAGGACGGTACTTATGCCGATACCTGGCCGTACGCCGATGCCTACGAATAAGTTCCTCATCTTAACCACTCCCTTTCTTCTTACTGGGATTTGGTTCCTGAGTGAGATGTCGCTGAAGTCTCTTCTAAGTCGTAGAGCTTGCCCCATTCCGCAAGATGATCTAAGAGTGCCACGAGGGATTCTCGCATCGCATCTGCGAGTTCGTATTCCACATGCAGCACGGAACTGCTCAGGTCTCGACGTAAGACGACTCGCCCAGCCTCTAGAGAACGTAGGCTCGCTGTGAGGGCCTTCTTGGAAGCAGATGGGATCTGACGTTTAAGTTCACTAAGGCGCACCGGACGCACCCGCATCGTACAGAGGATTGGGATCGTCCATTTTCCTTGGAAAAGACCGAGAACTCGCGAAACACGTTTTGTGTAAGAAATATCCAAATGCTCTCCCCGTGAGTCAACAGAATCAAATATGCAACTAGACCCCGACGTATACACAGCCCAGGAAGACTTCGACAGGTACGAAGGAATTGCTGAAATGCGACTCATACGGAGCGACGGGGTTGGATTCGATGACTTCGGCGAGAGTTAGTCCCTGACGTTTCTTCGTTGCCACTGTCTCGCGTACGCCGGTCAGCATGTCGAGCGAACGCTGCAATTGTTCACGGTCGCCGACCGCCCCATGCCCTGGGATAATGACCGTGCCCGCAGACGCCAGACGCAGATTTGCTTCGGTGGCGTGGATCATTCCGTCGATTTGACCTCCGCTCGCGGCGTCAATAAAAGGATATAAACCGTTCGACCATGTGTCCCCAACGTGCAGGATATCGAGCTCTTCGAAGTGGACGCTAATATCGCCATCGGTATGAGCCGGTGGATAAGCCTTCATCGTCACGTTCACGCCTCTCATTCGTGTGTGCTTCTCTGTTTCGAAGAGATCGGTCGGGAGGGCTCCAGCGCGCGACGCCGGAAAGACCGCGCCGAGCGCGTCGTTGTATTGCGTTGTGGCCAAGCGCTTCAGCGTGTTGCGGTGAGCGGTGACGATGGCGCCTTTTGCCTGGACCCACTCGTTACCGTCGGAGTGATCGAAGTGCCAATGTGTATTGATTAGGTGGGATGGAGGAAGCGAAGAGACTCGAGAGAGCGCTTGAACAATCTGCGTCTGTTCCGTGCTCCAGCCGGCATCTACTAGCAGAAGTGAAGTGGCCTGGGCAAGAACAGCGATATTTCCACCAGTGCCAAACAGCACGGACAATCCACCGTGGAGTGCTTGACTCTTCATAGAAGATCTTGCTGCTGCTTCGCGGCTCTGTGTCACATATTGAAGCGTATGAGATGTAACCATATAGTCTCCTGAAGCATGGGCGCTTCGGTTAGGCGGGCGTGACCCGCCTGAACAGGTCATTGAAGGCCGCGACATTGACGAACGCCACCACTTTCGTCACCTTGTCCTTCTCCAATTCAAGAAACCACGCGTAGCTGTTGTGATAAGGCTTGCCATCTTTCGCAGTTCCATCCACATCTGCGTGAATGACCAGGCTGGTACCCTCGGCGTAGATGGCATGGACTGTCGGGGTCAATCGACCGTCAATGCGAGCCGCAAAAGGTTTCATCACTGTATCGATAAACGACGCCTTCGAGGTATAGACCGCCGGGACGACGGTCTCGCCGACAATCGTCCATGTCATATCATCTGCAAGCAGGTCGTAGGGCGTTCCAGTTCCCGCCCTCCATGCGTCGCAGGCTTTCTGCATCACAGCTTTGTTATTCATTTCTACTTCTCTTTTTTTGTCGATTGTCAGTTCAGACATCCGTTTTCCTCCCGATTCGCTTTAGTCGATTCATCTTGCCCCGCGAACGGGACATCCTTACTTATGAGAGTGGGTGAAAGGGAAATACGCATGCCCGATACTGCACGATCATTGCCTAATACTCCAGATGCGAGGGGATAAACTGGTTTAGGTGGCAGAATCGAGAAGATGAACGATGACAAGCCCGAAGTCCGCTGAACTTGCAAGCCTAATCTTTGCGAACGCACGACACGACGGCGCCCATGCAACGCCCGTTGCGGGATTGCACTTGTTTCGCGAATCGGCACCGACTGTTCCGGACCAATGCGTACAAACCCCCGCGTTGGCAGTCGTGGCCCAGGGCGCCAAAGAGCTTCGCTTAGGGATCAACTCGTACGCTTATGACTGCAGTCAGTATCTTGTGGTGTCACTTGATCTGCCGATGGCAGTCAGTGTGACCAAGGCGACGCGCGGAAAGCCATATCTCGGGTTGAGATTCGATCTTGATCTCAGCCAGTTGTCATCCCTTGAAGCCAACATTCCACGGCGAAGAGGGGGAAACTATGAAGGCTTATATCTTAGCCGCATGACGGCGGACTTGCTCGATCCGCTCATACGGCTGCTTCGTTTGCTGGCACGGCCACAAGATATTCCAGTGATAGCTCCTCTTTTGCAGCGCGAGGTCTTGTATCGCTTGACTCAAAGTGAACAAGGTGAGCATTTGCGACGTATCGCTCAGATTGATAGTGAAGGAAATCGGATCGCTCGTGCGATCGCATGGTTGAAGGCGAATTTCATGCGCCCATTTTCTATGGGCGCGTTGGCAGACGCCGCCAATATGAGTCCGTCTGGTCTACACCATCACTTCAAGGCGATTACGAAGATGAGTCCGCTTACTTTTCAAAAGAATCTTCGCCTTCAGGAAGCGCGCCGTCTGATGCTCGCTCGTTCGCTCGATGCCGCAACGGCAGCTTACCAGGTGGGATATGTAAGCCCATCCCAGTTCAGCAGAGAGTACAAACGCCTATTCGGCGCACCTCCTTCTTCCGATGTCCAACGGACGCGCCAAACATGGGATGTGCATGGGGAGCAAGAACGCAGCCAGCCCTCCAAAGTCTAGAGGATGCGGGACATTATGCATCTCGACGACGATTCTTCCGGAGCGAAGGATGCGGCTGACGCCGAGCGCCTGAGGGCACTGTCGGCGATCCTGAAGCAGAGCGAGCCGAGCCTGCATTAAACAACAACCCAAGAAGAAAAAGACCACATGTAAGACAACATCTGACGTGGGTTCTTCTTCAACGCTACTCACCCAACTCTCCGTCGTTCTGAAAGAAGCGTAGCGGAGTCGAAGAACCCCTTGAGAGCTCTGCTAAAACGGTGGCAATCGATTTCGAACAGGCTGAGCTTTGACGATCGAGGTGTTCAATTCGGCGACACGAGCTATACGGTCAATAATTTCATCAAGCTGACCAATGGTGAAGACGTGTAATCGCGCAATGAAGCAATCGTTTCCAGTGACCTTAGAGCATTCAGAAAACTCCGGGATGTCTTCTATTAGCTTCTGCACTACATTTAGTTTTCCTGGTAGAGGCTTGATGCGCACGAGAGCTTGAAGTTCATAGCCGAGGCTTGCCGTATCTATATCGACGGTGAACCGTCGAATGATACCGCGCTCTTGCAGTCGTTCCATCCGTTCGGAGACGCTGGGCGGAGAAAGCTTTACCTTGTTCGCCAGCTCCCTTATCGAAATGCGTGCGTCGACGAGCAGAACTTCAATGATCTTTCTGTCTATCGTATCCAGTGCCACAGTTTTATAGTTGCGCTGCATGATTTTCCTCGTTTTAAAAGGATAAATCATCCGAACGCCTTTCATTAGCCATATACGAAGGCAATCTGGTCTTTTAGGCTTCATATAGAAGGCTGAAAGGCACTATGAAGAGCGAACTGTACCGAACCGGCTGTGTTGTAGGCTTCTGTCCAAAGCAAATGAGGAAATGGCTTCTGCGTCTGGGGTCTCTCGTCGTCCTTATGGCGATTTGCCCTGTGTGGAGAATGTCTGCAGCGCAAACTGCCACTCCTGCTACTCAGTCGGATGCGCCGTCTTCCGGGGAACCAGTGATACAGGCTCCGGCAGACGAAACGGCCTTCAAGGCGGCGAGGGGAGTGACTGATCCGAAGCAGCGCAAGGAAGCCTATGAGATCTTTCTGCGGGACTTTCCTAAGAGCAAGCGGGCTCAAACGGCGCGCGAGAACCTGCTGAAGACCCTTTTTTTGCTTGAGCCGAGGGACATTCCGGAGATTCACCGAGTTGCCGAGGCCTACGTCGATAACGCAGTACCAGCGGCGCGTCCCGTAGCCGAGAATGAGATGGCTTACGATCTGGCGGAAGCGCTTCCCCACGGCGTGGACTTGAAGGCCGCGGAAGCATGGTCCAAAGACGCCACCTATGGAAGGACGCATGAAGTCATCGCACGTGAGATAAAGGACAGCGCCAGCCAAGCTGACTTACCTCCACCCTCGGCTGAACTCGTCCACAAGGAATGGGAGGAAGAGAGAGCCAACAACCTCCAGACTCTTGGCAACGTTTATTTCGCCGAGGGCAGGCTTGCGTTGTCCTGGGCGACCCTTGATCAAGCTTCCGCCCTTGAGCACAGCGACGACGCCGGTGTCGACGCGCTTCGCGGGCAGATCGCGCATGTCCGGCATAAGGATGCCTTGGCGCTTGACCATCTTGAAATTGCTGCTAGTTGGGGCGATCTTACAGAGAAGCAACAGTCCTTGCTAAACGAACTGTACGCCAGGGCTCATGGCGGCAGCACAGCCGGCCTTGAAGCGGAGATCGACAGGCGCTACGCGAGCTTTTCCCAACCGTTCGCGCCAACCCCTCACTTGAGCGGGTCGAGCGGGCATACGGCGCTTGTGGAGCTTTACACCGGCTCTGGGTGTCCTGCCTGTCTGGCTGCGGACTTTGGCGTCGACGGCGTTCTGAAGGCTTATCCGCGCAGCGACGTCGTCGTTCTCACTTTTGACATTCATGCTCCCGTTCCCGATCCTCTCGCGAATCCCGATACGATAGCGCGCGCGAAGTTTGACGGCGTGTCTGGGGTCCCCTTGCTCAATGTGGACGGCCAGGTTCTAAAGGGCGTTGACGGCGGCCGTTCCGCGGCAAAGATCACCTTTGAAAAGATTGAGCAGGCGATCGACTCGCAGCTTGGGGAGAATACCGGCGTTCGGATCCAACTCACGGCGGCGCTGGACTCGGGTGCTGTTGTGACGCAGGCTAAGGTGGAGGTGGAAAACGCCGCGGCGTTGCGGCAGGTACTCGCCAGGAGCGTTGCGCCGGATGACTCCGAGTTGGCTTCGAAAGAGTTGAAGGCTAACTCCGCTGATACACCCGCGTCTGCGGAACAGACCCCGCAGCTGGTGCTTAACTTCGCCCTTGTGCAGAAGGTGGTGCGCTACAGCGGATCGAACGCATTCCGCTTCCACCCGATGGTGGTGCGTGCCCTCGCAAAGCCCTCCGAACTGGGCTTTCCTGTCTCCCTTACCGATACGTCCGATGCGTCATTCCGCTTCGATCCGGACAGCATAAGCAAGGGTTTGGCTTCGTACCTCACCGGCTTTGAGCAGCATAACGACAAGTTCGGCACCGCTCACTTCCGAATGAAAGACACGAGTTTGCCGTTGGACCAGCTTGCGGTGACTGCGTGGGTGGAGGATCTACGGACGCATCGAGTCGTTGCAGCAGCTTACGTGCCTTTGCAGGCGCAGGCGAAGAAAGCGGCTCGCTGACTTTTCAGCAGAGCGCCCTTGAAAAGTAGGAGGGCGATGTATTCGTTGAATCCCCTGAACGACTCGCCCAACTTCGTAACGTCAGCGTGCACTGCGACGTCCCCTTCACCCGTGCGTCTCAAAGCCCCAGCCACATGAGGAAAACATCGATCTGGTTCCGGATCGCGTGCCATGTTCGAACGGACGCGCGACTTCTTCTCTCTGAAGTACGTTCGGTCGGGAATTCCGGCACGGGTTCGGATCAAACGAAAACGATGAAGCGCTCGATGCGCTCACATAAAGTCATGGGTTAGGCGCTTGCGCTCGCCCGGAATCAGGAGAGTTGTGCGGGTAAGTCCTTGGACGAAGAAGATGGGTTTGATGCCGGGCGTAGCTGCTGTGGTGTTGTTGTTTGCGGGACGTAGTGCGCCGGCGCAGGTCGACGCGCAGGGGATCAAGCCGGGGGTGGCGAGCGACGTGGCCCCGAAATCCCAGCCGCTGCCGGATGCGAAGGTGCCGCTGTTGAGTGCGCCGATATCGCTCCGCGATTTTCCCGATATGGAGCCGCAGGCGCGACTGAAGGATCAGCTTGGGTATCTGACACAATTCATACAAAGCACGCCGGTAGATGGAGCGCCAGCCACGGAGCGCACAGAGGTGTACCTGGGCCACACCAAGACGACGCTCTATATCGTGTTTCTTTGCTTCGATAAACATCCGGAATTAATTCGCGCGCATCTTGCGCGGCGCGAGAACATTCTCAACGATGATTCTGTGACGGTGAACCTGGATCCGTTTCAGGATCGGCAGCGCGGGGTGGAGTTCCAGTTGAACCCGGCGGGGGTGCAGGCCGATGCGTCGTGGACCGAGGCGCAGACAGAGACGCAGACGGGTGTTGGGTCGGATTACAGCTATGACCAGGTGTGGGATTCGGACGCGAAGATTACGAAGAGGGGATGGATGGCGCTGATTGCGATTCCGTTTCGGAGCATACGGTTTTCGTCGAAGAGCACGGACTGGGGTGCGGTGTTCTCAAGGAATTTTCCTCGCAACAGCGAGCAGTCCTTCTGGCCGCGGGTCTCGGCGAACGTGACGGGCCAGTTGAGCCAGGAGGGAACGTTACACCTGGATGGGCTGACAGGTACGGCAAGCTCGCACAATATCCAGATTGTGCCGTATGCACTAGGGAATCTCTGCACAAGTTTCAAATCCACTGTCAGCTTGAATAAAGTTGTAAGTGGGTAAGGAGCACGATGCGACAGACAACCTTGGCGTCACAGGGCAGCTTCGAGAAGTACGGCCGGAAGAGCAAGCGGGAACAGTTTTTGGAGAACATGGACGTCATCGTTCCGTGGAGCGACGTGGAGAGGCTGATTGAGCCACATTATCCCAAGGCGGGCAATGGCCGCCAGCCAGTGGGTCTGTCGATCATGCTGCGGGTCTATTTTCTTCAGCAATGGTTCAATCTGTCGGACCCTGGAGTGGAAGAGGCGCTCTATGAATCTCCGGTGCTGCGGCGGTTTGCAGGCGTGGATCTGGGCCGTGCGCCGGCACCGGACGAGACGACCGTTCTGCGTTTCCGCCATCTGCTTGAAGAGCACCAGTTGTGCGGCAAAATCCTGGACACGGTGAACCTATACCTGGAAAGCAAAGGTATTCGCATCGGCACCGGGACGATTGTGGATGCGACGATCATTCACGCTCCGTCATCGACCAAAAACGCCAGCGGCGAGCGCGATCCACAGATGCACCAGACGCGCAAAGGGCAGCAGTGGTACTTCGGCGCCAAGGCACACATCGGCGTGGATGCCAGGGAAGGTCACGTGCATTCGGTGTGTACTTCGGCGGCCAGTGTGTCCGACGTGCATATGTTGCCCGACTTACTGCACGGGGAGGAAAAGAAGGTGTGGGGCGACGGCGGTTATCAGGGGCAGACGGAGGTGATCCGGGAGGTCGCGCCTGAGGCGCAGGATATGACCTGCCGCCGCACACAATACAAAGACGGAGTGGACGAAGAAGCCCGGCGCAAGAACCGGACCAAGTCCAAAGTACGAGCCAAGGTGGAATGGCCCTTTCGCATTTTGAAACGTGTGTTCGGGTTTACCAAGGTGAGATACCGGGGCTTGAAGAAGAACCACGAATGGCTGCTGGCAGCCTTCGCCCTGGTCAATCTCTACTTGCACCGCAAACGGCTGGCCCCCTTGGGGGCGTAGTGTCTCTGGAGGGCGGAAAATCGCTCTCCGAAGACAACGAACGAGGCCGCGAAACGGCCATTTTCCCCCGCCATTGCCCCCAAACGCGCGTACACCAGCTACGATGCTCAGTCATTGAATAATTCGGGACCTGCGCAGAGGTTCCCTAGGGCAGAATCAGCACACTCTGGAGACGCAGGACCCGACGAATCCTTATTTCTCGACGCGCAATGCGGAGGCTACGGCGGGCGGTGAGGTGAAGGCCGTGCTGAAGGATTCAATTGTGCTGGACGGTACGGTGAACCCGGACTTCAGCGACGTGGAGAGCGATCAGCCGCAGTTTACGGTGAACGTGCGGTACCCGGTTTTCTTTCCGGAGCTGAGGCCATTTTTCCTGGAGAATGCGAGTTATTTTGCGACGCCGCTGACGCTGCTGTACACGAGGAATATTATCCGGCCGGATGTTGGAGCCCGGGTTACGGGGAAGATCGGGCGCACGAATGTTGGGGTGCTGGCGATTGACGATCGCGAGCCGGGACAGGCAGTACAGCCGGGCGATCCGCTGTATGGACGCAAGGCGGGATTTTTTGTGGGGCGCGTGTCGCAGGATCTGGGTAAGGGATCGAATATTGGGCTGACGTTTACGGATGAGGAATTTGGTGGCGGGTTCAATCGGATTGGCGGTGCGGATTTTACGTGGCGGCTGAACGATCACTGGACGGCGCTGGGGCAGCTGGTCGAAAGCTCGACCAAGCAGAATAATCCGCTGAGTACGGCTGCGGTCTTTCCGGCGGGATACTCTGCGGGGCCAGCTGCGGACGTGCAGGTGCAGCGCAGTGGGCACTCGTTCAATCTGTCCAACGAGTACCAGGACATCAGCAAGGGATTCACGACGCTGCCGGGATTTTTGCAGGCGTCGAATATTCGCAGCGATCATTTGAATGCGACCTACCTGTGGTTTCCGAAGGATAAGAAGATTCAGAGCTATGGGCTGGAGACGAATCAGTTTGCAGCGTTCGATCACGCGGGCAATCGGGTGTATCACTACTCGACGTTCTATGGACTTCTGAAATTGCCGAATAACATTGAGCTGTCGCCGCTGGCGGGACAGAACTCGGATACGGTGGGGCCGCAGGATGGATATCCGCTGACGTCGAACCTGAATTTTACAGAGAACTTTGGCGGGTTTTTCGCGAAGGGACAACTTTCGTCGAAGGTGAACTTCAATGTGACGCTGGCGAAGAGTGGGAATGTAAATTACAACCCGCCGGCGGGACAGGCTCCGTTTCTGCTGAACCAGGGGTACGTGACAGCGTTGGTTTCGATCAACCCGATCAAGCATCTAACCGACGACAACACCTACTTGCTGGACCGAGATCACGCCACGCACGGCGGGCAGCCGGTGTACGAGACGCAGACGTTCCGTACGAAGCTGAACTATCAGTTCACGACCGCATGGTCGGCACGGGTGATTGTGGAGTATGACTCGACGCTGGCGAATCCGCTGGAGACGTCGTTGCAGCGGACGAAACAGGTGCAGACGCAGGCGCTGCTGACGTGGCTGCCGCACCCGGGGACGGTGCTGTATCTCGGGTACAACGGCGACCTGCAGAACTATAACCACCAGTTTTGCAGCCTGCTGGAGGAGAGCCGGACGTGCAATCCGCAGCAGCCGATTCTGCCGCGGGGACCGGGCTATCTGAATGATGGGCGGCAGTTTTTTATCAAGGCTAGCTACCTGTTTCGCTTCTAAAGAGAATTCGGACGGTCACGTATCCGCTCTGCTCCCAGAATGCAACCTGTGGGGACCAATGTACAGATCGCCTCGTTCACTCCGAAGGCGGTGCAAGCGCCTCGGTCTTCGCGTCCTTCCGCTCGAACGTGAGATTCACGGACCGTGCGCCGACCGGTCTCGTCCGGTGTCGAACACCACGTCCTACGGTAAACAGGTTTCCTGGAGTAAGCTCGATGGTTGTGTTATCCAGATCGATCAGCAGACCACCTTCCACCGACAAAAAGATCTCGTCCGAGTCTGGGTGACAGTGCCAATGATATGCCTCAGTCATAATCGAGATCCGCACTTCGTGATCGTTTACCGCCGCCACGGGATGATTGTCGGAATCCCGGTTTGTAGACGATTCAGAAGCGAGATTGACGACCGTGAATGAAGGATTAAGCATCGCTGTGCTCCCTGATGATTTCATTAAGTGTACAAGCCTCACTTGACCGGTAGGACCTTCCGTTCTCATTAGGTGGAATCGCCTAGAATCTGAATCCTGGCCTAGATTCAAGAGTTTAGATCCTGATTCAGCCTTTGGATCTGTTTCGTCAAAGGCATCAGGCTCTAGGCGGGCGAAGGCGACACATACCGGCCCAAGTTCATTGGCCTTAGCACTTGACGGGCGGCGACCTGAGCACGAACCCTGGACCTGGAACGTCGCAGCGCCTCAGCCGCCGCCTCAGCGTCCGACGGCGTCTAGCGCCTCGCGAAGGTCGTTCGCTCTCTCGTCGGAAATCTGGCAGACGGTGTTGACTTGGTCCTGCACTGCCCAGACGCTTTCGCGCATGGCATCACCGGAACGCGTCAGATCCACGAAGACGCGCCGCTCGTCCTTGGCGTCGCGGCGGCGAGTGACGAAGCCGGCCTGTTCCAAACGCTTGACCAGGGGTGTGATCGTTCCGGTGTCCATGCCAAGCTTCGTTCCCAGTTCGCCGACCGAGCGCGGCGCGGAGCCGAGGAGCTCCAGCATCACCAGATACTGGGGGAACGTGAGCCCAAGCGGCTCGAGAAACGGCTTATGCATTCGAACGAGACAATTGCCCGCGCGGTAAAGCGCGAAGGAAAGCTGTTTGTTCACTTCGTGCCGGGTCCGGTCGGAAGAGTCTGACATATGTCTCTAGTTTGGCACACGTTTTTCTATTGCACGCAATCATCTTGCACGCAAGCATCTAGCGTGCTATATATATGTGAGTCATATCCGACCGTCGAAGCGCCGCAATCCGATCAATGATGAAGCTGAAATCGAAGGAGAGCAACATGCCCGAAGCCCAACTATTCCATGACGTCGTTCGTGCTCGCAAATCGATGCGTAGCTACCTTGCCGATCCTGTGCCCGATGCCTTGCTTCAGGCCGTGCTTGACGATGCGCGATACACGCCGTCAAACTGTAACGCACAGCCGTGGGTGGTCCACATCGCTTCGGGCGCGACCCGCGACAAGCTTAGCAAAGCGATGCTCGCGGCGGCGGCAGAGGGTCGGTTCACCCCCGATTTCCCCTGGAGCACTGACGATTTTCACGGCGTTTATAAAGAGCGCGCCCAGGCGCAGGGCACCGCCTATTTCCAGGCGGCTGGTATCGAGCGCGGTGAGGCAGAGGTACGCCGCCTCTCCATGTTGCGTAACCTGGAATTCTTCGGCGCGCCGCACGTTTGCCTGCTTTTCATGGCACCAGCCTACGAAACCGTGCGCGTGGCTGGGGACGTCGGCATGTATGGCCAAACCTTCCTGCTCTCGCTGGCGGCGCACGGGCTCGCCGGCGTGCCGCAGACGCTGCTCAGTCTTTTCGCGGCCGACGTCCGCGAGGTCCTTGGCGTCGAACCGTCCTTGAAGATGCTGTTCGGCATCTCTTTTGGCTATCCAGAGCCAGGCAACCCGATGAACACATTTCGACTTGGCAAGGCGCCAATAGACGAAACCGTGACGTTTCATCGCTGACGGCGGCAGCATGAGCGTCAATGTCGCCACGCACCAGCTCCTGACAAAGCCATGATGTGAACGAATGTATTCAGACTGCATTGAATTGAGCGCCTAGCATTACATTTGCACTGCCGATCGACCTCTGAATCGATGGGTGACCATGATTCAGAGGTCATGGGTGTCGGGTGCATCGATCGAGACGACCACTATCGCAACAACGTGATCCCGGCCGACAAACTGAAGATCATGGATGCTGCGACGGATGATCTGGTCCGCAGCTCTCTCCGCGAGAACGCGCTACGTGAAGGCGATCGCGTGCAAGACTTCATCCTGAGCCGCTCCGAATGAACCCGACCCAACGACTTTTTACGGAGGAGGTGCTGCCGGCTATACGAGCTATCCCGCGCTCTCCTAATCGAGCAGCACCAGGATGTGCGGGCGCAATTGTTTGAATCTGCGCCTAAAGAACGCATTGAACGGAACAAGGCATTGCAGAGCCAAGACCGGTTAAACGGCAGGAAGAAGCCTCGCATGCGGCCCAAGGCGTACTGTTTCAATTTGCAGAGCGAGGAACGCGAGCGCAGGATTCCATCACCGTTGAACTCTATGGATACCTCTTACACAGGACGGGTTTCGCGGGTCGTCGAACTGTTGCAGGGAAAATGGACGGTTCAAATCCTCTGTGCAATGCGCACACGTCCGGTGCGCCTCAGCGAACTCAAACGTGCGATACCACCGGCATCCAAGAAAGCGCTCACGGCTAGTCTAAGATCCCTTGAAGCTGCGCGAGTCGTTTTACGACGAGACCTGAGCAGTTCCGTGTTGCACGTTGAATACGAACTTGCAGATGCGAGAACCCCTCGTCACGCTGTTAGATCACCTTGCGGAATGGGGTACACTCTACGATTCAGAAGAACTGTCAACGATGTCCTTCTCAGCGACCAAATCCGAGTGAGTTGACAACTCTCCAAAATCTGGTCGGCCATCTCTGATACGGAGTTCCGACGGATGAACGCATCGTTGAATCGTTAGGAGTTCGATTCATCTGACTGCACTCTGCCTAGAGCTCTCTTTTCAAGTTGCACTCGGGATTGCTGCAATTCATCCGCAATCACCTTTTCATCAGGAAGTACCATCTGATATTCAGCAGCGAGAACTTTATTGGGCAGGTTGTCCAAGGCATAATGAGCTTCCGCTGTGCCCTTTTTCGCGCAGAGAATCAAACCCACCGGAGGAATTGCCATGGCCGAAGTTTCGATCACTACGCCGCAGCATACGCTCGACGCCTATCTGACAGTGCCTGCCGGAGACGGGCCGTTTCCAGGGGTGGTGGTGATTCACGACGTGTTTGGCATGACGCCGGATGTCCGCCGCCATGCGGATTGGTTCGCTGCACAGGGCTATGTGGCAGTGGCGCCTGGCCTATATTCCTGGGGTGGTCGGTTCAAATGCCTGGTCTCGACCTTTCGTGATATGGGGGCACGAACGGGACCGGCCTTCGAGGATATCGACGCGGCACGGACTTGGCTGGCCGCGCGGCCGGACTGTACCGGCAAGATCGGCATCACCGGATTCTGTATGGGTGGTGCCTTCGCCTTGTTCACCGCCGCCGGCCACGGCTTCCAGGTGTCCGGCGTTAATTACGGAACGGTGCCACCGGATGTGGACAAGGTGGTGAAGGGCGCTTGCCCGATCGTCGGCAGCTTCGGCGCCAAGGACAAGACCCTACCCGGCGCGGCGGCGCGCTTGGAGCAGGCGCTGAGCGCGGAGGGCATCGACCACGACGTCAAGGAATACCCCGACGCCGGCCATTCCTTCATGAATGACCATGACACGGTGAGCTTCAAGCTGCTCGGTGGCTTGATCGGCGGTTTCTATCACGAACCGACCGAGGCCTATGCACGGCGGCGGATCGCGGCGTTCTTCGGCAAGCATCTGCAGTGAGCAAAGATTATTGACACCACACTTATGAAGGGTGGCTTTTGAAACGTTACACGGGGAGTGGGATAGACCTAAAAATGGTCACGGCAACCGGCGGCAAATCCACCCAACTTTGTTGTTCCAATCGACTGACAAGGCGGCTGTCGTCTGTCGACCCTAGTTAGACGCCTTTAGCGTTTTCGCTCGCTCCTGAAAGCTGCCATCCGGGTCAGAGGCGCTTCCCCAAGCTGGCACGCTCCTCCACCACGTACCCGAAGCCTTCGTAGAAACTCACGATGGCTTCGTTCGCAGCCCGAACTTGCAGGTTGACCTTTCCGCATCCAAGCGCCTGCAATGCCTGCTCGGCCTGCCGCACGAGTACCGTTCCAACGCCGTTGCGCCGAACGTCATTTCGAACCGCAACCGAATAGAGCCAACCACGGTGGCTAGCCTGCAGTAGCTCTACAATATCGTTACGGATTTTGCCGTACAGTCGGTGGTCCATGTCCTGTCTCAAGGTTACTTGCCCATCCAGTTCCGGAGGGCGAAATGATGGTGAGCTGGCCCGCCACGACCCAGCTCACGGCCCACAATTTGGTGTCAAATTGGTGTCAAAGTGCGCCGATTAGGCCGGTTATGCCGTCTTATAACCGCTTTACCTTCAATAACTTAGGTTTTAACAGTTCCATGGCATGGAGCCGGTGGCTGAATCGGACTGACGCAGGGCGTAAGGCATGAATCCTCCAAGCTACCCAAGTTACTTGGTGGTTTCCAGCCTGACCACATCCGAGACGGCGGACCCACGGTCGCTTCTAAATCTCAGGCATCTCTCGGCGAGTGACTTGAACCTCACCACTGCGGTCGAGGACGACCTCAAGAACCTGATTGGTCAAGTCCCCGTTTCCCACGAGATCGTTCAGAATTAACTCGAAAAGTTGACGCTGGACAGCCAGACTGAGTCCGCCGGGCGCGTTGATACAGACGAGCCCAGCATGAAGGCTGACGTCCGCATACTCGCCCGATAATCCCGGCTTATCAGCTGGACCACGGAAGTCGATACTGTTGTTTGTGACGAAAGTCCAGTCACCCTCAATGATCGTTGTCTTGAGTTCCCAATCCTTCTGTCCGGTCATACCCAGATGATTGACATGGGAGCACTGGAAACCGCGCTCATGCGCCATCGATTCGAGCGACGGGCTCAAATTCTCATCGATAAGGATTTTCTGCAAATCTCACCCCTTAAGAGGCGTCTCGAAGTCGAAACTTCGAGATGGAGACCTGTGCCCCTTTAGGGAAGGGTCTCCGCTTTGGGCGGCCTCGTTGAGGGTTCGCTTTCGCATAGATGGAAGCCAACGCGAACTGTTCTCGGTTGAGTCGGGGATAGAGTTCGGAAAGCTCCTCGATTGCTGTCTCGGAATCGACCAAACTAGCCACGTCATATACCGGAATTCGTGTGCCTCGAATGACGGGCGTTCCCTGCAAAATCTCAGGGTCTTCCACGACCATATGGCGGGCCTCTTCGAGTTCCTTGAACCGACGATCCACGTCCTCCCAGATGTGGGACCAGGAGATCCAGACTGACCGCGACTCCTCGATCTTGTATTCCTTGAGTTCGAGCCAGGAATGGTCATGGACAAAGCTGTCCCGGATCGCCTTCAACCGCGCGGTTGAAGTAAGCCACTGTGCGGTCTCGTAATAGAAGGCAATGAAGAGACACGCCTCCTTCCTAAGAGTCCGTATTTCGGTTGTGGAATAGAGCTCCCCGGGAAGTATCTTCCTGTCGATCACGCGGTTCACATCCGAGATAGTCACGCCTGCGGCGATGGCGGCCTCGGCAGCCGTTAGATTGTCGAGAACATTTCCCATAGGACACCTCCGCTACCATCATAATCATTCCCGCGCATGGGAGCAATTATTTAATGAAGCTCCCTCCGCACCGACCCTGGGAAAAGAACCAGGGCTGACCCCCCACGGCCAGCCCTTGCCCACTGGTTAGCAGTTGATGCCAATTTGATGCCAAATCCAGCCCAGAATACCGGTTTTTACCGGCTCCTCCGGCTTTTAAGCCCTTTAGAATGTGCAGCCGTCTGGTTCGACCCCACCTTCACACGGTGGAAGTCGCAGGTTCGAATCCTGCAGCGCCCACCATAGAATCAATAACTTACCGGCCCCCTTGTCGTCCCGTCGATGCACAATAACGCAAATTGAGAACAATGCTGCTGCCTCTGTGTGGGTTGGTCGTCAAATCGCATGAAACGAATCCGCCTTTCAACCATGCTTCGTCGATCCGGCAAGGCTGCGGTCAACACCCGGCATCCGCGGATTCCCCTTCGGGGTAACGCTCTCCCCATCAATGACTCAGCCCAAAAGTGACCTCAGTCTGCGGACTCTCACCAGAGGGTCTGTCCCGGCATCCTCGCCTGTCTCAGATTCGTACAGTTTCTTGGCCATCAACCCCCTTGCCGAAATAAGGGGGTAAGGGCGAGCCGCATTTGAGCCGCACGATGGCGGTGCGGTTTACCGGTCCGAATGCGACCTGGGGCGGTTCAAATGCGGGAAAGGAGAGCGGATGCCAATTCGAATGAACTTTCTTCCGATTTCGGCCATTACTGCCGACTCCGCTCAAACCGGACATCCCGGACCTCGTAACCTGGGAATCTGCTCGCCGAGCCTTTCGCTCGCTCGCCAACCGTTGACGCTCAGGTTCGCAGAGGCCTTGTGAGCTGGCCGGTCACCATCGCGATGCGGGCTGGGCGCACCCTGCTGCTCATCCTCTGCGCCGCCGCGGGAACCATCCTGCTGGTTCGATTCGCCCCCGGATTCTTCTCCGACCCGCGCGAGATGGATGCGAAGTATGCGCAGGCCGCGCAGGAAGAGATCGATGCGGAGAACGGTCAGCACCGATCCGTAAACCAGATCGCAATGCAAGAGGCTAAAGACTTTCTCGGTGGCGGCTTCGGCACATCGCGCCAGTATCGCGTGCCGGTTGCGGAATTGATCGGCGCGCGCATCCCCCTCTCGGCTCTGCTTCTGGCGCGGGGCATTTTGGGTGGCTGGTTGTTGGCCATCTGCGCCGCGCTGCCGGTCAGCAGCCTGCGCAGGGGCGGACTTTTTTGGGGCCTTCCTTTCACCATCCTGCTGGCGATTCCCACCGCGGCCATGGCCACGGCTTGCATCCTTTCTGAAACGGGCGGACCGGTGCTGGTTCTCGCGCTGCTCATCGCCGCCAGGGACTTCAAGTTTCTGCGCAGCATGCTTGAAGGCGCATGGCGCTCACCGCATCTGCTGCAAGGCCGGGCGCAGGGGCTGCGGCCGCGGGCGCTGGTCAGGCTCCACATCCTTCCCAACGTCCTTCCGCAACTGTGCGCTCTGACCACGTTGTCAATCGTCACCGCGCTGGGTGCGTTGGTTCCCATTGAAGTGATCTTCACCGTGCCGGGAGTGGGCCAACTGGCATGGTCCGCAGTGATGAACAGGGATCTCCCGGTACTGGTTGCGGTCAGCCTGCTGATGGCCTGCGTGGTGGGATGCGCGGGAATGCTCTCAATGCGCGCCCCCACATTGGAGGCAGCATGAAGAGGCGAATCGCTCTGGTCGCACTTCTGCTGCTCATCGCAGGCGCAGCGCTTGCCCTTCGTTGGTCGCCGGTCGACTACGCGGCGCAGGACCGCGATGCGACCATGGCACCCTCCTCGGCCCAGCACTGGACGGGCACCGATGAGTTGGGTCGAGACCGCACGGTACGCGTGGCCGCGGCTCTTCTCATTGGCCTGGCCGGTGCGACAGCCGCCGCTGCGCTTACCACAGCGATCGCCGGGTGCTTCGGAGTGGCTGCGGCATTCAGTCCCGCATGGGCGGCGGCCGTCCTCATGTTCCTGAGCGACGTCTTCCTTTCGCTGCCCTGGCTCTTCCTGTTGATGATGGCCCGCTCGCTGCTCCCGCTCACCGCTTCGCCGCTCGAAACGGCCGTTGCCACGTTTGTCGTTCTCGCCGCACTGGGCTGGCCGGCTTGCGCCCGCGTCCTCTATCGGGGCGCGCTGTCGCTTCGCACAGCGGAGTGGATGATTCAAGGTCACGCCTGCGGCCTCAGGACACGGCAGCTTGTTCGCATGCACCTTTTGCCCCATCTGCGCTCGTTGCTGCTGCCGCAGTTTCTTGTCTGCGTTCCGGCGTTCATCGTTGCCGAAGCCAACCTGGGCGCGCTCGGCCTGGGCGTCGGCGAGCCGCTGCCGTCTTGGGGCTCGATGCTGCTGGAACTCGACAACTCCGCCCTGCTGGCTCGGTCGCATTGGGTGTACCTGCCCATCGCGCTGCTGGTCATCGTGCTTCTGACGCTCGAATCTTTCTCCGCCGAGGGGGAAACCCATGCATAGCCCGCTGCGTTCTTCGATTCTGTGTGCCGTTCTGATTGTGCTCTCTTGCAGCTTCGCCGCGGGCCAGGCCGCCCCCAGGCAACCTGGTGAGATTGCGTGGGCCATTCACTACGACCCAAAAACCTTCGATCCGGCGAAGGTGGACGAACAGGCATCGGAACTGGTGCGCTACCTTACCGGCGGTGTGCTGTTGCGGCTCAACCGTCAAACGCAGCAGCCGGAGCCGCAGCTTGCGCAAAGTTTTCGCATCTCGCCGGAAGGCACGTTGATTGTCTTCAAACTGCGCGCGGGGTTGCGCTTCTCTGACGGCGCCGCGCTGACTTCAGCCGATGTGGCATGGTCGCTGCGCCGGGTGCTCGACCCGGCAACCCACGCCGTTGTCGCAGAGGAATTTCTTTCGCCGGCTGCAGTGGCCATCGAAACACCGGACGCGCTCACGGTAAGAGTCCATCTGCCCACGCGCATCATCGGGGTTGAGAAAATTTTTGACGAGATCGCCATCGAGCCGGCTAATCGTCCCAGCGAAGGCCGCGTTACATCGGGGCCATTCACGGTGGCCGACTACAAGCGCGGCCAGTATGTGCGCCTGAGCCGCAATCGGAACTACTGGCGGCACGATGCCGCCGGCGTGCAGTTGCCCTATGCAACCGGCGTTCGGCTCGACATTCTGAATAACCGCGAGCAGGAGATTTCGCTGTTTCTGCGCGGTGAATACGATCTGATCGACACCCTGCCGGCGGAATATTTCGGAATCGTGGCGCAAAAATCTTCCTCGGCCGTTCACGATCTTGGCGCATCGCTGAACACGGAACAGATGTGGTTCAATCAATCGCCGGCCGCACCCTTGCCGGAGTTCGAGAAAGCATGGTTCAGGAACCGGAGTTTCCGCGTTGCGGTTTCAGAGGCCATCCATCGCGCGGATCTGGCGCGCATCGCCTACAACGGGCATGCCACGCCGGCCTTCGGATTCATCTCTCCGGCCAACGCGCAGTGGCACAGCAGCAGCCTGAAGATTCCGCCGGAGAGCATCGCCGACGCCAACCGGATGCTTACCGCCGCGGGATTTCATCGCAGCGGCAATCAGCTTTACGACGCCACCGGCCACGCGGTGAAGTTCTCCATCCTGACCAATGCGGGAAACCCGGCACGACAAAAGATGGCGGCGATGATCCAGCAGGACCTTGCACAGATCGGCATGCAGGTCACGATTGTCGCACTGGATTTCCCGGCGCTGATTGAGCGGCTCATGCACAAGCAGGACTACGACGTGTGTCTGTTGGGAGTGTCGAACGCCGAGCCGGACCCCAGTTCGATGATGAATATGTGGCTCAGTTCTTCACCCAATCACCAGTGGAACCCTTCGCAAAAAACTCCCGCAACGGAGTGGGAAGCGGAGATTGACAGGCAGATGCAGTTGCAGGCTTCCAGCGCTACGCAGCGAATCCGCAAGCAGGCCGTGAACCGGGTGCAGCAGATTGTGGCTGACCAGCAGCCGTTTGTTTACCTGGTCTATCCCAACGTGCTTCAGGCCGTTTCGCCGCAGTTGCGCGGCGTGCAGTCGTCGATTCTCTCGCCGGGGCCGGCGTGGAACATTGATTCAATCCGCCGCGAACAGGACCGCCCGCGGAGAGGCGCGCTATGAGTCGTCCCCTCATGCAGGTTCGCATCACAGCGGCGTATGGCAAGCGGTGCGTCCTCGGCGACGTGCAATTCGATCTCCGTGAAGGGGAGACGCTGGGCATGGTGGGCACCAGCGGCGCCGGCAAAACCACGCTGGTCATGGCGCTGTTAGGTCTTCTTCCCTGGCGAGGCGGCAAGGTTTCAGGCGAAGTCCTGATCGACGGAACGAACCTGCTGACCATGCCAGCACGCCCGGCGCGTCAGATGCGGGGAAAGAGAATCGCTCTCGTACCGCAAAGTCCCATGACCGCCCTCAACGCTGCCGTGTCGTTGCGATTGCATTTTGAAGAGGCGTGGCGCGCACACGAGTCCAGCGGAGCCAAGGCCCTTGAGCCGCGCCTGCGCCAGCTCATCGACGAGGTACAGCTACCCGCAGGCGATGACTTCCTACGGCGCAAGCCGGGGCAAATCAGCGTCGGCCAGGCGCAGAGAGTTCTTATTGCGCTCGCGCTTCTTCATCGCCCCGCAATTCTTCTGGCCGACGAGCCAACCAGCGCCCTCGATCCTGTAACTCAGGCAGAGATTGTCAAATTACTGCGGCAGCTTAGTCAGCGAATTGGCACCGCCCTGCTTTACATCTCGCACGATCTGTTGTCCGTCCTGCAATTGTGCGACCGGCTCGCGGTATTACATGGCGGGGCCATCGTTGAATGCATGAGCGTTGCCGGCCTCGAACAGGCACAACACCCGGCGACTCTTTCTCTTTTGCGCGCACTGCCCGTTCCTGTGGGGCTGCTTCTGTCTCATTGCGGTACACCTGTGGATAACTCGGGACGGGCACCGGAGCCTCCTGATTCGCATTTAAGTAATGCCAATCAGGAGGCTCAAGGTCAAGATATACGGGTATCTGCTGCAAATTGGGACAGTCATTGCAAAGAACCAATGAGGAGTTACTCATGTACCCATTAACTAACTCCAATCTCACCCTTTGGTGTTATCAAGGGATTCCTAGCCGCTCCGAAAACCACTGCATGCGGCAGCGCCAGCGCAACGAGAACCCGGCGCGTTGAAGCGGCAAAAAGGAGAGAGAACAAATGAAGCCTCAGAAAACCAAAAGCGCCATGTGGGGAAGAAAGGTCCTGATCGTGTGCGCTTTGATGTTGACCGCAAATCTTTTTGCATTTGCGGGCCAGCACAAGATTTCAAAGGATCTGGAAAAAAACAAGTCCAGCGCCCAGGTGAGCGTCATTGTGCAGTTCACCCAGGTTCCGACCGCCGTCCACCATCAGAAGGTATTTAACCGGGGAGGCACACTCAAGCGGGCTCTTGGCCGGTTCAAGGGTGCTGCATATACCATTCCGGCTTCAGCCCTGGCCGATCTTGCGGCCGATCCCAGTGTGGTCTTCATCTCGCCCGATCGCCCGGTTCACGCAACCAGCACGGGCACCCCGGTCAGCATCGACTATCACACCGACACGGTGAACGCCCCGGCGGCCTGGGCACAGGGCCTCGACGGTACCGGCATCGGCGTGGCCGTGATCGACAGCGGTGTTGCAGACCTTCCCGATTTCTACGGCAGCAAAAGCGACGGCTCGAGCAACGTGGTCTTTAGCCAGGACTTCACAGGCGATCCCGCAGGCAGCGCCGTCGACCAATACGGCCATGGCACGCATGTGTCAGGGATCATCGCCGGGACCGGCACCAAATCAAAAGGACCGAATTCCCTCTACACTTTCCAGGGCATTGCCGCCAACGCGAACATCGTCAATCTCCGCGTGCTCGACCAGAGTGGCGCCGGCAACGACAGCGAGGTGATTGCTGCCATTCAAACCGCCATTCAGTTGCAGAGCGTTTACAACATCCGCGTCATCAGTCTCTCGCTGGGAAGGCCGGTGTTTGAAAGCTACACGACCGATCCGCTTTGCCAGGCAGTAGAGCAGGCATGGCAAGCCGGCATCGTGGTGGTGGTTGCAGCCGGCAACTACGGTCGCGACAACAGTGCTGGCACCTACGGATACGGCACCATCACCGCTCCCGGCAACGACCCTTACGTGATCACCGTGGGCGCGATGAACACCAAGAGCACTCCGGACCGCACCGACGACGTGCCCGCAAGTTACAGTTCCAAGGGCCCGTCGCTCATTGACTCAGTCGTGAAACCCGACCTCGTTGCCCCGGGCAACCTCATCGTTTCCCTGTACAAACCGGGGGAGACTCTGAGCCAGGAGGAGCCCGGCAATGAGATTCCGACTTCTTTGTACCAATCGAACGGTAACCAAACCGCCTCTAACACCTACCTTCTTCTCAGCGGGACGAGCATGGCCACGCCCATGGTGAGCGGCGCCGTGGCCCTCATGCTGCAACAGGACGCAACGCTCGCTCCCGACCAGGTGAAGGCCCGGTTGATGAAGACCGCCTTCAAGAACCTGATCCAATCCAGCGTCGCAGTCGACCCGGTCAGCGGCCAATCCTTTAACGAACAGGCCGACATCTTTACGGTCGGCGCCGGCTATCTCGATATCGAGGCGGCGTTGGCCAACACCGACCTGGTTCCCGCGACGGCCGGCAGCGCAATGTCTCCCACTGCGACCATGGACGCCGACGGCAACATCGTGCTTTCCAGCGGTTCGTCGGTGCTCGGCGGAGGGTCCGTTATGTGGGGTTCCGCCAGTTTGTGGGGCAGCTCAATTCTCTGGGGCAGCAGCACATCGCTCGAGGGCAGCAGCATCCTTTGGGGCAGCAGCACGCCGATTCAAGGCAGCAGCATTCTCTGGGGTAGCAGCATCCTCTGGGGCAGCAGCACGCTGGAGGGAGAAAGCATTCTGTGGGGCAGCAGCATTTTGTGGGGCAGCAGTACTCCGGGCTCCGTAACCGATGGCAAATGAAACTGAACCGTAAGAACTCTCCGTCGGTATTTGCCCGACTCATGCTCGAGTCAGGCAAATACCCTTCGGAGTGATTGGGCCCTTTCATCGTACTGAACGGTCAGCGCAATCCACTGGGCAGCAGGTTCTCAATTCTGCGAAACAGTTCAACGCGTGCTTTTTCACCAGCACGTGGGGTTGCCGGAAGGAAGCTCCAATGCCAATTCGAGCAAAGTTGTTCGTCATCGTCACAGTTTCGGCTGGTTCCGTCGTGTTTATGGCGGCCTGCACACACTGGCACTCGAACGATCTGTTGAAGTTCTTTTGCTACTTCCTGATTGCCGTTCTTGCCTCCACCATGAAGGTGAAGCTGCCGGGCATGGATAGCACCATGTCCGTGCACTTCCTCTTCGTCCTCCTTGGCATCCTCGAACTCTCGCTGGCTGAGACGCTGGTAATTGGCTGCACCGCGGCGCTGGTACAGAGCCTGTGGAAGAACAAACGCCGGCCGGAAGCGGTAAAGGTGGCGTTCAACGTTCTTGGCCTGACCTCCAACGCCATCTGCGTTACCTATTTCACTTATCACCTTTCGGTGGGGCTACTCAGGCAAAGCATACCAATGCTGCTGTTGCTCACCTCCATCACTTACTTTCTGTGCAACACCGTGCCCCTGGCCATCGTGATCGCGCTTTGTGAGCGCCGTCCGCTGCGCGCCATGTGGATGGAAACCTACTTCTGGGGATTGCCGTATAACCTGATGGGCGCCGCCGTGGTGGGCGTGATCAGCTTCTGCAATCGCTACGTCGGCTGGCAGAATGCGCTTCTGATTCTGCCTGTCATGTATGGAATCTACCGCTCCTACCAGCTTTACCTGGCCCGTCTTGAGGAACAGAAAAAGCGCGTCGAGATTGAAGAACTGCAAGTAGTGGCCGAAAAGCGCCACGTGGAACAGGTATGCGCGCTCCACCTGCGCACCATTGAGGGCCTGGCCCTGGCCATTGACGCCAAAGATCACTCCACGCACGAGCACCTGCATCGCGTGCGTACTTACGCCATCGAGATTGCCAAGGAACTCGGCCTGGGCGAAGAGGATCAGGATGCGCTGCGCGCCGCGGCTCTGCTTCACGACATTGGCAAACTGGCTGTTCCCGATCACATCATCAACAAGCCCGGCCGCCTCACTCCAGAAGAATTCGAGAAGATGAAGATTCATCCCATCGTGGGAGCCGATATTTTGGAGCGAGTCGCCTTTCCCTATCCCGTTGCTCCCATTGTCCGTGCGCATCACGAGAAATGGAATGGCAACGGATATCCTGACGGACTGGCCGGCGAAGCGATTCCCATTGGCGCGCGCATCCTGGCGGCGGTGGATTGCCTGGACGCGCTCTCCTCCGATCGCCAGTACCGCAAGGCCCTGCCGCTGAATGACGCGATGCGCGT
>Ga0181517_10001439_pt1 | contig 26471 bp, 26 predicted proteins | sample PEATcosm2014_Bin_31_FD_119748 | JGI IMG/M metagenome (GOLD analysis project Ga0181517, IMG submission 119748) | Peatland microbial communities from MTU Mesocosm Facility, Houghton, MI, USA - PEATcosm2014_Bin01_30_metaG | ecosystem: Environmental > Terrestrial > Soil > Wetlands > Peat | place... | reverse complement strand
CGGAGAAGACAAACTTGCCATTCGTAATGTCCACCTGGCCGCCGCCGAAGTTGACGGCGTAGAGGCCGTGCTTGACGGAGCGGAGAATGTCTTCAGGCGCGTCGTCGCCGGCGAGCATATAGGTGTTGGTCATGCGCGGCATGGGGATGTGCTGGTAGCTCTCGCGGCGGCCGGAGCCGGTGTTGGCCGAGTTCATCAGGCGGGCGCTGAGCTTGTCGGTGAGGTAGCCGCGCAGGATGCCGCCTTCGATGAGAACTGTTTCCTGGGTGGCCGAGCCTTCGTCATCGACGTTGAGTGAGCCTCTGCGGCCGGCGATGGTTCCGTTATCGACGACGGTCACTTTGGAACTGGCGACGGATTGGCCAATCAGTCCTGCAAAGGCCGAGGTCTTCTTGCGGTTGAAGTCGGCTTCGAGACCGTGGCCTACGGCTTCATGAAGGAGAACGCCGGGCCAGCCGGGACCGAGAACAACTTCCATTTCACCGGCGGGCGCGGGAACGGCGTTGAGTTGGAGGATGGCTCCGCGGGCGGCCTCGCGGGCCAGGTGCTCCGGGTCTTTGGAGCCGGTGAATTGGTCGAGACCGGCGCGGCCTCCGCCGCCTGCGGTGCCTTTGGTGGTGGTCTCGCCGTCTTTGGCGATGACAAAAACATTCAGCCTGCAGAGGGGCTGCGTGTCGCTGGCAAAGGCTCCGTCAGAGGCGGCGATAAGGATGCGGCGAAGTTCTTCGGCATAACTTGCGCGGACCTGAACGATGCGCGAGTCATAAGCACGAGCGGCGCGGTCGGCGCGAAGAATCAGCTCGAGGCGCGCGGCGAGATCGAGATCGTAGCCGCCGAGAGGAACGGGGTAGAGATCGGCGACGGGCGCATCGGTGAAGCCCTGCACGGGCTGCGCGGCGGGGCCGGAGGCGATGAGCGCGGCGGTGCGGGCGGCGTGGAGAAGGCGCTCGGAGCTGAGGTTATCGGTGTAGGCGTAGCCGGTGCGCTCGCCGGAGAGGACGCGGATGCCGCAGCCGGCGCTGACGCCTTGCGAGGCGGATTTGACGATCTGCTCATCGACGCCGAGAGCGGTGGCGGTGACCGACTCGAAGTAGAGGTCTGCGTAGTCGCCGCCGGCGGAGAGAGCTTCTCCGAGGCAGCGCTCGAGGAGGCGCTCGGTGAGGCCGAATTTGTCGAAGAAGTAGCGCTTGTGGCTGGGGCTTGGGGAAGTGGCCGGTGTGCTCATTATCATCTCCGTGCGAATCAACCTGATTCCGCATCATTCTCTTTGCAGATTGTTGAAGTATGAGGTTGGGAAAAAAGGATTGAAGCGATGATCCTCTAGTCCCGAGCCAGTGATTACAACATAATAATACCGATAGAAATTCGATGGAAAACTACTGAGTTTATCGTACACTGATTCCTCACGATGAGGTTTCAGCCTACTTTGCTCAACGACGAGTTGCGGCATTGCGGAAGGCGTAAGGAAGCTCATGTAATTGGAATGGCCGGTTTATTCGCTGGCGGACCGCAAGTCAATCTTCGATTACAATAACGTGGACAATCCGTATTCTGGGGTTGCCATTCAATTGCGAGATTTGTGGGAATATGCTGTAGTCCGCGATTTATAATTCGCGAAGGATTCTTATGAAAATGAACCGCCGTACTTTCTGCGCGCAGGCTGGCATCACTCTTGCCAGTCTGACTGCTCTTGCGCAGAAGTCGTTAACACCTTCTACGGAAAGCAGGCCCGTCCCCATGCCTGCGGATCGAGCGGACGATTCCTATGCAATTTTTTCGCTGCTGATTACCGTCTTGCAAAAAACAACGAAAGAATATCTGATTTTGAATGCGACGGAAAATCCACGCAGTTCTACATATAACGAGCGTCCTGTTGCAGAGACGAAGCCCCCAATGACACCCATACAACGTGCCATGTCTGGCGGCGGTGTTTTGATGAATGTGTCTGAAGACCGAATGGCTCAGTTTAATGAAGCCGTAAAGGAATTTACTATCCGCGATGGCGTTCGAGTGAAGTTAGAGAGAAAATTCAACCTGCGGCTTCCATATCGACTGATGGACAGTAAACACATCAATGAGTATTCCAAGCTCTTTGAACCGCAATGCTTAGCACCGGTAAAGCCATGGCATTTAGACAGCAAACTCGAACGAAAGTATATAGGGCGAGGACCGCTCATCAGAATAAGTGAAGTCTACTTCGATCATGCGCGTACTTTTGGATTAGTACACGCAAGTTCGCTTGGATGGAATGAAGGGGCCGGAGGAAGTAGTTGCACTGTGAACTGGTATGCCTTCGAAAAGCGCGAGGGGACGTGGCGCCCAGCCACATGGGGTGGATATGAAGCTTGCACGATTTGCTAGCCACTGAGAAACACACCGTCCTTGTACACTGAAGAGTTCTCATCTTTGTGCAAGTCCGCAGGAGGCCCCATGGCATCAATCATCATTCCGGCAAATCCGTCCGAGCCGCGCGCGGGGCGCTTTGGCGTCTATGGCGGGCGGTATGTGCCGGAGACGCTGATGGCGGCGCTCACGGAACTGGAGCGCGAGTACGATTTGGCCAAAGCCGACGCGGCCTTTCAGACGGAGTTGGCCGACCTGCTGCGGAATTACGCAGGGCGTCCGACGGCGCTCTACTATTGCAAGCGGCTGACGGAGCAGTTGGGCGGCGCAAAGATTTATCTCAAGCGCGAAGACCTGCTGCACACCGGCGCGCACAAGATCAACAACGCGCTGGGGCAGGGATTGCTGGCGCGGCGCATGGGCAAAAAGCGCGTGATTGCCGAGACCGGCGCTGGGCAGCATGGCGTGGCGACGGCGACGGTCTGCGCGCTGCTCGGCCTCGAATGCGTGGTCTACATGGGCGATGTGGACATGGCGCGGCAGGAGTTGAATGTTCTGCGGATGCGGTTGCTGGGTGCCGAGGTGCGCGGGGTTTCTTCGGGATCGAAGACGCTGAAGGACGCGATCAGTGAGGCGATGCGCGATTGGGTCACCAGTGTCAGGACGACGTATTATTTGTTGGGGTCGGCGCTGGGCGCGCATCCGTATCCGACCATGGTGCGCGACTTTCAGCGCTGCATCAGCCGTGAGATGAAGGAGCAGATTCTCGCAGCGGAAGGCCGACTGCCGACGGCGGTGGTCGCCTGCGTTGGCGGCGGATCGAATGCGATTGGCGCGTTTTATGAGTTCATCAACGACCGACAAGTCCGGCTGATTGGCGTAGAGGCTGGTGGGCGCGGGACGGAGTTGGGCGAGCACGCGGCGCGCTTCCGTGGCGGCGAGCCGGGAGTTTTGCAAGGGACATATTCGTATGTTTTGCAGGATGAGAATGGGCAGATTGCGTTGACGCATTCGGTTTCAGCCGGCCTCGATTATGCTTCGATTGGCCCCGAGCACGCGATGCTGCATGACACGGGGCGCGCGGAGTACGTCTCGCAGGATGATGCGGCGGCGCTCGACGCGGTGGTGCGGCTGGCGCGGACGGAGGGGATTTTGCCGGCGCTCGAAAGCGCGCACGCTGTTGCCGAGGCGCTGCGCATCGCTCCTGCGATGTCGCCGCGTGACATACTGGTAGTGAACCTCTCTGGGCGCGGCGACAAGGATATGGGTATTCTGGCGCGCGAATTGAAGATTCAGGGAGCGTGAACGGGATAATCCGGTAACAAGGAGGGGAGATGAGTAAAAGCGCTGTTTGGGAATTAATACCTGAAATCAACAGCCGAGAATCTGCGATACAAGTTACGCGTCAAGGCGTTTTGGCTGCTGGTTTGTCTTGCACACTCACTTTAGTATTTAGTGTTCTTTCCTTTGGTGGATTCAATCCATACAATCTCTTAGATGCGGTCATTTTTTTGGTCGTGGCATGGAGAATTTACCGCCTATCTTTTTCTTGGTCGGTAGTTGGTCTTATTTTTTTCGTGATTGAAAAAGTTGATCAATTGTTCAGAAGTACAATACTTCATCCAAACATTTTTGGTTGGATTATCGCTGCCGTCTTTGTAATGTGTTATGTGAACTCTATCCGCGCAACTTGGTTTCTACGGAAGAACAAAGAACCGATAGTCGAACCACCAGTTCAGATCAGCATTTCAAATTAGGATATTACGAAGATTTCGATGGCAATACGATTCGATCACAAACCCGGTCTGGTGGCGTATTTGACGGCGGGCGACCCGAGCCTCGACGCCACGCGCGAGATTGCGATTGCGGCCATCGATGCGGGCGCGGATGTGATCGAGTTGGGTGTGCCCTTCAGCGATCCGCTGGCCGACGGGCCGGTGATTCAGCGCGCGATGGAGCGCGCGGTCGAGCGCGGAACAAGCCTTCGGGATGTAATCAAAATCGCAGGACAGATTCGCGCGGCGCGGCCTGCGGCTGGTCTCGTGATCTTCAGCTATGTGAATCCGATTTTGCGTTATGGCCTGAAGAAGTTCGCCGATGACGCAAAGGCTGCTGGCGTGGATGGTGTGCTGGCGACGGACTTGATTGTCGAAGAGGCGGGCGAGTATCTCATCGAAATGGCTCGCGTAGGCTTGCAGCCGATCTTTCTCGCCGCGCCGACCAGTCCCGATGAGCGGCTAGAGGCGATTGCTACGCACTCAAAAGGTTTTGTGTACGCGATCTCGCGCGTGGGAATTACCGGCAAGCAGTCGGCGATGACCTCGGACGCGGCGGCGCTGGTTGAGCGAATCCGGCGATGGAGCAGGCTGCCGGTGGCCGTGGGGTTCGGCATCAGCAACAGCGAACACGTCGCGCAAGTGGCGGAGTTCGCGGATGCCGCGGTCGTCGGCAGCGCGATAGTCGAGCTGATTGAGCGTTCGACCGCTGAGACGGCGCCGGGCGCGGTGGCTCGATTTATCAAGGGCCTTCGCACGCCATAGGCGGCGCTGGCCCGGTAAACGCAGAATGCAGCTTTCAACTATTAGCTCTCAGCCTTCAGACTACGCTGTGGTTGGGGGGCAAGCCGCTGCTGCTTGCAGTAGTGAGATAGAGCTGAAAGCTGAGAGCTAATAGCTGATAGCTGACTCGAGGATGTTATGACGCTGGAAGAATTGCGAAATCAAATTGATGTTTTGGATCGCCAGCTCGTTGAGCTATTGAGCGAGCGGGCGCGGGCGGCGAAGATGGTGGGCCAGTTGAAGGCCGCCACCTCGCTGCCGGTCTACGAGCCGGCGCGGGAAAAGTTGGTTTATGCCAACGTGCGCGCGGCCAACAAAGGGCCATTGCCTGACATCGAATTGACGCACATCTACGAGCGCATCATCGACGTGATGCGAGCCTTGCAACGGAATGAGTTGGCATCGGAGAGGAACGCCCAGGCGCTTGCGCCGGGCCTCGACACCGGCGCTGAAGCGCGCGAGACAGGGAAAAAGAAATGATCGTATCCATGCAGGAGAAAGCAACCGAAGAACAAATTAATTTCATCATCGAAGCAATGGAGGAAGCGGGAGTCAACGTCCACCGCACAACCGGCGCATCGCAGACGATTCTCGCCGGAGTCGGGCCCACAGCCAATATCGACCTCAGTAAATTTGAAGTGCTGCCGGGCGTACTCAATGTGCTCCGCATCAGCTCGCCATACAAGCTGGCCGGCCGCGCATTCAGGCCGGAGGGCACAACCGTCGAGTTTTCCAACGGAGTGAAGATCGGCGGCGAGCAGGTCGCGGTCATTGCAGGGCCGTGCGCGATTGAAAACCGTGAGCAGATTTTTACGATTGCTGCTTGCGTCAAAAATGCCGGCGCGAAGTTTTTGCGCGGAGGAGCCTTCAAGCCGCGCAGTTCGCCTTATGCTTTTCAGGGCCTAGGCATTCCGGGGCTGCAACTGATGCACGAAGCCGCGCAAGAGCATGGTCTGCTCACCGTCAGCGAGGTGATGGAGATCGCGCAGATTGAGCCGATGCTGCCTTACACTGATTGCTTTCAGGTGGGCGCGCGCAATATGCAGAACTTCAACCTGCTGCGCGAGCTGGGCCAGGCGCGCAAGCCGGTGCTGCTCAAGCGCGGCATCGCAGCGACGATTGAAGAGCTGCTGCTGTCGAGCGAGTACATCATGGCGGGCGGAAACTACGACGTGATCCTGTGCGAGCGCGGCATTCGGACGTATGAAACTTCAACGCGCAACACCATGGACATCGCCGCGATTCCCGTGATTCACAAACTCTCGCATCTGCCGATTGTCGCCGATCCCTCGCACGGCACAGGCAGGCGCGATATGGTCGCTCCGCTGGCCAGGGCTTCGGTAGCCGCAGGCGCGGATGCAATTCTGGTGGAGATTCATCCCAACGCTGACAAGGCCGCTTCAGACGCCGCGCAGACGCTCTACTTCGATCAATTTGAGAAGCTGATGAGTGAGCTGCGGGTGATTGCGACGGCGGTGGGACGGAACTTGTAAGAAAAGCGTATTAGGAGTTCAAAAGGGAGGTTCAGATGAAACGATTCTGTTTATTCAGTTTTTTGCTGACAGTTCTTTTTCTTTCCGCTTCCTCCCTTTTGAGCGCACAGAATGCGTGGCGAGTGATTCCCATGGAAACGGCAATAGACCATCACCCCTTGCCGTTGTTGAAGGCTATCGGCATTCCCGCGAAAGCTACGTACAGGGGCGAACAGCACAATGCGTTTGTTTTTGTCTGTGGGGCTAAGAAAGGACGAGGTGTCTTCCATCCGATTATCGAGATATATATCGAGGGACTACAGCAACTCATCCCAAAAGATGAGTTGGAACTGTTCGAAGGGCCAAGTGAGTCAGATGCTACCGATGTGATACGTGCTATTACAGTCAGCATCAAGCACGGGAAGCAGGTGTATCGAGCCACGAACTTCGTTGACCTATATATGGGAGAATACCCGGTATCTATTGTGAAAGAAGACGGGAATAACGTATTCGGTACAGGAGTTTTCACGAAAGGGCCTCGCCAAACCGCTTGGATACAATTGTTGCGCGAGATGAGCGTTGGTTTTGACGATGGGCATATCTCATTTGGCGGAACGGAACCTTCCTCGAAGATTGAAATTGATTTTTCCGGTAATGGCATTGAACCGCTGTTGAAGAATCTCATTCAGTTCGTGGGACCGTAATCTGATGGAAGTGAAATTTCAATGATCGAACGCATCTCCATTCTCGGCACAGGTCTTCTCGGCACGTCGGTCGGTCTGGCGTTGCGCGCGGCGGGCTTTCGCGGCTCCATCGTCGGATGGAATCGTGGCGCGGAGGGCGCGCAGCTTGCGCTCGCCGCCGGAGCCATCGACTCAATTGCCACCGACCCACTACAAGCCGCTCGCGAAAGTCAGGTCGTCGTGCTGGCTGTGCCGATCTACGCGACGCTCGACTTCATGGAGAAGCTCTCCGGCGTTCTCGGCCCGGAGCATCTGGTCACCGACGTCGGCAGCACAAAAGGAAAGATCACCGAAGCCGCGGGCCGCCTCTTCAATACACCGGAGCGCGCGGCGTTTTTGCCCGGTCATCCGATGGCGGGTAAGGAGCGTGGTGGCGCGGCGCTGGGCGATGCAAATCTCTTTCGCTCGGCGGTCTGGCTCTTTACAGACGACCTAACCTGGCAGCGCTCGGCACATTCCACTGAGTTAGTCAAAGGCTGGCGCGAGTGGGTCGCGGCGATGGGTTCGAAGTGCATTGACATCGATCCCGCGCGTCACGATGAGATGGTTGCATGGGTCAGTCATTTGCCGCAGTTTGTGGCGACGGCCTTGAGCGCACTGCTCGAAGAAGAAGTCGGTGACGCGCCGGAGTTGAAAGACGTGGGCGGACGCGCGCTGCGTGAGATGACGCGGCTGGGCGCGAGTCCCTACACCATGTGGCGCGACATCGCTGCTACCAATACAGAAGCGGTTGCAGCAGCGCTGCACGCGCTCGAAGATCGCCTCGCGCATCTGCGCGAAAATCTGCGCACACCGGCGTTGCGCGATGAGTTCGAGCAAGCGAATAAGTTTCGTCGGGAGTAGCGTCAGCGTTCAAGCGCCGCGATTGGCCGCGTGAGGAAGGCTTCGCGGTCGCGCATGAGCAGCCGGACGAATCTTCGGCAGCGGCTCCGCGGAAGGAGCGTTCGCGGCTGAAGAATCCACGATCTCCAACTCCATTCCATCCACTTCCACGGCCACGCTTTGCATGATGAGGTCCATCGTCAGCACCACGCGCAGGCAGTTCTTCTTCCACACGACAATGCCTTCCATTCCCGCAAGTGGGCCGGAAACAATTCGCGCGCGCTGTCCGATGGTCAGCAAAGGGTGCGGTTCGGCATTGCGCAGGCGAAGGCCGCTTCGCAGCGCATCAATCTCTGCCTCCGGCAACGACGCTGGCTTGCCTCCCGTGCCGCCAATGAAGGTCACTACACCCGGCACTTCGAGCACTCGCACGCGTTCGCTGCGCACGATGCGGACAAAGATGTAGCCCGGAAAGAGCGGCAGATCGAGCGTGACCAGTGAGCCATCGCTCCATTTTCGCCGCACCTGATAGAGGGGAAGATAATGTTCAATCTTCCTCTGGCTCAGATATTGACCGACGCGCTTCTCGTGGCGCGGAGAGGTATAGATCGCAAACCACATCGGCGCGGTTTGTTTGTCATGCGGACCGTCTGACGCGGGTTCACTTGCATGATTCTGGTTTGCAACCTCTGGCAACGCTTTCCTCCTCTGCTCCGCGCGAATCACTTCAGCAATTATTGTATGCAATCGAGAACAATCGCGACTTACAATAGCACAGGAATTCATTATGCGCTCAAACCCGCTGCCGCTTGAGATAATCTCAGCATCCGCACGATTGAGGCTCCGTGCACTATGCCCACTCCGCTCCGCATGATCGACCTAATCCGCAAGAAGCGCGACGGCGGCTCGCTCGACGTCAATGAGATTGGTTTTCTCGCCGCAGGCGCGGCAGATGGTTCGATTCCGGCAGAGCAGCTCTCCGCATGGCTGATGGCGGCTTATCTGCGCGGTCTTACGCTCGACGAGACGCGCGCTCTGACTCTGGCCATGCGCGACTCCGGCGAAAAGTTCTCTCCTGCGCGACTGGGAAAAGTTGCCGTGGACAAGCACTCCACCGGCGGCGTCGGTGACAAAACCAGCTTTCTTGTAGCGCCCATCGCTGCGGCCTGCGGGCTTGCGGTGCCGATGATCAGTGGACGCGCGCTGGGCCACACGGGCGGCACGCTGGACAAGCTGGAGTCCATTCCCGGCTATCGCACCTCGCTTTCACTTGCGGAATTCGAGAGCGTACTTATGCGCTGCGGCGCCTCCATCGTCAGCCAGACGCCGGCGCTGGTTCCCGCCGATCGCGCTCTCTATGCGCTGCGCGACCGCACTGGCACGGTCGAAAGCTCCGGCCTCATCTGCGCTTCAATTCTCAGCAAGAAACTCGCGGCTGGCTTGGACGCGCTGGTGCTGGATGTGAAGACCGGCTCGGGAGCATTTCTAAAAAACCAAAATGACGCCGAGTATCTTGCAGCACTGATGGTGGCTACGGCCGAAGCAGCGGGAACGCGCACTGTTGCGCTGATGACCGATATGAGCCAGCCGCTGGGACGCTGCGCGGGCAACTGGATCGAGCTGATGGAGTCTGTCGAACTGCTGCGCGGGAATAGACCGGCCGGGAGTGAGGATTTGCGTGAGCTGTCGCTGACACTGGCCGGGTGGATGATTCATTTGGGCGGACAGGCAGAGATGGCGGAAGATGGATATGCTCGAGCCAAAGCGGCGTTGGAGGATGGGTCGGCGCTGCGTGTCTTTTTGCAAATGATTGCGGCTCACGGCGGAGACATATGCATCTTTGATAATCCAATTGGATTTCATCAACCTGGTGCGACGGCTGTACTGGAGGCGTGGGAGAGCGGCTACATCACCGACATGGACACGACGAAGATTGGCTGGGCTGTGCAACGCTCAGGCGCGGGACGCGAGAAGGCTGGCGAGCCAGTGGATGCACACGCTGGAATTGAGTTCCGAGCAAGGCGCGTCGCGCGCGTCGAAAAGGGACAGCCTATTGCTGTGATCTATGCGACGAATGATTCAATGCTGCTGGAGCCGAGCGAACTTTTGCGGGATGCGATTACGATTTCCGCGACTCCGCCCGAGTTCGTGCCGTTGATTGGTCGCATCTTCACTCGCGAAAATGCGGAGCTACATCTGCGCAATGCTGTAAGGTAGTTCTCTGAGGAGACTTCGCCGTGGTTCGATTCACCGGAGTGCTGGGAATTCTTGCCGTGCTTATTGCTGCGTGGCTTGGCTCGACCGACCGCAAGCGCATTCGCTGGCGCACGGTGGCGTGGGGGCTGGGCCTGCAACTGGTATTCGCTTTCTGCGTGCTGCGCTTCAGCTACGGGCAGCGGGCGCTGGAGTGGGCTGGCGGTGTGGTCAAATCAATGCTCGCCTGCACCTACGCAGGGACGCAAGTTGTCTTTGGCCAGCTTGGCCTTCCCGGCGGCTCCTTCGGCTCCGTCTTTGCATTTCAGGTGCTGCCCACCATCATCTTCATCTCCGCATTTTTCGCGGTGCTCTATCACATCGGAGTGATGCAGATCGTGATTCGCGCGCTGGCCTGGGTGATGCTGAAGACGATGCGCATCAGCGGCGCGGAGAGCATGAATGTTGCGGCATCGATCTTCATGGGGCAAACCGAAGCGCCGCTGACGATTCGTCCATTTCTCTCCGGCGCCACGCGCAGTGAACTGATGACCATCATGACCAGTGGCATGGCTCACGTCTCCGGCGGCATCATGGCCATGTACATTGCGCAGGGTATCGAGCCTCGACATTTATTGGCCGCCGTCATCATGACCTCGCCGGGAACGATTCTGATAGCCAAGATGCTGGTGCCTGAGACCGGCCTGCCAGCTACAGAAGGCCGCGTTGTCATTCCAAAAGACGAATTGCATAAGGACGAGAATCTCATCGGAGCTATTGCGCGCGGCACCATCGACGGCGGCAAGCTGGCCTTTAATGTTGCCATCATGCTGATTAGTTTTCTGGCGCTGGTGGCTTTGCTGGACAGCCTTCTAGCATGGACGCATGGGCTGAGTTATATGCATTGGATCCCCGGCTCACTCGGGCAAATTCTTGGCTTTCTTTTTGCGCCGGTGGCGTGGCTGATCGGCGTTCCCTGGCACGACTGCGGAGCGATTGGCAATTTGCTGGGGACACGCATGGCGCTCAACGAAGTGATCGCATACATCTCGCTGGGCGCGCAAAAAACCGCGCTGGCGCCGCGTTCATTCATCATTGCAACCTTTGCGCTGTGCGGATTTGCGAACCTCAGCTCGATAGGAATTCAGATTGGCGGCATTGGCGCGCTGATTCCCGAGCGGCGCAATGAACTGGCGAAGTTAGGCGTGCGCGCGATGCTCGCCGGCACAATGGCAAATCTGATCTCGGCGTCGATTGCCGGAATGTTTTTGGGGTAGAAGGAGAAAGCATGGTTGATATTGATCTGAAATTCCCTCATTCATATGAAATCGAAGAAATTCCGGAACTTCCAGGAGCAGGGAATTTTGACGTACCAGTGCATTACTTTCCAAATACCAAGACAAGGCCAGAGCATGATGGCATTTGGCTTCGGGTCCGACAAGCAACTGGTCAATCGTGGATAGGCGTGTTTGACTTCGGTTTTGGAACCATTTCACGAGTTATTAGCACGCCCGCTGAAGACCGTGTTTGCGTGGTCTCAAGAGGCGCGGCTTACATCGTGGAGGCAGATAAACCAGGAAATTGGGAATTGCTCCATGCTCTCCCCGTACGTGATGTCCGTGTGATCCAGGAGCATCAACTAATAGTTTTCGCAGACTTTACCAGATTGATTGCGTATGGCAATAACCAGTTAGCCTGGAAGAGTCCCCGACTCTGTTGGGATGATTTGCAGATTGTGTGTGTGAACGGTAACAAAATTGAGGGTGTTGGTTCTGACCCAACGAATTCAGGATATTCTAGCTTTTCTGTAGACATACGAACAGGGAAATCATTATTTCCTGAGCCGGTTTCTATAGAAGGGAAACCTGTCTGGTAAAGACTACAGCCTAAATGAAGACGGTGAAATTGTTACAGTTCTAGTTAACCCGGCTATATCACTCCGCACACCGTATAATTTGAACAATCCATTCACGAATAAGTTTGTAGTTCAAAGGAGAATCATCTTGAGTCGTAGATTTGCTTCACTTGCCGTTTTTGCATTCGGCTTTGCTTTGTCCTCGATCGCTTTGGCGCAGACTAAAGCGTCGCCACTGATGCCGCTGTTGAGCCGCTTCACAGCCGCCGATGTTCCGGCGCTCAGCCCCGCCGAGACTGAGGTCGCTCCGCTGAAATGGGATAAGCCGATTCCCGCAGGCCTTCCTGGCAACGGAATCGCGCAGCATCCGATGCTCTATATCGGCGAAGGCTATAACAAGATTCTCCTCGTCAATGACGGCAAAATCATCTGGAGTTATTCGACCGGCAAAGGCTGGGAGTACGACGACGTTTGGATGCTCTCCAACGGCAACATCCTCTTCACGCGTATGCAATATATCGCTGAAGTGACCCCGGATAAAAAAGTGGTCTGGCGTTACGACGCGCCGCAAGGGACAGAGATTCACACCTGTCAGCCCATCGGCCTGCACAAAGTGATGTTCGTGTTGAATGGCCTGCCGCCCAAGCTCTTCGTGGTAAACATCAAGACCGGCAAAGTTTTGGTTCAACACGAATTGCCCGAGCCGAGCACAACCGGCAGAGTCCACGGGCAGTTTCGCCGCGCGCGCGTAACCGCGAAGGGAAGCTATTTGCTCTCGTTTCTGGAAATGGATCAGGTCGTCGAATACGATAAGCACTTCAAGGAGATTTGGCGATACGAGATCAAGACTCCCTGGGCGGCGATTCGCTTTCAGAACGGCAACACGCTGATCACCGACGAGCAGGATATTCTGACGCGCGAGGTCAATCCGCGCAAGGAGACGGTGTGGGAGCTGAGGCCAACCGATCTGCCGGAGGAGTATCGCTACATCAACACGCAGAGCGCCACGCGGCTGGCCAACGGCAACACCATCATCTGCTCGCGCGGCGAGGGTGGAAAGGGACCGCAACTGGTCGAAGTGACGCCCGACAAAAAAGTGGTTTGGGTGCTGCGCGACTGGGCAAAGCTGGGTCCGGCGACCTCGGTGCAGATTCTCGACGAGCCGGGCAAGCCGGAGATACCGGGGCAATCGCAGCACTGATGAGGCGCAACAAATGACCTACTACAACCAGGTCTCTGAGGCGGCTGCATTTCTGAGGGCAAGGCTCGGCTGCCTTAGCCCGCGCATCGCAATCGTACTCGGCTCCGGACTGAGCGCCGCGGCCGATGCGGTCGTCGAGCCGGTCGTCGTGCCCTGCGCTGAGATTCCGCATTTTCCGCAATCGACCGTCGAGGGCCATGCGGGGCGCATCGTCGCGGGGCTGCTGGGCGGAGTGCCGGTCGTCGTGTTGCAGGGTCGTGTGCATTATTACGAGGGCTATACTCCGCAGCAAGTCACATTTCCGATGCGTATGCTAGGCCTGCTGGGCATCCGCGCGTTGATCCTGACCAACGCCGCCGCGGGCCTCGACGAAAGTTTTAACGTGGGCCAGCTTGTGGCGATCAGCGACCACATCAACTTCATGGGCTGGAATCCGCTTGTCGGTCCAAACGAGCCGCGCTTCGCAGTGCGCGCTGGCGCGGGGCTTCGATTTCCCGACATGACCGAGGCCTACTCGAAGCGGTTGCGCGCCCATGCAAAGGCGGCTGCTGCCGAAGAGGGCTTCGCGCTGGCTGAAGGAATTTATCTGGCCGTCAGCGGTCCCAGCTTTGAAACGCCAGCCGAGATTCGCTCCTTCCGCTCGCTGGGCGCAACGCTGGTGGGAATGTCCACCGTGCCGGAAACCATCGTCGCCCGTCACATGGGCATCGAGGTGCTTGGCATCAGTTGCGTTACGAATCCGGGCGCTGGACTCGGCGCAGCAACGCTCAACCACGAAGATGTGCAGGAGATCGGCCGCAAAGTTGGGAGCAGGCTGACTGGTCTGCTGAAACGGCTTGTGCCGAGAATCGATGAGGAGACGAAGCAGGCAATTGTGGAAAACAGGTAAACATCCAACCGAAGAATACACTTCCCATCTTGGAAAGCATTTATTGGTATTGCCTAACTTGGTGTTTTCACCAAAGTTTCATTAAGAAGCTATCAATTATTTTCGCAACAGCCGATAATCTAATCATGATGATGTCGAATCCCATCAATGCGGTTAAGCGGAGGACGGCTGAGTGGTTGCGGCAGGGCATCTCGCCCCAGCGGCTGGCCCTCACGCTGGCGCTGGGCGTCGCCATCGGCTGCATTCCGATCATGGGCGTAACTTCGGTTGTGTGTGTGGTTGTAGCGCTCACGCTGAGGCTAAATTTTCCTGTGATTCAGGCGGCCAACTGGGCCGCCATGCCGATGCAGATCGTGCTGATTGTGCCCTTTGTGCGCCTGGGCGGACGTCTCTTTGGCTTCGGCGCGGCTCACAACATTGAGGCCGCAACTCTGCTGCACGCGCCGCCGATGGCGCTGATTTCGCAGATGGGATGGCTGGCTGGTCAGGCGCTGTTGGCATGGCTGCTGATCGCCGTTCCGGCTGTTGTGTTGATGACCGCCGTGCTAACCATTGTGCTGCGCCGGGTTCCGATGTTGGCTGGCGCTCAGGTTGCCGCGCAATCCTGATTACTTCCCAGCAAATGGATCGATCACCGGCTTCGCGCTCTCCAGCCACGCGGTGTAGATCATATCGCGCAGCATACTTGCTCCAGCAGCCAGCCGCTCGGCGGTAAAGGCGCGCGACTCCGCCGATCCCGCGCCAATAAATCCGCCCGCTTTATCCAATTGATAGACCTCTTCGACGTAGCTTTGCGAGTGGCGCAGGTAGGCCACATACGCATCGAAGATGTCGCCGTTGATGGCCTTGAGCGGCGTCATCGCGGCGCGCACTTCTGGGTCGTGTATGTTGGCTTCGACGAACGGCCCCTCAAATTGCCAGTGAATCTGATGCTCCGTGGTGTATCCGTGGGGATTCGGTCCCACCCAGCCGTTGTATTGGATGGTGACGTGAAGCGGCTGCGATCCGTCGCCGACGTAATGGCCCAGCCAGCCTGCGTAAAATAGAATCGCCTGCTCGACCGGGCGAGTATTCTGATGCGCGGCTGCCAGCGTGCGGTACTCGCGCATCGCGGCCTTGAGCCGCTCCCATACCTCTGTGGTCTGCCAGGGTTGCAGGCCGATCTTCTTTGGATCCTTGCCCGCCGCATAGGCGCTGGCCTCGAAGTCAAAGCGGCGATGCGGCAAGGGGCCAAGAGCGTCGGCCAGCTCCATGTCGATGAAGTGCTCCGGAGCCTGCGCGGCGTTCAACTCCGGCTCGGCGGGCGAGCGCCAGCGGTCCGGCTCCGGCCCCAGGTACTCGATCTCGGCAATGGCCTCGGGCGAGCGCAAAAACGCGGGCACATCGGCAGGCAGGGAGCTGGCCGCCAGCCGGTTAATCAGCCGATGACCGCCGTTGCCCCAGGCGTGAGCCGCAGGCGGCTGAACGAGAACGAACACCAACCCAGCTGCGGCCAGTGCGGAAGTAAGCAAGCGAGACGAAGTATTCATAGGGCCAGTATAGGTTCGGATTTCTAAAACACTGTGAATAATGCGTGAGCATTATGCCGGACGTACATCGATGTAGACCTGGTCATCGGACGGCATCTTGTTGGTCGGAACAATGTAGCAGATCTCGTCGCATTTGTAGTAGTGTATCTGGGGGCGCAACAGGATGCGCAGCGCGCCTGAGCCGGCCTGTACCAGCTTGGGAAAGGCCAGAACGAGCGTGCCCCGAAGCAGCGGGCCGTACTCCAGCAGCGTCTCTTTATTGATTCGCCACTCCACCACCGGAGCACTCAGCGTTTCATCAAAGAACTGGTACAGAAACCATTTCTTGGAATTGCTGGCGGAGGATTCCACCAGATCCGAGCCAAGCGTCATTCCGCTGGAAAGATAATCCAGAGCGGGCAGCGCGGCAGAGCCGATCTTGGCCATTTCCGCTCCGCCCCGCAGAAGCATGGGCATCATCTGCGCCCACCGGCTATCGTTGTTTCTTGACGGGTGCAGCAAACTCAACGCCGCCGCCACTGGCAATGCCTCGGGACCGCCTTCAAACGGCAACGGCTGCAAAACCAGGTGGATGGCCAGCGCGCCATTGTCGGGAAATTCATTCATCCAATCCCAGTAATATCCCTTGATGAGAGTCAAGCCAAAAGCCCAGTCGTAACGGTAGACCGCAGGCTTGACCGGCGTGGAGGCGTCAACAGCCGCAGGCAACGGAGCATTCTCGCCTTGCAGGCTGAGAAAGCATCGCAGGGAGCACTCCTTGCCCTTCTCCCACTCCACCAGCTCCGGTGAGCCTTCTGCTCCGGTAACGATTTCAACTTCTGGATCACTCGAGTCATAGCCGTGGACGACAAAGTCCAGTGACGCTCTCTTTACTTGCACGGTCATGGTTTCCTCCCGGCGGAACTCCCGTTCACAACAATTCTCAATCGACAGAATACTATCACGGGAGATAGAAACCGGCAGGACAATCTTCGACTGCTCCCGCGGATCGCCCCATATCAACTTTCGTCGCTGAAGATCGCCTCAATCGTGGTTTCAAAGAGGCGCGCCACTTTGAAGGCCAGCGGAAGGCTGGGGTCGAACTTGCCGGTCTCGATTGCGTTGACCGACTGGCGCGAGACCTCCAGCCGCACGGCCAGATCGGCCTGCGACCACTCGCGCTCCGCGCGCAATACTCGCAGACGATTCTTCATTTGTACCTCGTCTGTAGCAGTCCGTAAGAGATGCCGGTCAGCACACAATAGAGCGGGTAAACGAGTGTCAGATCCAGGTGCCGAAGATGGACGAATTTCTCCAGGAATCCCCACGTCACCGTCACGGAAAGTGTGGCGCCGATGCCCCAGATCATCGATAGGATTCCGAGAGTTCTCTGGAACTCATCTTTCTCTTCGGCCAGATACAGTCCGAAGGCAGCCATCTGCCCGATGATTCCCAGTGCTGGAAGTACGGCCAACGCGTAGGCAAGCGGGCCGGTTGGGTGATAGCGGGCAAATGCCACAACTGCCGCAATAATGAACAGGATGTAGAGCAGCAGGGCGACGAAAAAGCGGCGCAAGTAGCGTCGGGTGGCGGAGTTCATTGTTCCACAAGGCATTGGCATGAATAGCATCCTTTACATTAAGATAAGTATACTTTACATTGCAATCCAAAATATGTCAAGTATTCTTTACATATTTTTTTGCTGGAATGTCAGAGAGTCTTGAATTGCCCAGAGAGTTTTATCGATTAGCCGCAACGAAAATTCCCCGGCTTGCCGCGCCGGCTTTGTTGGCCTCAGCCACTTCCATCAGCTTGCCGGTCGTCACGTCATAGATGCAGCCGTGGATAACAATCGAAGCGGGAATCAGCGGGTGATTGCGGATGCGCAGTACATCGTCGATGACCGCCTGCTCACGATCCGCGATGGGCAGCCACTCAATGTATTCGCCAGCCCGCGAGCCAAGTACCTGCGAGCCATGTCCAACGCCGGAATTCCGAAAGCCGTCCGGGGTCAGCTCCGCCGGCGCGAGACTGTTGTTGAGCAGGCCGCGCATCTCTTCGTTGGTAAAGTACTCCATGGCGCAATAGGTGTGATGCATGACAAAAAACTCGCGCGCGCCGAGCAGCTTGTGACAGATGACCAGCGAGCGGATGGCGTCATCGCTGGCGCGTCCGCCGGCATTGCGGATGATGTGCGCCTCACCCGCAGCCAGACCTGCGTTTTTGATCGGATCAAGCCGCGCATCCATGCAGGTAAGCACGGCGTAACGCCGCGCGCGAGGACGCGCAAGACTCGCCTTCTCTTCAAACAATGCGCTGAATTTTCCGTTTGCGGGGACGGATTCACTGGGAATGATACTCATCGACTCTCCATAAATAAGATGAGTCAACGGCATTTTTCGATTCCGCTCGTTACAGAATCATTGGCGCAAAATAAAAGCCTCCGCCGCGCCCATGGAAAATCTCTTCCGGCGCGGCGGAGGCATCGTTTGTTTTAGAGTCTCTTCTACTTGAACTCCCCGAAGTGCACATCCTCAGCAGCGGGCGCGCCGGGATCGAGGAACTGAATGGTCGTGCACGGTCCCAGGTTGGGATTGGTCCAAGAACTAAGCTCCCACACAACCTGCTTGGACGGCGTCAGCTCGATGGCCTGCATCGTCCCCACCATATCCTTGGGGTCCACGCTCCACTCGTTCATCCAGTTATTGACGACGGTATTGCCGTTGGGCAGCCGCCAGGAAGTTTGCAGGTAGCCGTACTTGTACTGCGGCGAATCGGCCTTGCCCCAGCTCCACACCGTATCACCGCGGCGCGTGACCTCGCGTGTGCCCTTGCCGTCGGTGACGAGTATGTTGCCGTTGTCCAATTGACCAACGCTCCAGAGGCCGCCGACTCCTGGAAAGGACCACAGCTCATTGCCGTCGGAGTCGTACTCGACGACCTTGTTCAAATCGAAGTGCCCCACCAGCACGGTGCCCTGCGGGGTCAGCCGCGCGCGGCGAAACTGCGGATGGGTGACAGGCGGCATTTTGGTCTTGAGCTTGATCTCCTTCTCCGTCGCGCCGGTGACGATATTCACCACGCGCAGCACCGCCGGATCGCCGTTCTGGATATACAGTACGCGCTCCTTGCCGATGGGCACGGCGGTATGCACCTCGAAGCCCTTCGGCGCGTCGTAGTTCCACAGCACCTTCTTCTCCGGCGTAATCAGCGTAACGCCAAACTGGTGCGCAAAGAGAATGTTGCCGTTCGAGAGCATCACAGCGTCGCTGATCTCGCCCTTGCCGTCGGGGTCCGAGTAGCTCCAGACAACTTTGCCGCCGCGCACGATGTACATATTGCGCTGCTTCGCCTCACCCGCATAGAGAAAGTCGTGCCGCGCAAGGCTGGTGGACGGAGCTGGAGCCGCGACCTGCGCCGATGGCGTGGCGGCTCCAGAGCCTGCCTGCGCCCGCGCGGAAAGCCCGCAGAAAACCCCAAGAACAACCAGTACAATTGCTAATTTCCGAATCATTTGAAACCTCTCTTGTGCCATGCAGTCAATTTTTCACGCCGAGCCGCGGGCGGTTTTTCCTTCGCTATAGAGCATACACTTTGCGCCCATCCTTTGGCCTCGACAGCACCGTGCGTTTCGGCCTTTCGGCAAATGCACTAAACTCGAATCGTGGGCTTTCAGGATTTTCTCGGCAACCCGGCCACCGTCACGCATCTGCGCGAGAGCATCCGCGCGGAGCGATTTCCCCATTCGCTGATCCTCGCCGGCCCAAGCGGCGCGGGCAAGTACACGCTTGCGCTGATGCTCGCCCAGGCCGTCAACTGCCTCCAGCCCACCGAGAGCGACGGCCTTCCCGACTTCTGCGGCACGTGCGCGAACTGCACGCGCATCGCGCTCTCGGCCAATCTGGATGCGCTGGTCGATGAGGCCGTCGCTGCTCGCGACGAACTGCGCGAGACCGACAAAAAAGAGACGCGCATTCTCATCCAGACCCACCCCGACCTGCTCGTCATCCCGCCCGATCCGCCGCAGTTGCTCATCAAGCTCGGCCAGGTCCGTCAAGCTATTCATGTGGCCTACTACCGTCCGCCGGTTGAGTCGAAGCGCACCTTCACCATCTTCACCTCGTCGGCATTTATGAAAGAAGCTGCCAACTCGTTGCTCAAGGTTCTGGAAGAGCCGCCCGCGCACACCTCGCTGATTCTGCTCACGGAAAATCCGCAGGAGTTGCTGCCGACGATTCGCTCTCGCGCCGTAGTGCATCGGTTAGGCGCGATTCCGGCATCCGAGCTGGAGGCTTTGCTACTCAAGCGCCGTCCGCTGCTCAAGCAGAGCGACCGCGCACTCAACGCGCGGCTGGCCGAGGGAGCCGTGGGCCGTGCGCTCACGCTTGATCTCGATGTATATCTCGCCAGCCGCCAGGACGCGATTATCCTGCTTCGCACTGCGCTGCGGGAGCCGGATTATTCCGCACTCTTCCATGCGACCGAGAGTTACCGCGCCGGCGCAGACGGCCAGACGAAGACCATCAACCTGCTGCGTGCGCTGGGCAGCCTCATTGAAGACCTGCTGCTGATCGTCGCCGGCACCCCGCGGCTTATCCGCAACCTCGACATCGAAGCCGAACTCACGCGACTTTCGCAGGGCGTTAGCGTGGATTGGATTGACACTGCCGCGCGCGCGCTTGCCCAAGTCGAGCAAGGAATGCGCCGCAACCTGCTGCGCTCGCTCTCGCTAGACGCGATGGCCGTCGGCCTTGAACGCAAGTGATGAACGCATTTTCCACGGAGGAATTACTGATGAACACTAAAACCACTCGATCCGGCACAGACAAACAATCGTCCGCTCGCGCTACTGCGTACACGCGCTCATCGCGGACGGGCATCGCTCCATTGCGTTTGTCGGCTCACGAGAAGGAACTGGACGTATCCCGGCATCAGGCCGAGCAATTCTATCTACAAAAACAGATTCAATCGCAGACTCCCATGATCGTTGTCCTCGAAGACGGCGAGCAGATTGAAGGCTGCATCGAGTGGTACGACCTTAACACTCTCAAGATACGCGGCCGCCAAAAGACGATGGTTTACAAATCCGCGATCAAATATATGTTCAAAGTGGGAGACCAAGGGTAGCGGCAATTCCTGCCTTATTCAACCTGTCGCGGATTGCCGCGCCAATTCCCGCATCGGGCGGCAACGGGCAAAGAATCACCGTGCAACCCGCGGCATCCAGCGCGCGCAATCCGGCGTAGAGCGTGTGTGCCATCTCTACCGGCGCGTGCCAACGGCCCCATGCAAAAACGGCCTCAATTCCAGTAGGCGCGGCAATTTCCGCCGGCAGCATCAGGCCGAGACGTTCCTGTGAAAGTTCTAATGCCGCATCGGCCAGCTTCGCGGGCAACTCGGCCAGTTCGCTCTCAATCAGCAAAAGTCGAGCACGTGGTGCGTAGTGGCGCAGGCCCACGCCGGGGGAAGGCAACGCCGAGCGGGGATTTGCGGACAGTTCTCCGCCGTCTTGGTAAAGCTCTACTTCGCCGGCTGTGTATCGAATCTGGACACTCGTCACGGCTCCGGGCCGGTAGATCATCATCGGAGTCTGGCAGGGGTCCAGCACCGTGGACTCGACGCCGTGCTCGGTTGGTCCCGCATCCAGCACTGCGTCAATGCGGCCATCGAGATCGGCGAGAACGTGCTCGGCGGTGGTGGGGCTGATGTGGCCAAAGAGATTGGCGCTGGGCGCGGCAATCGGAACTCCAGCGCGGCGAATCACTTCGAGCGCCACTAGGTGCGCAGGCATTCGCACGCCGACCAGAGGCCGTCCCGCCGTGACCGCATTGGGCACGGCAGCCGTGCGCGGCAGCAGCAGTGTCAGCGGCCCCGGCCAGTAAGCCTTCATCAACTTGCGCGCCGCTTCAGGGATGCGCTCAACGAGACCGTCAAGCATTGTTTCATCGGCAATATGCACGATCACCGGATCCCACGCCGGCCGCTGCTTGGCCGCAAAAATCCGCCCCACAGCTGCAGCGTCAAAGGCATTCGCACCTAGTCCGTAGACCGTCTCGGTGGGCAGCGCGACAAGGCCGCCGCCGCGCAGAATCTGCGCCGCGCGCTCTATTGTTTCTTGCGCTTCAGCCAAATCGAGGCGCGCCGGGTCCACAATCAATCGCAGGGTCTTCACACTTTCATTGTCGCCCCTCCGCCGCGCAGCCCGCCACCTGCCGTATACTCGCTTTTACGATGCCCATCGAGACTGAGATCAAATTTCGCGTGGATGACCTGGCTGGACTTTCCCGGCTGCTGGAAGCTGCCGGTTTCACGCTGCAAACGCCGCGCGCCTTTGAGTCCAATGTCCTCTACGACACGCCGGATCGCCAGATGCGCGCCCGCACCGAGATTCTGCGCATTCGTGGCTACGCGGGTCGATGGGTGGTTACGCACAAGCGCCTGCCCGACTCGGGGCCTGGTGAAGATCGCCATAAGCATCGCGTCGAAACCGAGACCGAAGTAGCCGACGGCGCGGCGCTGGAGCAAATCTTCCTCGCCCTCGGCTTGGTTGTGGCCTTTCGATACGAAAAGTGGCGGACCGAGTGGAGCGACGGCGAAGGCCATTGCGTTGTCGATGAGACACCCATCGGCAACTACGCAGAACTGGAAGGATCCGCCGAATGGATTGATTGCATGGCCGCTCGGCTTGGCGTAGAACCGGCGAAGTATATTACCCTCAGCTACGGACGCCTCTTCGACCGCTGGCGCGAAGAGCATGGCTCCGCTGCACTGAATCTTACCTTTGCCGAATGCGCTATCGGTTGAAACCTGCGCTCCGCAACCTCTATTCCAGGGTAATAAGTTTCTAAAAATGCGTTAATGGAGGCTTTCTCAGAGCCGATAACCTCTTTGGACAGGTTGAATTCTCCAGGGAGGAACCCATGACAACAGATCTATTCGACTTTCATTTCAGCGGGTTGCGGCGCAAGGGGGCGCAGATAATCTATGCGGCTGCCATGATCCTGGCGCTGTCCGTTCCCGCCAGTGCAGCAGACACTCGCGCCATTTTATCGCGTGTTCCGCCCGCTTATCCCGAGATGGCCCGGCGCATGAGGATCACCGGCGAAGTCAAGCTCTCAGTCACTGTGGATGCAGATGGCAAGGTGACTGACATAAAAGAGATCGGCGGGAATCATATGCTCTCGATCGCCGCAGAGGATGCAGTGCGCAAGTGGAAGTTTGCGCCTGGGGATGGCGTATCCACGGTGGAAGTGGCTCTTAACTTCGCTCTGTAGAAGCTGATCTGGAGGAACAACGTCTGAGGACGGTGCGGCCTGTCTCACTCGTCCCTTTTTGCGAACTCGCGATTCGCGAGCGATATGGCCCCGCGATTCATGCAGAGATGCAGCCTGCATCCCGACAGTCTAAGGAAAGCGAGGAGGTGATGCAGACAAATGGAAGCAAGAAGTGCCATGCCAATACTTGACCCCAATTCCGACTCCTCAGGCGCTGTCATATCGTCGATTGCGCTCATAGATCCGAATGATCTGTGCCGTAAGAAGGTAGCCGGAGCTCTGTCTGGATTCCAGGGCGCATCAGTGCGTGAGTTTTTCTCCTACCCTGCCGACCTGGACGATCTTCCCCAGATGATGGAGCAGCGTTTCGACGCGATCATTATCGGCCTGGACGATGACCCTGAGTACGCATTCGACATTGTAGAGAGCATCTGCTCCTTCAGTACCACCACGGTGATGGTCTATTCAGCGGAGACCAATCTTGATCTGGCAATTCGCTTCATGCGAGCGGGAGCGCGCGAATTTCTCGTACTGCCTCTTTCTCGCTCCGACCTGGCCGGCGCCCTTGCCCGGGTTTCCATTCGCCGCTCATCGGCTTCTCACGGTAGAAGAGGGGGCAGAAAGTTTTTCGTTTTTCTTGGCGCCAAAGGCGGCTGCGGCGTCACAACCATCGCCTCCAATTTTGCAGTGGCGCTGGCGCAGGAGTCCGGCGCCCGCACACTTTTGATCGATCTCGGCCTGCCGCTCGGCGACGTGGCCATCAATCTGGGAATGGCCGCCCAGTACTCCACTGCCAACGCTCTTCAGGATTCCAGCCGCCTGGACGGAAATTTTCTGCGCTCGCTGCTGGCCCGGCATAGCAGCGGATTATTCGTTCTGGCGGCTCCCGGTGAATTTTCGAATGCCGTGCCCGCGGATGAAGCCATAGATAAACTGCTCTCTGTGGCGCGGCAGAGCTTCGATTATGTGGTCGTCGATGCCGGTTCAAGAACCGACTTGAGGAGCTCGGCGCTCTTTGAAGATTCCGCCAGCCTCTACCTGATCACACAGGTCGGCGTCTCCGAACTGCGCAATGCAAATCGTCTGATTACACAATATTTTTCCGCGCGCGGTCGCAAGCTGCAGATCGTGCTCAATCGCTATACACATCAAGCCCTGATGTTTGATGACAATCAAATTACCAAAGCGCTCACGCGGCCCGCTCAGTGGAAAATTCCCGACGATTTCGCCACCGCGCGGCGCACGCAGAACACAGCCACTCCGGTAGTGATGGAAGATTCACCGATTGCAAGGGTGATCCGCCAGATGTCCAGAACGGCCTGCGGGATGCCGGACAAGCCGGAGAAAAAGAAAGGCTTCTCGCTCTTCAGTCTATTTGCAAAGCCAATGAGCGAAGCCTCTGCCTCCGGCGAAGGATAAAATCAGCAGGCTACTTTCCAACCCTGTGGTACTTTCTATTGTTCCCGCAAGAGCAAGAGTCGTCACCTGCCGTCTAGCTGCTCATGACGCTCGACCGATCATCAAGCCCTCCTGTGACAAAAGGCACAGACAATCGAATCCCGGTTATATTCAGTTGTCATTATCGGAACCTATGTCTCCGACAGGGTGATCCCGCGCCCGGCAAGAAGGAGGCCTAAAATGACCAATCGATATTCAAGGCGAATCTGTATTTTCAGGACGGTGCTTTTCGCCGTGGCATTGACAACCGCTTTGTGCCCCGCGAGCGGCTGGGCACAGATTGAAGGTCCAGCCACCTTCACGCCCGCGATCAGTCAGAAACTCGAAGCGCGCTCGGAGCCTGCCAAAGTTGCAACCGAGGACGTACCCACGCTAACGAGCAAGGGCTATGTCGAAATAGGTTCGATTCGTGCCGGACAGCCAGGAAAAAAGGCCAACGCCGAGGTGAGAAATCGGATGGAATTGGTTATTCTAACGAAGGCCGCCGAGGCCGGTGGCGATCTCGTTTACATTAATACCGACCCGGAATCCATACCAACAGGTAAGTTCAGAAAAACTTGCACCGAACATGATACCGCTCCGTCAACAGGATGGACAGGTGGAACAACGACTTACAGCAACAGTTGCTCGACGGACATTCACGGTTTCCAGCACTGCTTTTCAACCCCCAGCACATCTCCCGGACACCCTACTGGTGGTGGTTATCGTTGCACTAATTGGGAGCAGGTAGAGGTAACGTCTAAAGGATGGGCCACAACGGCCAGGGTCTGGCGTTACGATCCCAAACTGATCGCCGATATTGCAAGCGGAGCCGCTGCACGGAAAGCGGCGTCCGATAAGGCGGAATCACTTCAGGCCAGCGGCACCGGCATCAACGCCAGGGACAAGAATGGCTATACGGCCTTGATACGGGCGATCAGGGACGCGAAACTTGATGAGGCCGAAGCCCTGCTGGATCGAGGCGCGGATGTGAATGTACTCGCAAGCGAGCCAGCGCATGACGCAGGGGATTCGCCGTTGCTGGAGGCGTCGTTCTTTTTGCCGGGGTTGATGAAAACGCTTGTGGAACGGGGAGCGAAGGTGGATGCAGTCGATATTGGCAAAGATACCCCTCTTTATAATTCGGTCTGCATTGCGGATCCGGAGATACTGAAGCTGCTGGTTGAAAAGGGTACCGATGTCAATATGCAGGACAATATCAGTAGAACCCCTTTGATGCATGCGGCGTCGTGCCCTACACCGCGTGTAGAGATAGTGAAAGTACTGCTGGCGTCAGGCGCAGATGGATCTCTGAAGGATTATGCCGGGAAAACAGCAGCGGACCTGGCGCGGGAACAGATGGGAGAAGCAAAAAACTCGGAGGATAAAGAGAAGTTTCAGCAGATGATTCAGTTGCTTAATCAAGGGACGCAAAGTAACACCATTCATAGTGAGAGCGCGCAAAATTACGCCGTCCAAAGTAACACTATCAAAAATGATGCTATCCAAAAGGACACAGTCTTCGAGATGCCCGGTGTCTTTCACATTGAGCTGCCGCAGGGTTGGCAAAAGACAAAAGTAATCGACGACCGCCTTACAGTGGCGGCCTTTTCCAGCAAAGATTTGACGCTGGAAGTGATGCGCGAAGTGAGCAGCAAGCCGGTCGAGCAGTATGTCCAAAGCATCACTGATCGCCGGTTTCGCTACGAGGCTGACGATTATCCCGGCAAATATACGCCGCCGGAGGTGCTCGCCAACATTCCCGGCTACACGGTGGAAGCCACACTTGATTTCGATGAATACACTTCCATAGGAGGACTGCCTGCGCTGTGGATGCGCAATCGCCTGGTGTACACCAAGACGCCTCAAGAGACTCATGCGGCTCGAGTCTGGAGTGTCGTGATCCTGAGCAAGGGCGAGTATTGGAGCCTTGAGTTGCGCGGCGATGATCGTGCATGGCCCGCTGCCGATGACGATCTGCGGCGTATGGTTCGCTCGTTTCGATTGCTGGAACCCACGCTCGGGCGCGTCAAGGCTGCGATTCCTCCAGAGGCCTGGAAACGTGTGCCCGCCACAGTGTCCGAAGGCTCCTGCCAGTTCGTTGGCATTGCCAGCGGCATCGGAGTTGTCGTTCCCTGCGGGTGGGAAGTCACGGATCGAAGGCAAGCGGAGGGTG
>Ga0181517_10001437_pt1 | contig 26488 bp, 13 predicted proteins | sample PEATcosm2014_Bin_31_FD_119748 | JGI IMG/M metagenome (GOLD analysis project Ga0181517, IMG submission 119748) | Peatland microbial communities from MTU Mesocosm Facility, Houghton, MI, USA - PEATcosm2014_Bin01_30_metaG | ecosystem: Environmental > Terrestrial > Soil > Wetlands > Peat | place... | reverse complement strand
TTGTCAAAGAACTCGCGTAGCCAATATGCGAAACGCTGCCCTCTGCTCATTGCTTGCTTTCTATCCTGCCCCGGTCCTATTCCGGAGAATTCTCTCCCCGTCTGCACCCTAACCCTCACTTGCATTTGTATGCAATCCCCCATCGAGTGAACATTCCTAACAGGCGCAACTTCGTCAAAATAATTTATGCTTCCCGGTTTCATTTCGATTCCCCACAGCGATTTGTTGTCAATTCCAAGGGGAGCCATCAATCCTTTCTTCATATATGCGATGTTTGCTAGTAGGTAAGTTCGAGATTTGGAACGATTACGAATGTCGAAGCTCGGATGAAAGTCAACACCCTTGTAACGCCAGTTGTAGCCGACAAGTACATCTGTTGATTGCACAAGACGCTGGAGCATCACGTACCAGAACACGAAGAATAGACCAGCGAGGATGCCGCCGAGACAGCCCGATAATACTTCCATCCAAAACGTCATGCATTAAATTGTAGAGGCATACTGCCCTCAGAGTGGTAGACTTTTCGCAATCCTCTGAAGGGAACCAAACCGCACCAAGACTAGAAGGGATCTTATGAAAAGCCGCCTAACAATTTTCCTTATAGTCGCTTGGTTTGCATTCCCCGTCAGCCCACAAAACAAATCTGGCAAATTTGCCATATCCGTGACGGGGTTAGATGATGCCGCGCCCGTCGCGCAATCCTTGATTAAGAAGCTGAATGCCTCAAAACCATTTGAGGTGGTGGGCAAGAATGATACCGCAGAGGTTGTTGTGCTGGTTTCATGTTCTTCGCGCAAGCAAACCGACCCCTTCTTGTGCATGTATGTCGCACACTTCAACGGGCCAGCGTTTAAGACCTTCTTAGGTGGGGGAATGTGGGCCGCTACAAGCGCGGATGCGGTTTCAGATAATTTCCTTGGGGCGATTGCGCAAGACATTGTGGAGAGATTCGACGATACAAGCAAAGACAATCTGAGGGAGGCTCTACAAGCCTGTCTGCTTATGACAGATTCCAAGTGCAATGTGCCTGACCCGTTACAGAAGGAGTTCAACGCAACACAACTTACTCTTGGGCAATACCTCTTGAAGAAGCACCAATAGGACGCACGACCCGCTCGTGCAAGGAGACGCATTTATGCGATGGCTCTTGTCCAATTACGTTGCTTTTGTGCTAGTAGTGATTCCGGTTGCTGCCCAAAAGCCAGTAATCTTCGATGTCTCTAACGTCGTTATCGGAGCGCAAAGGATTCCAACACTCTACCTTTATGCGGAGGGGAAATGGTCGGACGCTGGCGACCATATCGGGTCGCTTTCTACTCAGATTCAATGCTATAAGGCACTTGGGTTTTGCGATGTTGCCACTGCGTTTACGTTTGGCGTTGAGGCCAATGTTTCCCTCGACTCCTTTGACATTCTTCGCTGGGATGGCAGAGAGATTATCGCGGTGGATAGTTCACCACCTTGCATTGTCAGAACCCTACGAGCCGACCTCGTTGCCAAGAGTATCACTCTTAGCTCAACTTACAAGGGGTCGCGAGAGAAACCAGCCTGCAAAGACAAAGACTGGCCTGACTCTACAGCCGTCTTGTGGGGCGAGGAGGATATATTCAAGGACGCAATCAACAAGGCGAAAACCAAGCAATAGAGCCATTGAAGCCCTTTTCGCGTCCGGTATTTCATACCCAGTTATTCCAAACCAAGCCTTCGCTATCTACACATTGGCTTCACTTCCAGGTCTGCCCGCATGGCAAGCAGCGCCGGTGCAAGGTTAATGGCTGCGGTGAGCCAGGCGGTTTTCCAGAAGCCGAAGACGGGGATTAGATAGGTGCTGAGCAGGAGCGCGCCTGCGCATCCGCCTAGGAGATCGAAGGCATAGAGGGTTCCTAGTCCTGAACGGCCTGCGCGGTCGTGAAGGTAGATCTCTGCCGCGATGGGGAATTGATAGCCGCCTAAGATTCCTGAGATTGCCGCCAAGGCCGGGAGAACCAATTGGGCTGCTAGCCAGGTGGTTGCGCTTCCGGTGAAGTTTTCAAGCAGGCTCACCGCCAGGAGCAGCGCGGGGCAGGACAGGGCCAGCAGGAGTTGCGTGATTGCCATGGTGGAATGGGGCGGACGGCCGAGCGAACGAATGCGGCGCAGGGCGAGCCAGCTTCCGAGGGCGATGCCTGCCATGGAGAGGCCGATGAGGATTGCGAGCTGGTGGTAGACGTAGCCGTAGATGGATTGGAAGGCGAGCAGCAGGAAGATTTCGAGGGCGATGAGCGTGAAGCCGGTTGCGGCGGCGCAGCAGGCGGCGGCGGAACGGGCGCGATGGAAACAACCGCAGATTCTTCGCTTACCACCCCCAGGCTGAAGAAAACGCCTGGGGCCCCTTGCGCTCAGAATGACAGCCGGTACCAGGAGAATTAGGAGCGTGGCGAGGATGTGGGGGAAGGGAATTTGCGCGGCGGCGCGGAACCAGTTGGAGTAACCGGATTTGAACTGGGCGCTCCAGAGCACTACGTCAAAGTAATAGGCGATGGGGGCGAAGTCGCGATTGACGGGCGTGGTGGCGAGCGGCTGGAGTTGCTGCTGAACTTGCATCATGCGGTCGGGCATCATGCGGTAGGGGATGAAGTATTCGCTCACATATTGGGTGTGCAGGTTTCGCTGGTGCAGGCGGGCGATGAGGATTTTTGGGTCGGTGGTGAGGACGTTGGGTTCGGTGGCGGCGAAGAAGTGGATGGTGTCGCCGGGGATGGCGACGACGTAGGGGAAGACCTGGTTGAGGGTTCGCTGAATGCAGCGGAGGAACTCGGCCAGGGCGGGGTCGATGGTTTCTTCTGACGAGCGGAGTTCGAGGGCCAGCAGGCCGCCGGGGGCTAGGTGGGCGCGGGCGGAACGGAAGAACTCGACGGTGTAGAAGCGGTTCAACTGCGCGGTTTGCGGGTCGGGCACGTTGAGGAGGATGGCGTCGAATGTGTCGGAGGTGGTTTTGAGATAGTGGCGGCCGTCAGAGAAGTGGATGTGGACGCGGGGGTCGGAGTTGGACGACTGGGCGGGAAAGAATTGGCGGGCGATGGAGATGAGTGCGGGGTCGAGCTCGACGTAATCGATGCGCTGGACGGTGGGATGACGGAGGGCCTGACCGATGCTGCCGTTGACGCCGCCGCCGATGAGGAGGACGTTCTTGGGCGCGGGGTGCTCGAGGAGCGCGTAGTGAACGGATTCCTCGGCGGCGGCTTCGTCGGGGGCGTTGGCTAGGAGGACGCCGTTGGAGTAGATGCTGCGGATGGGGCCGGTTTGAGTGACTGCGAGATTGCCGTAGATGGAGTCGCGCGTGGCTACAATGTGGAAGCCTTGCCAGAGGCGCTGTTGGGATTGGCGATTAAGGGGCGGGGCTACGTAGATGACGAGAAGGATTGTGAGGAGGGCGGTTGAGGCAGTGAGGGCGGCAAGGCGGCTGCGGCGCATGGGGATGAGCAGGACGGCAGCCATGAAGAGGTTGAGTAGGGAGACGATGGCGGCGATCTGGAAGGACTCGAGGTAGCGGAGCAGGACGATGCTGGCGAGGATTCCGCCCAGGCCGGAGCCGGCGGCCTCAAGCAGGTAAGCGGAAGCGGCGGCGATGCGCGGGGAGACGGCGCGCTCGGTTTCAAGCATGCGGGCGGCGGCTACGAAGAGCGCTCCTGAAAGCAGGCAAAAGAGGCTCAGGCAGACGAGGGAGGCAAGCAGCATGGGCACGGGGCCGACCAGCTCGCCGGGGACGGTTTGAAAGATGGACTTGGAGGCGCGGAGGGCCCAGATGGTTGGGGACAGGGTGAGGGCTAGGAGGGCTTCGAGGGCGGCTACTGCGCAGCGGGCGGTGGTTTTATTGAGCTTGAAGAGGCTGCACAGAGTGCTGCCGGCGGCGGTCCAAAATAGCCAGGTGGCCAGCAGGATGCCTAACGACATTTCGTTGCCGTTGAAGACTTGGATCAGCTTGCGCATGAGAACAATCTGGCCGATAACGGCGCTGAATCCTATCAGCACGAGAGAGGCTGCGACTGAGGCGGGGTTGATTGCGCAGGGTATGGGGACGGGCTGTATTGGCGCTTCCATTCGAACGGAATTAGAAGCTAGTTGGTGGGGAAATGCAAGGGAGAGTGAGGGGATGGGGAAGTGTGGATGATTGAATGGGATTCCCACTCATTCGACAAAAAGAAGTCGAATGGATGGGGCACAGAGTTTAGTGGATCAATAAAAGCTTTCCTTCAGGGGCTAAAGCCCGAACGAGTTTTTCCGCGAGCTGTGAAGTCGTGCCCTTTCAAAACGTCAAGTGAATCAGGATTCCCGTAATGATAGATAGATATGTCTGTTGTCTTACTTTGGCAACTGGGTTGTGTCCCAGCTGCCGCCCAGGGAGCGGACGAGGCCTACGCTTGAAACAAATTGCCGGGTGCGAAGATCGATGTCTGTGCGCTGGTTCTGGATGAGGGTGGCTTCGGAGGTGAGGACTTCAAGGTAGCTGGTGACGCCGCCTTTGTAGCGCTTGTTGGATAGATCGAAGGAGTGCTGGGCTGAGGCTACGGCACGGTCTTCTACGGTGGATTCCTGCTCGAGAATTCTTAGGCTGGAGAGCTGGTCTTCTACGTCGTTGAAGGCTTGGAAGATTGTGTTTCTATAGGCGGCGGCCTGGGCTTCGTAGGTGTGGCGGGCCTGATCAGTGAGTGCGTGGCGCTGGCCGGCGTCGAAGAGCAACTCAGTTGCCTGGGCACCGAGCGACCAGAGCGCGCTTGGGCCCTGAAACAACGTGCCGAGGTCAGTGCTTTGAAAGCCGCCGGTGCCGCCAAGAGTGATGGTGGGGTAGTATGCGCTGATGGCGATGCCGATTTGTGCGTTGGCGGCGGCGGTGAGGCGCTCGGCATTGGCCACGTCGGGACGGCGCTCAAGGAGTTGCGAGGGAACGCCGGTGGGGATTTGGGGCAGTGACAGAGACTCTTCGATCGGCGAGAAAGGAATGCTGAAGTCGGTGAGCCTGCGATTGGCGATGGTGCCGATGGCGTGCTCATATTGGGCGCGCGCCACGCCTACGTCGATGAGTTGGGCGCGCACGGTTTCAAGTTGGGTGCGGGCCTGGGCTACGTCTACATCGGTGGCTACTCCGCCGGAGAGACGGCGCTGGGTTAGGTCGAGCTGGTGCTCGAGATCGGCTACGGTGGACTTCAGCAGTTTGGTTTCGGAATCGAGGCCGCGGAGCTGGAAGTAGTCGGAGGCCATTTCTGCGTGAAGGCTCAGGTCAACGACGGCCATTTGCGCGGCGGTGGCCTGGGCGGTTTCACGGGCGGCTTCGATGGTGCGGCGGATGCGGCCGAAGAAATCCGGTTCCCAGCTTGCCTCGCCGGTGATCTCATAATCGTTGTAGTTGGGGTTGTTCGTTCTATTGAAGAGCGGTTCGTTGAACGAGACTTGGTTGCGCGAGGCGGAAGGCGAGGCGGAGAGGGTGGGGTATAGAGAGGAGCGAGCAACCTTGATCTGATCGCGGGCGGCTAGATAGGTCTCCATGGCCTGGCGGAGTTGCTGGTTATTAGGCTGGCCATTGGGGCTGATCTGTTCTTCCAATTGATTCAACTGCGGGTCCTGGTAAATCTCCCACCATTTTCCGCGAAGCATTCCGTCGGAGGGGTTTGCTTTCTGCCAGCCGCCTCCGGCGGGATTGGGGGGAGGGACGATTGCTGTGGATGCGCCGGTTTCTTTGTAGGCTTCGGGAGCTTCGAAGCCGGGGCGATTGTAGTTGGGGCCGACGGGTTTGCAAGCGGTGAGCAGAGTTAAAGCAAGCAGGCAGATTGCGAGAGAAAATCGAATATTCGGAGGGCTTGATAAATGCGGCAAGTGAACCACCGCTTCGCGGGGATAGCGAGTTAGCAAGTTAGCGGATTTGTGACGTCTTTCCGCTGTTGGCGGGGTCGGCATATTACTTGCCTCCCGCATTGGATTGACTGCTGGGGCTGACTGCGTGGACCTTTTCGCCCTCGATGAGCGAGTCGGGCGGGTCCTGGATTACCAGGTCGGCGGCGCTGAGGCCGGAGACGATTTGCACGTTGGCCCCGTCGTCCTCGCCGATGATGACCGGGACCAGATGCGCGACGTTGCCGTTGACCACGGTGCCTATGCGTAGGCCCTCTCGGCGGAAGATGAGCGCCGCGGCGGGCACGATGAAGGTGGCGCCGGAGGTCGGGGTCTTGAAGTGGACCTGGGCGAGGGAGCCGGGCAGCAATTCGCCGGCGCGATTATTTACATCGATTTCGACCAACAGCGTGCGGCTCACCGGATCGATTGCATCGGCGGTGCGGGCCAGGGTTCCGTGGTAAATTTTGCCGGCGTGCTCAGCAAAGGTGAGGTCGATTTTAGAGCCGCGCTTTACGTTTTGCGAATCAATCTGCGGCAGGTTGGCGTAGACGCGAAGGGTTTGAATGGCCTGCACGTGGAAGAGCTCCTTGCCCGCACCGGCATCGATCAACTGGCCGGTATCTATGTTGCGCGCGGTGACAACTCCGTCAAAGGGCGCATAGACCTTCTCAAAGGCCTGCAATTCGTTGAGCCGCTGGACGTTGGCCTGTGCGGATTTAACAGTGGCGGCGGTGGCGGCGGCCTGGTTTACGAAGGTATCGGTGTCTTGTTGGGAGACGGCATCGGACTTGACCAGCCCGGAGTAGCGGTCGGCTTGAATGTGGGCGTTGTTGGCATTGGCTTGGGCGGTATTCAAGTCGGCCTTGGCCTGGTTCAGTTGCTGGTCGATTTCGGGGGTGGAGATTTCCGCCAGCAGAGCGCCTTTTTTGACTCGGGCACCGATATCGAAGTACCAACGGGTGAGATAGCCGGAGGTGCGCGCGTAGATGGGTGAATCGGTCCATGCGGTCACATTGCCGGGAAGCACAAAGCTGTCAACCGAGGCGCCCTGTCTGGGGGCGACGACGATGACGGTGGGAGCGGCCAGCTCAGTGGTTCTGGCGGCCAGCGCCTTATTGGCATGAGAACGGCTGAGAATGCCAAGGCCCGCCAGCACCGCGGCCACGACGAGCACTACGGCCACGCCCACGAGAGCCAGCCGCGGCGGGATAGGCTTCTGCTCGGGCGCGGTGCCGCGATCGTGATCCGCCTGATGGGCCGGTTGTGAATACGGATTGGATTCATTACTCATTAGACAGTTACTCCGAAAGATCGAACTCGTCCAGCGTCCCAGCCCGCGCCGCGCCTCGCGCCGCCCTGCTGCGGCCTTCAAGCCAGCCGTGGACCACAGAGAAAAATGCGGGAACAAAGAAAAGCGTGGCCACGGTAGCCAGCAGCAGACCGCCGATGACGGCGCGGCCCAGCGGGGCATTCTGTTCGCCGCCGTCGCCCAGGCCCAGCGCCATGGGCACCATGCCGATGATCATAGCCAGGGCGGTCATCAGTACAGGGCGCAGGCGCACAAAGCCGGCATTCAGCGCGGCCCTGCGCGCGTCGCCCACCAGAATCTCCAACTGCTCCCGGGCAAAGCTTACCACCAGAATGGAGTTGGCCGTTGCCACACCCATGCACATGATGGCGCCGGTAAGGGCGGGCACACTGAGCCTGGTATTGGTGAGGAAGAGGAACCAGACGATGCCTGCCAGCGCCGCCGGCAACGCTGAAATGATGATGAATGGATCGAGCCAGGACTGGAAGTTGACCACGATGAGCAAGTAGACCAGCAGGATGGAAAACACCAGCCCGCCCAGCAGGCCGACGTAGGACTTTTTCATGGTCTCGCTTTGCCCGCGCAGAATGAAGTGCGAGCCGCGCGGCAGATCGTTCTGGTGGTTGGCGATTATTTTCTCTATTTTTCGGGTCACGCTGCCCAAGTCAGTTCCATCCACATTGGCATAGATATCGATAACCGGCTGAATGTCATAGTGGCTCACTGTTCCCATCTCCGTGCCCGGCGCAATGGAGGCCAGGTTGCCAAGGACATTGACCGGTGAGGGAACTCCGGGAACCGCGGTGGCGTTTGTGCCCGTTTGTAGAGCGCCGGCGGCCTGTTGCGTCGCGAGTTGGCTGGTAACGGGCAGGCTATTCAGCGCGGCCAGTGAGTCGAGCTTGTATTGCGGGGCTTGGATGGCAATGTTGTAGCTCACGCCGTTTTTCGGGTCGAGATAGAAGTTGGGAGCGGTCTGGAAGCTGCCGCTGAGAGCCACCAGCAGGCTTTGCGCCACATTTTGCTGTGTCAGTCCGATGGTCTGGGCGCGGGTACGGTCCACGTTCACCGTCATGTTGGGATAGTTGAAGGGCTGCTGAATGCGCGCATCGGCGGCGCCCGGAACGTAGCGAACCTCATCGAGTATCCGCTCCGCGAGCGCACGATTGCCATAAAGGTTCGGGCCGACGATCTGGACATCGAGGGGCGCGGAGAGGCCGAAGTTGAGAATCTGCGTCACGATGTCCACGGGCAGGACATAGAAAGTGACGCCGGGATATTGGCGGGCCAGCACATAGCGCAGGCGCTCGACGTAAGCCGAGGTGGAATGGTGATTCTCGCTTAGTTGCACCTGGATATCGGCATCGGCGGGGCCGACCGGCGCCGAGGTGGAGTAAGAGAGATTCGTTCCCGAATAAGGCAGGCCGATGTTATCGACGATGGTAACCACCTCTTTAGCCGGGATCTGTTCGCGGATGGTGGAGTCGATACGGTCGCAGAGTGCGGCCGTCTCTTCGATACGCGTGCCGGTGCGGGCGCGCACATGAATCTTGAACTGGCCTGAGTCCACCGAGGGGAAGAAGTCCTGGCCGAGGGAGGGTAACAGAAGACCTACCGAAGTCAACGCGAAGACTATGAACACGACCAGAAAGACGGCGGAGTAGTCCACGCACACGGTGAGGAGGCGCAGATAGCCGCGGCGAAAGCTCTCAAAGCCCCGTTCAAAGCCCAGTTGGAAACGGACCAGGGGATTGCGGCTGGCTTGCTTTTTTATAGTCTGGGCGTCGTCGTGTTCCAGAAGCAGGTACTTGGCCATGGTGGGCACCAGCGTTCGGGAAAGCACGTAACTGGCCAGCATGGCAAAGACCACGGCCTCGGCCATGGGAACAAAAAGATAGCGAGCCACGCCGCTCAAGAAGAACATGGGCACAAAGACGATGCAGATGGCGAGGGTGGAGACCAGAGCCGGGGTGGCAATCTGCGCGGAGCCGTCGAGGATGGATTGCTCCAGCTCCTTGCCGTCTTCGAGGCTTCGGTTGATGTTCTCAATGGCCACGGTGGCGTCGTCGACAAGGATGCCGACGGCCAGCGCCATGCCTCCCAGGGTCATGATGTTGATGGTCTCGTGGAGCGCGTAGAGCGTGATGAGAGAACAGAGAATGGAGAGCGGAATGGAGACCGCAATGATGATGGTGGAGCGCCAACTACCCAGAAAAACCAGGATCATGATGGCGGTGAGGCAGGCGGCGACGATGGCCTCGCGCACTACGCCGCTGATGGCGCTGCGGACGAAGATCGACTGATCGGAGAGTGCATTCATCCGCAACGCCGGCGGCAACTGGCCCTTGATGCTCTCCAGCTTTGCGCGCACGCCTTCGATGATGTCCAGCGTGGAGGCCGAGCCGGTTTTGAGGATGCTCATCAGCACGGCGCGGCTGCCGTCCACGCGCACGATGTTGGTCTGGGGTGGGTAGCCGTCGCGCACATGGGCCACATCGCCGATGTAGATGACAGCGCCGTTCACGGCTTTAATGGGCAGAGTGTTCAGATCGTTGACCACGGAAGGCGCCGAGTTGGTCTCGACGGCGTACTCAAAGCGATCGACCTTCATGGTGCCGGAGGGCACAATCAGGTTCTGCGCGTTGACGGCATTTACCACATCGTTTGGCGATAGCCCTTTGGCCTGCAGCGCGTGCAGATCGATGTCCACCTGGATCTGGCGCAGCTTGCCGCCGTAGGGGAAGGGGGTATACGCGCCCTCGATGGTGGCCAGTTGCGTTCGGATTGTATTCTGCGCCAGGTCGTTCAACTGCTGCTCGTTGAGGCCCTCCCCGGAGAGGCCGAGCATCAATATAGGCACGCTGGAGGCGTTGTACTGGATGATAAAGGGCGGCGTGGTGCCCGGCGGCAGAGAGCGCAAAAGCGTCTGGTTGATGGCCGTCACCTGGGCCACTGCGTTGCCGATATTGACGCCCGGCTGGAAGAAGATCTTGATGACTGCAACGCCGTTGAGCGATTGCGATTCCATGTGCTCGATATCGTTGACCGTCGAGGTCATGCCGCGCTCGCTGACGTAGACGATGCGGGTAGACATCTCCTGCGCCGAGAGGCCGGTGTAGTTCCACACCACGGAGACGACCGGAATATCGATATTGGGAAAGATATCCGTGGGCATCGACAGAATGCTGAAGACGCCGAGAATCAAAATCAGGAGCGCAAAGACGACAAAGGTATAAGGCCGCCGCAGCGCTAACCGGACAATCCACATAAGGCTGGTACTCGCTCCCGAGCCGGGGCGCTTTTACCATCTCGCCTGCGACCGGTTACTCCTGAACGGAGCGGCAATTCTTCCGGTCCGGTTTGCACCGGCTCACTGGTTCCAAAAGCCTCACGCAACCATTGCCGGGATGCCGGGGCTCAAACCAGGACTGTTGAAATTACTATGGTAGACGAAGTTGAAGTAGAATGCTCAGAATCGGACAAGAAGAGCTTTGCGCATAGGTTAGAGACGCACAGAGAGGCGGGAAAGACCCAATTTCGTGGACCGGGCGCGGCGCCCTGCGCCAGAGGGCGATCTGGACCTGGTGCGGAGAGTGTCAAGGCTGATTCTTCCAGGCCTGACCCCTCGAATCGCGTATCATTTGTCCCACCTCTCCGGCGACGGTTTTGTAGCATGGGAAAAGGGCCAGATGGTTCGATGGGGTGGAATGCTGCCATGAATCCTGAGACTCGCTCTTCAAAGCTCTACCATCGAGTCTGCTGCTTCGTTCTTTTTTTTGTTGCGGCATCGGCCTCGTTCAACGGGTTCTACACGAAATTTCACTTTTACGATTGGGGCTCGAGGACCATACCGCTGCTGCGGCTGGACGCGATGCTGGATGGGACCGGTTTCAGGCCCTTTATCTATCGGCAGATGCTGCCTACTACCGCCAACTGGATGGACAGAGCGACGCCGGAAGCGGTGAAGGCGTGGCTTTTTAACGCGCAGCTCGGGGACCAGAAGCTCCCCGATGAGATGTTCGATTCGCCGATCGCCCGAGACCGGGTTTATTTCTTCCGCTACCTGGTCGTCTATGCCGCCACTTTCCTGTTTGCGCTGCTGGCCGTCTACGCCATGCGGATGGTCTGCCGGGCGCTGGATCTGAATCCAATTGCGGCGGTCTTTGCCCCGGTCGTCTTCATCCTCCTGCTTCCCTATCTTCAGTGCAAGGGCGGCTTCTTCTACGACTATCCCGAACTGGCGCTTATGGCGCTGGCTGTGTGGGCAGCGCTCAAGTTCGACTGGTTTTGGATACTGCCCATTGCCGCGCTGGGCACCTGGAACAAGGAGTCATTCCTGTTTTTCATACCAGCGCTTTATCCCATTCTCCGGCAGCGGACCTCTCGCAACAACGCACTCATAGGCACCGGTGTGCTCTGCCTGGCGAGCGCGGCGGTCTACATTCCCATTAATCTCCGATTCGCGCGGAACCCGGGCGGGACATTGGGATGGGGGCTGATGCAGCAGATCCATTTCCTGCTGCATCCGAGCTTGTGGATCTTCGGCGACCCGCCGCTGGAAAAGACCTACGGATTGCTATTGATGCCGGCCTACACCCTGCTGCCGATGGCCTTGCTGATCTGGACGGCGTGGCGCGGCTGGCGTTATCTCCCGCCCGTGATGCGACGCCACGGCAAATTCGCAGCGGCCATCAACCTGCCGCTTTACTTTCTTTTTGGTAATCCCGGCGAGCTCCGTGCCCTGAGCATGCTTTATGTTACGTTCCTGCTTCTGATTGCAGTCAATTTCATCGAATGGATCAGGCGCGGCAGGAGTGGCGACCGGGTATTGGCTTAGAAGCGCCTGCGTGCCTTGCACCCGATCCAGCTTCGAAAGCCTGAACGTCGCCCGGTTCGATACAATAATCACAACTCGCACCCTGAGGGAATGCACTGCTCAGCAGCCTGCGGTGAGAATTCGCCTTCTGTTTGGCGACGGGCCTGACGAGACTTGGTTGATACTTGAGCCTCCCCAAAAACGAAACGGGCGGGTTTGCTTTTTGCCCGGCTAGAAGCAATTAAGCCCTCGGTGGGCATTGAAAACAAAAGAGATTGACAGGAATTGAAATTATGTCCATAGAAGGCACTCCGGAGTCCTATCCGCCCACAAACAGCGCAATCGAACAGCCGGTTTCGAGCAAGGGGTTCTGGATTCGAGTCTTTGTTTACCTGGCGCTGGCGTGCTTGTTGGGTCTTGGCGTCTGGCGAATCTACGAAAATCATCAACTGGCTGCCCAAAAAAGCGCCAGTCAGGAGGCGGAGTTGCTCAGCCGGCCGGTTCCGGTGCAGGTGGCGGCGGCTGAGCGGAAGCCAATGCCTATCTATCTGACGGCGCTTGGGACGGTCACTCCTTATATGAGCGTGACGGTGAAGGCGCGAGTGAGCGGCGAACTGGAGCCGGTGAAATTCACCGAGGGGCAACAGGTGAAGCAGGGTCAAACCATTATGACGATTGACCCCAGACCCTATAAAGCTGCACTGGACCAGGCCAAAGGCACGCTTGCTCACGACCAGGCGCTGCTCAAAGACGCGCAGGTGGAGTACAAGCGCTACAAAGCGCTCTTCGATGCGGGCGTGACCTCAAAGGAAACGCTCGATGCCGACGAGGCGGCACAGGGCCAGTACCTGGGCGCAATCGAGGCCGATAAGGGAGCGATTGAAACCGCGCAGTTGCAGCTCGACTGGTGCAGCATTCAGTCGCCTATCAATGGGCGCATCGGATTGCGGCTGGTGGATCCCGGAAACATTATTACCGCGAACACCACCAACCTGGTGATCATCAACCAATTTCAGCCCATCGCCGTTTACTTCACGCTGCCTGAGAATGAACTGCCGCAGGTGCTGCACAAGCTGGCCACGGAGAGGCGGCTGCCTGTGGATGCTTACGACCGCGGCGACGTGCAAAAGCTGACGGAGGGCCTGTTGCTCACCGCCGATAACCAGATTGACACCACCACCGGAACCGACAAGCTGAAGGCAGTGTTTGACAACAAGGATCAATCGCTCTTTCCCAACCAGTTCGTCAATATTCACCTGGTGATGGAAGACCGGCCCAATGCGCTGGTGGTGCCGTCGGCGGCGATTCAAACCGGCCAGCAGGGATCGTATGTGTGGACCATCGCTACCGATGCCAAGGGGACTGCGACTGCAAAGATTCAACAGGTGAATGTGGCCCTGGCCGAGGGACAGGTCACCATCCTGAACGGCGGATTGAAAGCGGGAGATAACGTGGTGGTGGACGGCGCGGACCGGCTTCGCAACGGGCAGATCGTTGTTGTGAGCACGGCTCGACAGAATACGAAACAAAGCCCAGCAGGGCAGGATCCGAATCAGGCTGACGGTCCATTCAGTAACCAAGGGAACGGCAACCAGAAGAGGACGCAGCAGTGAGCCTGAGTCCTTCCCGGCCGTTCATTCTGCGCCCGGTAGCTACTTCGCTGCTGATGGCGGCGATTTTGCTGGCGGGTTTTGTGGGTTACCAGCAGTTGCCGGTCTCCGCTCTGCCTGAGGTGGATTACCCCATCATCCAGGTGCTCACCTTCTATCCCGGCGGCGGACCCGAAGTAATGGCTTCGTCAGTGACTGCGCCGCTGGAGCGCCAGTTTGGCCAGATGCCGGGGCTGAAGCAAATGACGTCGGTCAGCTCCGGGGGCGGTTCTGTCATTACTCTCGAGTTCAACCTGGACGAGAACATCGATGTGGCGGAGCAGGAGGTTCAGGCGGGCATCAATGCGGCCAACAGCTTTCTGCCCACCGATCTGCCCAATCCTCCTATTTACAGCAAGGTGAATCCCGCCGACGCGCCCATCATGACGCTGGCGCTGACTTCCACTTCACTGCCGCTGGACAAGATTGAAGACGCCGCCGACACGAACCTGGCGCAGAAGATTTCGCAGGTCACGGGCGTGGGATTGGTTTCGATTGCCGGCGGACAAAAACCTTCGGTGCGCATCCAGGCCAATCCGGCACAGCTGGCTGCTTACAACCTAAGCCTTGAGGACCTGCGCACCGCCATCAACTCCGCCAACGTCGACCAGGCCAAAGGGACACTCAACGGCTCGCGCCAGTCTTATACCATCGGCGCCAACGACCAGTTGCTTTCGAGCGCCGACTACCTGCCGGTGATTGTGGCCTATCGAAACGGAGCGGCCGTTCGCGCCTCTGACGTAGCGACGATCGTGGATGCCGCAGAGAATATGCAGCAAGCGGCCTGGATGGACCGCCAGCCTGCGGTGATCGTCAATATCCAGCGCCAGCCCGGCGCCAACATCATCGCCGTGGTGGATCGCATCAAGAAGCTGCTGCCGCAGTTGCAAACGAGCATGCCGGCCACCATACAGGTGAAGGTGCTTACGGATCGCACCATAACTATCCGGGCCTCAGTAAGAGACGTGGAGTATGAGCTGATGCTCACCATAGCGCTGGTGGTGATGGTGATCTTTCTCTTTCTGCGCAACCTGGCTGCTACCGTCATTCCTTCAGTCGCGGTGCCGCTTTCGATTGTGGGCACATTTGGCGTGATGTACCTGCTGGGCTACTCGCTCAACAATCTCACATTGATGGCGCTGACGATTTCGACAGGGTTCGTGGTGGACGACGCCATCGTGATGATCGAGAATATCTCGCGGTTCATTGAAGAAGGCGATAGTCCTATGCGCGCCGCGCTCAAGGGCAGCGAACAGATCGGCTTCACCATTATGTCGCTGACGGTTTCGCTGATTGCGGTGCTCATCCCGCTGCTCTTTATGAGCGACGTGGTGGGGCGGCTCTTCCGCGAGTTTGCCGTTACGCTGGCTGTGACCATTCTGGTCTCGGCGTTCGTCTCGCTGACGCTGACGCCGATGATGTGCTCGCGCATTCTTCAGGACAAGGCGGTCGCAAAACAGACTCGCTTCTACTATTGGTCAGAAAAAGTATTCAACAGCGTGATTGCCTGGTATGGCCGCACCTTGCAAGTGGTGCTGCGCCATCGCTTCACTACGCTGATGGTCACCATCTCCACTTTTGTGGCTACTGTTCTACTTTTCATTGTGATTCCCAAGGGATTTTTCCCGGTGCAGGATACGGGCGTGATTCTTGGCATCAGCGAAGCTCCACAGACGGTGAGCTTCACCAGTATGGCCCAGCGGCAGCAAAAGCTGGTGGACACTTTGCTCGAAGATCCGGCGGTCGATCACGTTTCTTCGTTTATTGGAGTAGATGGAACCAACACCACGCTGAACTCGGGCCGCATTCAGATCAACCTCAAGCCGCTCGATGTGCGCAAGATTTCTGCGGCAGATGTGATCCGCCGTTTGCATGCAAAGCTGGAAGGCGTTGAAGATGCCGAGGGCATTCAGCTTTTTTTGCAGCCGCTTCAGGACCTGACGGTAGAAGATCGCGTGAGCCGGACTGAATTTCAATACTCGCTCGAAGATCCCGATCAAAACGAGCTGGCTACTTATACGCGCAAGATGGTCAACGAATTGAGCAAGGAAAAAGTGGTAACCGATGTGGCGAGTGACCTGCAGGACCAGGGGCTGGGCGCTCAACTGGTGGTCGATCGCGATACCGCGGCACGGCTGGGCGTGGCCATGGCCGACATTGACAACACACTTTACGACGCCTTCGGCCAGCGCCAGGTCTCCACCATCTTTACTCAGCTCAACCAATACCACGTGGTGATGGAGGTCGGACAGAACTTCCAAACCGACCCTGGTACGCTGAGCAATCTCTACGTTAAATCGGGCAACGGGACCCAGGTGCCGCTCAGCATGCTGGCCCACTGGGAGCAGTCTCGCGCACAACTGGCCATCGGCCACCAGGGACAGTTCCCTTCCACCGTGATCAGCTTCAACCTGGCTCCGGGCAAGGCACTGGGCGACGCCGTGAAGGCCGTCAATCGCATCGAGCAGCGTATTCAGATGCCGGCCGCCATCAATGCCAGTTTTCAGGGAACGGCCGCGGCATTTCAGACTTCGCTGGCCAACGAGCCGCTGCTGATTCTGGCTGCGCTGGTCACCGTTTATATCGTGCTGGGAGTGCTGTATGAGAGTTACATTCACCCCATCACGATTATCTCTTCGCTGCCTTCGGCGGGCGTCGGAGCGCTGCTGGCGCTGATGATTACGCGCACGGAGTTCAGCGTCATTGCCCTCATCGGCATGATCCTGCTTATCGGCATCGTGCAGAAGAACGCGATCATGATGATCGACTTTGCGCTGCATGCCGAACGCAACGAAGCCAAAACGGCAGAGGAGGCAATCTTCCAGGCCTGCAAGCTGCGCTTCAGGCCCATTTTGATGACGACAATGGCCGCCATGCTGGGCGGATTGCCGCTCGCGCTAGGCGGGGGTGTGGGCGCGGAGTTGCGCATGCCGCTGGGCGTGACCATTGTCGGCGGACTGCTGCTGTCGCAGTTGCTCACGCTTTACACTGTGCCGGTTACTTACCTCTACTTCGATAAACTGGCGCAGCGGTTCAAGCCGCGCGAGATCCACACCACCTACGGACAGCAGCCTGCGAGCGCGGACTGAGGAGCCACAAGCATGCACCTCTCCGCGCCATTCATCAAACGCCCGGTCGCCACATCGCTGCTCTCGCTGGCGCTGCTGCTGGCTGGTTCGGTGGCTTACTCACTGCTGCCCGTAGCCTCGCTGCCCAATGTGGACTTTCCGGTGATTGGCATCAGCGCGGGACTGCCGGGCGCGAGTCCTGAGACCATGGCCTCTTCGGTTGCTACTCCGCTGGAGCGGCAGTTCGGACGCATCGCCAGCGTCAACCAGATGACCTCGGTCAGCACGTTGGGCGCGGCTTCAGTGGTTTTGCAATTTGACATCAATCGCAATATCGACGCCGCGGCTCGCGACGTGCAGGCGGCTATTAACGCTGCGCGCAACCAGTTGCCGTCTTACCTGCCTCAGAATCCAAGCTACCGCAAGGCCAATCCCGCTGAGTCTCCGATCCTGATCCTGACACTGACATCGGATGTGGTGCCCAAGCCACAGATTTACGATATGGCCGACTCGATATTGGCGCAGAAGATAGCTCAGATCGATGGTGTGGGCCAGGTGTTTGTCTTCGGCAGCTCGAGCCCCGCGGTGCGCGTGGAGTTGAACCCCATGCAGCTTGGCTCGAACGGCATCGGGCTGGAGGCGGTGCGCACGGCGCTGGCCAATGCCAATGCCAATCGGCCTAAAGGCGGTTTTCAGGATGCAGGCCATCGCTGGCAGATCGCTGACAACGATCAGATGTTCACAGCCAGCGACTATGCGCCCATCATCGCCGGTTACAATCGGCAGACCGGCGCGCCGGTGCGCATCTCCGACCTGGGCACTGTGGTAGACAGCGTCGCCGACATTCACACCGCAGGCATCTCCGGCATCAATCCTGACAAGGGCCCGCCCGGCCAGCTCAAAGACGCTGTTCTCGTGGTCGTATTCAAAAGCCCCGGAGCCAATGTCATTTCGACCGTGGATAACGTGATGGGCAGGATGTCGCGTCTGCAGGCCTCTATCCCACCCACCATCAAGATTGACGTGGCCATGGACCGCACCACCACAATCCGCGCCAGCGTTCACGATGTGGAGATTTCACTTCTGATCAGCGTGGTGCTGGTGGTGCTGGTGGTTTTCATGTTTCTGCGCGAGGTGTGGGCCACCATCATTCCGTCGATCGCCGTGCCGCTCTCGCTGGTGGGCACATTCGGCGTGATGTACCTGCTGGGCTACACCATCGACAATCTCTCGCTGATGGCGCTGACCATTGCCACAGGATTTGTGGTCGACGATGCCATCGTGGTGATTGAGAATATCACTCGCTATCTTGAAGACGGTATGAAGCCCTTCGATGCTGCAATGAAGGGCTCGCGCGAGATCGGCTTCACGGTGCTCTCGATGAGCACTTCGCTGATCGCCGTCTTCATTCCGATTCTGTTGATGGGCGGGATTGTGGGCAAGCTCTTCCGAGAGTTTGCCGTCACTCTCAGCGTGGCGATTGCCGTCTCGCTTCTGGTTTCGCTCACTTGCACGCCGATGCTGTGCGCGCAGTTTTTGAAGCAACGCGACGAAAGCCGGCACGGACCCATCTACCGCTTCAGCGAGAACGCATTCCAGCGCCTTCACTACGAATACAACGCTGCGCTGCGCTGGGTGCTGCGCCATCAGACGCTGATTCTCTGCGTGGCCATTGGAACGGCGTTCCTGAACGCATTTCTCTTCACGATCGTTCCCAAGGGCTTCTTTCCGCAGCAGGACACGGGCCGGCTGGGCGGCCAGACCATGGCCGCGCAGGACATCAGCTTTCCCGCCATGCGCGACAAGCAGCGCCAACTGGCGCAGATGACGCTGGAAGATCCGGCGGTGCGCTCTGTAACGGCTTTTGCGGGCGGCGGCCGCAACAGCAATAATGTGGGCTTCATGTTTGTCAGCCTCAGGCCGCTCGATCAGCGCCCCGGTCGTGTCTCCGCCGACGATGTGGTCAACCGCCTGCGCCAGAAGCTCACCAGCGTGCCCGGCGCAACGCTTTTTCTTCAGGCCTTTCAGGACATTCAGATCGGCGCTCGCAACGCAGCCGCGCAATACCAGTACACGCTATCGGACGAAAATCTGAGTGAGCTGAACACCTGGGCGCCGCGGTTCGAGGAACGGGTCAGAAACATGGCTCAGTTGCGCGACGTCTCCACCGACCAGCAGAACAATGGACTGGCAGCCAACCTGGTGATCGATCGCGATACCGCTTCGCGACTGGGAATTACCGCCGCGGCCATCGACAGCGTGCTCTACGATGCCTTTGGGCAGCGGGAAGTCTCCACAATGTATACCGCGCTCAACCAGTACTACGTGGTAATGGAGGTCGATCCAAAATACCAGCTCAGTCCCGACGCGCTCAACGGCATTTACATCAAGGCCAACAATGTTGTGGGCGCCACCACAGCTATGCCAAGGACGGTTGCGGCGATAGCACCTGCCGGTCCGGCTGCGGCACTCTTTTCTTCTTCAGCTACGGTTCCCGCAGTACTTTCGCCCACTGCGGCGATCGCGGCCGCAAACGCTGTTCCGGCTGCTGCTGCCCCAACTTCTTCATCGGGCGGCGCAATGGTTCCGCTCTCTACGATCGCTCACTTTGAGCGCCAGCGCACTTCTCTGGCGGTTAATCACCAGGGCCAGTACCCGGCTGTTACCGTCACCTTCAACCTGGCGCCAAACGTTGCTTTGGGCGATGCCGTCACCGCGCTCGAAAAGGCGCAGAGCGAAATGGACATGCCCAGCGGCATTCACGCCACCTTCCAGGGAACCGCGCAGGCTTTCCAGGACTCGCTCAAAAACGAGATATGGCTCCTTGTGGCCGCGCTGGTCGCCGTCTATATCGTGCTCGGCATTCTCTATGAGAGCCTGATCCACCCACTGACGATTCTTTCTACGCTGCCCCCGGCCGGCGTCGGCGCCTTACTTGCGCTGCTGCTCACCGGAACCGAACTGAGCATCATCGCGCTCATCGGCATCATCCTGCTTATCGGCATCGTGAAGAAGAACGCCATTATGATGATCGACTTCGCCTTGCAGGCGGAGCGCGAACAAGGGTTGCCGCCGGTCGAGGCAATTTACCAAGCGTGCTTGTTGCGCTTTCGCCCCATCATGATGACCACGATGGCCGCGCTCTTCGGCGGATTGCCGCTGGCCATCGGTATGGGCGTCGGCTCAGAGCTGCGCAAGCCGCTGGGCATCACCATCGTCGGCGGCCTCATCGTTTCACAGATGCTGACGCTCTTCACGACGCCGGTGGTCTACCTCTTCTTCGACCGCCTGCAATGGAAATTCATGAAGCTTCGCCGCATTGGTGCGGAGCTGGAGGAAGCGCCGGGGGATTGAGGTAGGTATCCCCGGCTCACTTCGCGAACGCTTCTTCCGCCACCTTCACCTTCTCGATCAGCGTCACAGGATAGTAGGCGTTGCGAGCGTACTGGTTCATCATGCGGTTGGTGTTGAAGTAGGAACCGTTGTAGGCCAGTGTGTGGCGCATCAGCTTCGCCCACTTCTCAGGCGCATCGAGGTAGAGCGGAATCACGGCCGTTTCAAGTTTTTTATAGAGCGAGGCCGCTTCCTCCTGGTCGTTGGCGCCGTCCTCGATGGCCCAGCCGGTGAAGCCCTCAATGCAGCCCTCGATCCACCAGCCGTCAAGAACCGAGAGGCTGGGAACCCCATTCATTGCGGCTTTCATGCCGCTGGTTCCAGAGGCTTCGTAAGGACGCCGCGGCGTATTTACCCACAGGTCCACGCCGGCGGTCATCAGCGCGCCCAGGCTCCAGGCGTAATTTTCGAGGTACACAACTCGCAGCACGCCGTTTGAATATTTGGCCGCATCTTCGACTACCTCCTGGATCAACTTCTTGCCGGGCTCGTCCTGCGGATGGGCCTTGCCGCCAAAGATAATCTGTAACCCGCCGGCAGCGGCGGCGATCTCCGCCAGCCGCCTGGGGTCGTTGAACAACAGCGTGGCACGTTTGTAAGTGGCAGCGCGACGAGCAAACCCCAGAGTCAGCACTTTTGGATTCAGCACCAGCCCGGTGCTCGAGGCAACTTCAGTGAGCAGCGCCTCCTTGTTGCGATCGTGCGCCGCGAGAATATCCTTTTCAGGGAAATCGATGGCACTACGCAGGTAATGATTGTCGCGCCGCCACGAGGAGTAGTTCGCATCAAGCAACTGCTGGATGGGCTCGGAAATCCAGGTGGGTGCGTGAACTCCGTTGGTGATCGAGTCAATCGTGAACTCCGAAAACATTTCCCGCGAAACTTTTGCATGCTGCATGGATACGCTGTTGGCGTAGCGCGAAAAGTTAAGCGCCAGCAGAGTCATGTTCAGCATGCCGTCGCGAAAGCATCCCAGCTTTTCCAGTCTCGCTGTCCGGTCGCCTCCCAGAATGCGAATGGTCTGCTCCAGAGAAAATCGATCGTGGCCGGCGGGAACCGGCGTGTGTGTGGTGAAGACGCACCTCCGGCGCACCGAGGCGAGATCAGTTTCAGTGGCCGCGCTGAGCGGTCCGCCGCCCAACTCGCTTTCAAGCAGCGCCAGGGTGAGCAGTGCCGCGTGGCCTTCGTTCATGTGGTACACATTCACCCGGTGGCCAAGCGCGTGGGCCATGCGAGCTCCGCCCATGCCCAGCACAATCTCCTGCTGCAAGCGGTAGTTGCTGTCGCCGCCGTAAAGGTGATCGGTCAAACCGCGGTCCCATCCCGAATTAACCTCAAGAACCGTATCAAGAAGATAGATCGGGACCACGTGCCCGTATCTTCCTACCAGGTCATAGCGCCATGCACGCACGGTAACAACGCGGTCTTCCACCGCAACCGTGACACGCGCCGGCTCCTCGGTGCAGAAGTTCGCAGGATTCCATTGCTGAACGTCTTCGCTTTGAATGCCTTTGCCGTCGAGATGCTGCTGGAAGAATCCCTTGCGGTGCAGCAATGAGAAGGCCATTAGCGGAATTCCCAGATCGGCAGCTGAACGCAACGAATCACCAGCCAGAACGCCAAGGCCGCCGGAATAGGTGGGCATGGAAGGATTGATCGCAATTTCCATGGAGTAGTACGCCACCAGGCCTTCACTGGGGAATTTTTCATAGGAAAATGGTTCTGATTTTTTCACTTGCATTGTCTTTTTATTTCTCCGCGGCGCTTCCAGGCTGCGAGGCGACGATCCAGGAACAAGGGTCCGAATAAAACTGAAAAATCTGCCCGGTCTCGATTGAACCAAACATCACTTGATTTTAGCAAGGAATGCCTGAATTCAGCGCATGCGGAGCCTGGGCATCCTGTCCGCCACGTTTGATCATCTTGCCTGTGCAACCTTTTTGGCATTCATATGGGCTAGAGTTAAATCGAGGTTCTGCCTCGCGCCGGCATAAGTTGGATCAATTGTGATTGCATCTCTGAACTGCTCGATTGCTTTTTCGTAATCTCCAAGCTGAAACAGGGCCACGCCGAGGTCATCGTGCGCGTGAGGGCTTGCGGGGTCGAGCCGCACTGCCTTGGTAAACTCAGCGACCGCCGCGGGGATCTGGTGCGCCTCGATAAGAATCACTCCGATTCTCGAATGGGGCATTGCCTGATTGGGATTGATGGAGAGAGAAAGCTCGAATTCCTTTAGTGCTTCCTGCTTCTGTCCCTCTTTCTCTAAAATAATGCCTATGTTGTTATGCGCATCGAATACATTCGGATCGTTGGCCAGCACCTGGCGGTATTCTCGGGCAGCCTCATCAAGTTTGTCCTGGGCGCGAAGAGCATCGGCAAGAAAAAGCTGCGCGGGTTGAAAATTAGGGGCCACGGCGAGCGTTCTTCGGCTATAAGTTTCCGCATCTTGTGGCTTGTTCATCAAGAGCGACCATCGCGCCATATTATTCAACGCATCGCGGAAATTGGGATCCAGGCGCAATGCGGCTTCGAGGCGTTGACCCACAAGCGGGAGATTGCTCCAATCATGGGTCTGCCCCATCAGTTGCATCATGCAATAGGCTGAGTAAGAAAGGATTAGAGGCTTGGTGGAGTTATAGAGAAGCGAACGATCAACATAGTCCTGAGCCTCGGCTAGCTTTCCTGCGTTCTCGTAGGCCATGCCCAGGCTGAAATTGGAAAGCGCACCGCGCGGGTCGACCTGGAGAACGTGGCTGAAGAGAGTTATGTTATCTTTCCATATCTTCACCTGCGCGTAACTCCTGACTGCGCACGCCGCGATTACCAGAATCGCGAGTAGCTGGGTTGCGATTCTCAAGTTTGGCGATTTGGAAACGGCTTCACCTATCAACCAAACGACGGCGATAAATATGCCGATCAGAGGGAGATAGGTATAGCGCTCGGCCATGAACTGCTCTCCTACCTGCACGAAACCGATCACCGGCACAAATGTTCCAAGAAACCACAGCCAGCCGACGAGGCAATAAGGCTTATCTTTGCGAAAGTGCCAGCAGGCGATGGTGATCAGAGCTAGCGCGGCGATCGACAAGATTGCAGCAGCATACTGAATATGAACTACATCGTAGTAATAGTAGGCCGTGAGCGGGTTGGGCCAAAATGTGAGCAGCAGGTAGCGGCAGTAACCGATTGCCGCATTGAGGGTTCGCTGCCACAAAGGCAACTCTTCGAGCAGAGCTACCGAATGACCGGCACGCTGCGCGATATAAGTGACGATGCTGGAGGAGATAGCCATGATAAAAAGCGGCCATTTCTCCAGGCATAACTTCCAAAAGGATGAGAACCATTGAGCACAGGCTTCCGGGTCGAAGGAGATTCTGCGTAATGGCCAAATATCCAGCAAGAGCAACGTAAACGGAAGTGTAACAGCCATTGGCTTTGACATGAGCGCACAGGCGAAGGCGCAGACGACCAGTAAGTACCGCTTCCAGGAAGGCTTGCGAAGATTCCACGCATATGCGAGTAATGTGGCTAAGAAGAAAAATGCGCACAAGACGTCTTTTCGCTCGGCAAGCCAGGCAACGGATTCGACATGAACCGGGTGCAGCGCGAAGAGGAATGCAACCATTGCGGAACGGCCCAGGAAGCCGGTCATGTAAAGGAGCAGAAGAAAAAGCAGGATTGAATTGGTAGTGTGAAGAAACAGATTGGTTAGATGGTGGCCGGCGGGATTGTTGCCGTAGAGACTCCAGTCCACCATATGCGAAATCCATGTGAGCGGGTGCCAGTTGGAGACGCGAAAAGTGGTGAATGCCCACTGGATGCTTTCGATGGTTACGCCCTGGTGCACATCGCGGTTCTGCACGACGTAGTCCATGTCGTCGTAGGTAAGGAAACCGTTGTGACGCACACCTTGAAAGGTGAGGAGGGTCGATAGAGCAAGCACAAAGCAAACGACGGCAACTTGCCACGGCTTATAGGTCGCGGAAGGAACGAGAGCGGATTTGCCGGTTGCTGCTTCGGGCGAGCGCTTGAATTGAGGTTTGCGCTGACTCGATTTCTTTGCCATGATTGCTAACCTCCAATCATTCTAATGATGAAGGTGATTTGATTTGCATTTGTGAGCTAAGACGGCGATCGTTTCCGCCTTGTGGACGGATCGGGATCGGGAGCAAGAATGCTTGTGGGGCGCGGTCGTTAACGACTACTCCAGCCGGTGAGCTCCTCCGGATGCGTGGCAGATGTGAATCTGCGGCACGATGCCGAATTGTGCGGTATAGCGCTTGCCCAGTTCCTCAGCAAAGGCCGGGGCCTGGGCTTGCTCGACCACATTGACGGTGCAGCCGCCAAAGCCTCCGCCGGTAAGCCGCGCACCGATCAGGCCGGGCAAATCCTGCGCCAGGGCGACCATCGCGTCGGCCTCTACGCAACTGCCTTCGAAATCCTTGCTGTAGCTGGTGTGCGCTTCGGCCATCAGACGGCCCAACTCGGCCAGATCGCCCTTCAACAGCGCTTCGCAGGCGGCCACTGTGCGCAGGTCTTCGCTGATCACGTGACGTGCGCGCATGAGCGACTTGGGCGCCATCTCAGAGCCCCACTTATCAAGATCCTCAAGCGTGGCATCGCGCAAAAAGGGAACTCCGGGGCGATGGCTGGCGATGACCGCGCAGGCGGCCTCGGATTCGCGGCGGCGGGTGGGATAATCGCCGCCGGCAACCGAGTGCTTGACCATGGTGTTGGCGATGACCAGCGCCACGTGGGAGGGAATCGGCGCCAGCTTGAAGCTCAGATCGCGGCAATCGAGCAGCAGCGCGTGATCTTTTTTGCCGTTGGCACTGATGAACTGGTCCATGATGCCGCAACTTGCGCCCACATACTCGTTCTCCGCGCGCTGGCAGAGCCTGGCCAGCACGGGGCCTGGGTAACTGGCGCCGATGAGCGAGAGAACGGCCAGAGCGGTGACTACTTCAAGGGCTGCCGAACTGGAGAGGCCGGAGCCTAGCGGCACGTCGCCCCACAGGGTCAGGCTGAAGCCTGGGAATTTATGCCCCTCGCCGGTGAGGATCGAGACCACTCCGATGGGGTAGTCAGTCCAGTGTTGGCTGGCTTTGGCGGGAAGCGCCGCCGCATCAAAGTACCGCTCCTCCTGGTAGTTCTCAGAGTAGATGGCGATCTTGCCGTCGGTGCGCGGCGAAATGGCAGCCAGCGTGGCAAAGTCAATGGCCACGGGCATCACAAAGCCCTCGGCGTAATCGGTGTGCTCGCCGATCAGGTTAACGCGGCCCGGGGCCACAAAGACGGCCGGCTCCGCATGGAAGCGGGCGATGTGCATGGAACGCAAAACGGCAGGATCGTGCATGAAAGTTCACTCCTCGAATGGTTTTAATCGCAACGAACTAACGAACCTTTGATTAAGTCCTGCTCTCCATCGAGCTTTCCCTCAGGGGCTAGAGCCCAAGTAGATTATGTTGGACTTGCGGCACGACTAAAGTCGTGCCCTTTCAAAACACCGACTTATTCAGATGTCCCCTACATTTCCAGGACCTCAGCGCAAGCCGCGATCCATCGCTCCCAAATTCTGTCGAGCCACTCCTCATGCTCGGGCTTCATTAAGACAGAGCGCAGGCAGGTCACTAATCCGGCCTCAGACCCATTTACTCCACTGCCTACTGGCTGAAACCAGGTCACCGGCAATTGTACAAGGGCCAGGTGCAAATCGCGGGCGGCGCAGGCTGCAAAGGTTTTTTGAGCCAGATCGGAGGACTGCTCGCTGGTCCTGGCAGCCAGCTTCCAGACCACAATATCCAGCTCGGGCGCGCCTGCCGCGAGCGGTTGGAAGCGCGCGTCATCTCGCAGCCGGCGGTCCAGTTCTAAAGCCGCCGCACGGCCCTGAGCCAGTCCGCGCGCAAACGTGCCACCCGGCTTCAGCGGCAAAAGCTTTTGCGTGGCCCACAGAGCAACGGCCGAGGCTCCGGCGCGCGAGCACTCCAGGCTGATCTCGCCCAGGTGCAACTGCTTCGACGTGAAGTAGGTATAGGGCGAATCATGCTTGTAAAAGCGGCCTACTGCCGGATCGCGAAAGAGCACACATCCGCAGCCATAGGGTTGCAAACCGTGCTTGTGCGGGTCGATCACGATGGAGTCGGCCTCACCGGCAGCTGCGTAGGCCCTCCGCGCAGGTTCGTCCAACGCCTCAGGAATCAGGCGGAAGTAGCCGCCGTAAGCTCCGTCCACGTGCACGCGGAATTCGTATCGCTTGCGAAGCTCAAGGATTTGGTCCAGCGGGTCCACCGATCCTGTGGCCGTGGTGCCCAGCGTTACCACCACTGTGCCCACATCGCCATTGCGCAACTCGGTTTCGAGAGCCTCTATATTCATGCGCCCGCGATTG
>Ga0181517_10001435_pt1 | contig 26514 bp, 21 predicted proteins | sample PEATcosm2014_Bin_31_FD_119748 | JGI IMG/M metagenome (GOLD analysis project Ga0181517, IMG submission 119748) | Peatland microbial communities from MTU Mesocosm Facility, Houghton, MI, USA - PEATcosm2014_Bin01_30_metaG | ecosystem: Environmental > Terrestrial > Soil > Wetlands > Peat | place... | reverse complement strand
GTTATCGAGCCTGTTTACCCGGCCCAAGGCGTTTCACGAGGCGGGCGGCGGGCGATTGCATCGGAGAGATCTGGGGCTGGAGAACGCGCGGAATGCCTTGGTGGAGATGTATTTGCTCGCCCACTGCAACTCACTGATCTATAACAATAGCTGGTTTTCTTACTATGCTCGACTGACCGGGCAATTCGACATTCCACCGGTCAATCTTCATCCGGATACCAGGTACGCCACGCTATGAATTTCCTGCTCGCAAACGATACGCGCGGATCTGTGCGGGGAGAGCATTGGGGCTCCTGGCTGACTACAACGAATCTGGAACAGCTCCTCTCACGCGTTGGCCTTACCATCGCCGATCGTCTGCCGCTCGGACGGCTCAAGCCGGTCGAAGCGGTGTGGAAGCGCATCGAAAAAGCCGGCATGCTGGTCATCAATGGAGAGGGCAGCGTTCATTCCGGAACGCCTACAGCCGTTGCTCTACTTAATTCCCTCAAGATGGCGCGGGAGCGAAACGTTCGTGTCTGGATTGTGAACCACGGCTGCTGGAATTGCGATGAGCTGATCGAGATGTACAAATACGCCGACTTCATTGCGGTGCGTGACGTCGCCAGCTTCGGCTACCTTGCACAGCACGGTATTTCAGCTCGTCTCGCGGCGGATTGCAGTTTTCTATCGGCCCCAGCACAGGCGGCGCGAAGGAACCAGCTCCTGGTTTGCTCCGGGCTCAAGCCGCCCGAGGACTCCGTGGTTAGACGTTGGGCGCGCGAGTTGAAATGTTCGCGTATCGTGCTGTCTAATGATTTTTATCCGCGCTTTTCCGGAAAGAAGACTGCTAAATCCGGGTCGGCGGAAGAGTCGTTCCGCATGATCGCCTCATCGCGATTCGTGATCTCCAGCAGCTTTCACGGCTGCATCTTCGCCGCCATCCATGCCATTCCGTTTCTGCCTGTTCAAGTTTCGGGCCAACCTGCAAAGACAATGGTCGCTGCAGTCGAAGCGATGGGGCGTCATGCACAAGGAGTTTGCTTTGAAGGTCCAGGATACGTGAACGCAAAGTGTGACGAGATTCAGCACGAGATGCGGGAACGTGCGAGGTGGTTGCGGAAGCGGGCTTCGTTCAACGTTCCTGCGAACAGCTGATTGGACTCGCCGGAGCTCTCGCCAAACGAGACGGTATCCAGCGTGCCTGATGCCGGTCTGCGCTTCCTTAAAAATTACGAATCAGGCGATAGCTTTTGCTTGCCATCGAGTGAGACTTCGGTGACAATGGTCGAGCAAGACTTCGGCGACAATGGTGCGGCACAATCCCCGTGCGGTAACGAGGTACCCAGATGTCTGGCGAACCGTGGAAAATTCCTCTTTCACATGTGCTCTATCAGCGCAGGTGGCAGGCCTGCCAGGAGCCGTTTCCCCACATGGTGGCATATGAGGTCTTCACACCTGATTTCTACTCATGGCTCGACAGCGCTTATGGCAATCTGCTGGCATTGGGGCTGTCAGAAACGCCGGCGAAGGGCCAGTTTTCACGCAATATTTCCAATTATGACGTGTACTCGATAGGCTTGTCCCCAGATACACCCGCGCCGTTCAACGTGTTTATCTCCAGGCCCTGGCATGATATGCTCGCCAATCTGGTGGGCATCGGTACCACAGGCGACGTCAATGGCGGCTTCCATCATCACTCGGCGGGAAGCAAGAGCGGCCAGGTGCATAACGACCTGAATCCGGGCTGGTTTATTGATTCTTCCGATCCGACCCAGGTGAATGTTGCACAGAACGATTTATGCGTATACACGAGCGGAAAGACCGGTGTCGAGGGCCTGCAAGTGCACCAGGCGATCCGGGCTATCGCCGTGTTGTTCTATCTGCACAATCCACCCTGGACCGGCGCCGAAGGCGGCGAGACAGGCCTCTACTCTCATCAAGCACAGCCGGTCCTCAATCCGGACAAAACAATTCCCCCGATCAACAACTCACTGCTTCTCTTCGAGTGCCGTCCAAACTCCTATCACAGTTTTCTGACTAACCGGACCTCACCGCGAAACTCCATCATCATGTGGCTGCACCGGCCGGTGGAAGATGTGTTGGGCCGATGGGGCGAAAAGTCGATCAAGCAATGGAAAAACGGACCTAAGAATTCAAAATCATGACCAACCAATCTGGCAAGAAAGTCTGTCTGTTAACCGGCGGCAGCGGCACGCTCGGCATAACCTTTTGCCAAATGTATGCTGCCCATTACGACATCGCTCTGGTGTACAACGAACACCAGCCCAAAGTGCCGTCGCAGATCATCAAACTCGTTGATCCGTTGTCGCCCGCTGCCGCCCTGCCTGAAAACCGGCAGGCAGTTTTTGCCATCAAGGCCGACCTCCTACAGGAGGAAGACCGGCAGCGCGTCGTTGAAGTAACGCTGGCGAAATTCGGAAGGATCGATCTTCTCGTGAATGCGGCGGGTTGTGCATACTGGGCATCCATGTTCGACGGCGATCGCCTCTACGAGAGTTTTCTTGATCAGTTTGAACTGAACGCCTTTGTTCCGCTGAGGCTGAGCTCCTTGGTGGTGGAAAAATTCTGGAAGAACCGCCTCGACGAAAACCGGTACTACAACCGCTCCATCGTCAACGTGTCGAGTACCGCGGGAGTTTATATTTACCGCGACCAGGGGCAAAGCGTATACAGCGCATCGAAGGCCGCGCTCAACTACCTGACCATGCACATGGCGGAGGAGTTTAGCATCGCCGGAATCCGCGCCAACGCAATCGCACCCACCAGCTTTCCCAGGCTCATTAGTACCGAGTCCGTGGCAGATGGCATTTATCGACTCGCGGAGGGCAGTCCGAACGGCAAGATCATGGTTCTCGACGTGACCGGTGAAAGCTGGCTCTAAAGGGGCACGCGGCTCAATGCTTTCTATATGGGCGGTTAGAACCAAATTCACTCTGCAAAATAATGCATGCTCGTTTGGCCGCAAGCTGCAAATAGGGAAGGTTTACCAAAGAATAATCACAAGATTTTTTCTTGCGCGGAATACAATCCTTTGCTATATTTCAAGTCTCTGGGCTCGGTTTCGCTAGACATGTTCGATGTAATTCCCCACATTGAGAGGTCTAAGTATGCCGCAATCCCCCCCGCCGTATCCTCCATTGACTCCTAACCCACCTAATCCCCCCTATCCTCCCGTAGGCGGCGGTGGTGGTGGAAGCCCATATCCTCCGTATCCCCCTTACCCACCGTATCCTCCATACCCCCCATATCCTCCGTATCCCGCGGAACCGGAACCGGCGCCGTGTCCATGTCCTGCGCCTTGCCCGACGCCGTATCCGGCACCGTGTGGGCCGGGGATGGGTTACTATCCCGGACCGGGACCATACCCATGTCCGTGGGGACCCGGGACAGGCCCGGGCACACCAGGCACAGGTCCGGGTACGCCAGGCACTGGGCCGGGCACAGGTCCAGGCACACCAGGCACTGGGCCGGGCACGGGTCCAGGCACACCAGGCACTGGGCCGGGCACGGGTCCAGGCACACCAGGCACTGGGCCGGGCACAGGTCCGGGTACACCAGGCACTGGGCCGGGCACGGGTCCGGGAACGACCCCGACACCCACGTCGAAGCCGACGCCTACACCGACGTCCAAGCCGACACCTACACCGACGTCCAAACCCACGCCTACACCGACGTCCAAGCCGACACCCACGCCGACGTCGAAACCGACGCCTACACCAACGTCGAAACCGACGCCTACGCCAACGTCGAAGCCGACGCCTACGCCAACGTCGAAGCCGAGTAGCGGATCTGGCAGCGGCTCCGGTAGCGGTTCCGGCGGCAGCGGCTCCGGTGGCAGCGGCGGCTCCGGCGGCTCCGGTGGCAGCGGCGGCTCCGGTGGCAGCGGTGGCAGCGGTGGCTCCGGTGGCAGTGGCGGCTCCGGCAGTGGTCCTGGATCAGGATCAGGACCCGGGTCAGGATCGGGACCCGGATCGGGATCAGGACCTGGATCTGGATCGGGGCCTGGATCGGGGCCTGGATCAGGACCCGGATCAGGACCCGGATCAGGGGCTGCTGCTCTTCCCAAACGCTTCTCGGCGAGGCGGTCGAATACGCGAAGTGCTGCAAAAACGCAGAGCAGACTGTCGAATTCGCGAAGCGCTGCAAAAACACCGAGCAAGGCAGCACACAAGAAGAAGTCACACAGATGATGTCGATACCCCCGGCCCAATCCTCGGGCCGGGGGCATCCTTCGGGCTGGCCGTTTCATGATGTTGCTCTTGGAGTTGCCCCTCCAAAGCCGCGTGCTAAGGCAACCCCCAAACCAATCTCCATCAGATCTAACCGGAAAGGAAAAAGAACGCTGTATGGCGGCTCAACAAAGACTCCCGGAGCGTTGGCGAAGCTGGGTTGCGGAGAACATCCTGCTGGAAGCCGACCCGGAGCAGATTGAAAACGACGCTGTCGCCGCGGGCATGAATCGCTCCCTGGTTCGTGAGGAACTCAAAAGGGCGCAAGGGAGCCCTTACATCGAAGGCGGCCGCTGGGTGATGCAGCGCGTGAACAAGCTGGAGTCACTTATGCGCATCCGCGTGGAAGCTTTCCGCCAGAACAAGACCAACGCATGTGTTCCGTCTCGGCACCGATTGCCAGCATCGACGTTTCGCGAGAAATATTACGCGCTGAATAAGCCACTAAAGATTTTGGGTATGGTGGACGACTGGCCCGCAATGCAGAAGTGGAGCCCTGAGTATTTCCGGGATAACTACGGCGAAGAGATTGTCGAGATAACCTCTGGACGAGATGCGGACCCGAGATACGAAATCAATCTCGATGATCACCGCACCCAAATGAGGTTTGCTGATTTTATTGACCGCGTTGAAGCCGGGGAGGGCAACGACTCCTACCTGGTGGCGAATAACCGATTCTTTGAGCAGCCAGGCATGAAGGGTTTGCTGGCCGATATCGGACCACTTCCTGGATTCTTGACGCGAAAAAAAAGAGCTCCACACACCTACATGTGGTTCGGGCCTGCCGGAACGGTCACGCCGCTTCACCACGACACCATGAACATTCTCTTCTGCCAGGTATACGGCAGAAAGCTGGTTTCGCTCATTTCACCCGATGAGAGCCCGTGGCTCTATAACGAGTTAGGGGTTTTCAGCGAAGTAGACTTTGAGAATCCCGATTTCGAAGTCCATCCGCTCTATCAGCATGTGGACCGCATCGAAGTCGAGATGAATCCCGGAGAGATACTGTTTTTGCCAGTTGGCTGGTGGCATCACGTCCGCTCCCTGGAGACAAGCATCTCAGTATCGTTTACCAATTTTGTTTTTCCCAACGACTATGAGTGGCGTCAACCGGAAATCCGTCGCGATGCATGATCTTTTCCACGATGCCTCAACTTAGCGAATTCACGGGAGCACACTACGGGGAAGCGATGGTGGTGTGCGGCCTCGGCAGGTCCATTCGTTCCTTTCGCAATCCAGAGAGGTTTCGCACCATCGGTGTCAACGACATCGGCCGTGCTTTCACTCCGACCTATCTGTTTGTGATGGATACGCCCAAGAGCTTCGGCCCGGAGCGTTTCCAATTCATCAGGGAATCGCATGCCTCCTATATTTTTACCGACCAGGATCTTGGCTTGGATAAACCCAACATCGTCAAATTATCTATCCGCCAGAGCCTCACCGCGCGTTTCGATGACCCGGAAACTCTATACATGATTGGCCGGCCCCCAACTTCGCCATTCCTCGCAATTTGTCTGGCCGCCCAAATGGGGGCAAAAGCCATAGGTCTGATCGGCGTTGATTTTGTTGATGGCCATTTCTTCTCTGCCGATGGCGAACACAAACTTTCCAAGGGCCTCGCGGGAATCAATGCGAGATTCTACCGGCTTGGCAGCACGCTACTGGAGCGGGGAGTGAAGGTATTCAACCTGAGTGCTGAAAGCAGGCTGAATGCGTTTCCGCGCCTCAGCCCGGATGCGTTCTTCGCTCTACAACAGAGCGCGATAAGCCGCTCGTGGTCGCGGCCAGCCAAGAGAGTGTGCCTGTTTTCCAACTCGCGCCCAACGAAGAACCTGCGCACGATCGCGCGGCTGATTAACAGCAAGACAACCGTCTCCTGCCGCCTGATTGCTCCTGAATCCCCGGATATTCAGCCGGCTTCGTCGCCGGAGATCGAAGAGGACGTGCTCTCCAGTGCGACAGTAAAACTCGAATGTGACAAAGTTCGCTTTCCTGATCTCACCTCGGTCAACGGCAGCTTCCCGCAAGTATGGGATCGCGAGTTGCGGCCTTTGCTTTTCAAGCAGACGAAGAGAGCACCAAAGCTTTTCCGCAGCCGTGCGCTCAGTGTCTGCGTGATTGTTTCTCAGGGCGAAGCGACTGGCGATGAAGCCGCGGAAACGGTGCGCAATCTTTCCGCGGGCATTCTTGCCGGCGATGAACTGGTGGTGCTCAGCAGCGGCGCGGGTTCAAATGGGTCGCCTTCCTGTCAGCGGGAATTCAAGCGGATCAAGTATGCTGAGCCACGTTCTGGCGAAAGCTGCATCGCCGCACGTGATCGAATCGCCCGGAATTCAAGCCAGGATATTCTCATCTTCACGGACTCCAACATTCAGGCCCCGCAACGGTGGCTTGAATTGCTTTTGCCATCCTTTGACGATCCGGAAGTAGCAGCCGCTGGACCTGCGATCGTTGATCTTTATGACCGGGAATTCAAGGGCTACGGCATCAAATGGGCGGATGCCGGACTGAGCACCGACTGGCTGCCCCGCCGCGGCGACATGCCGTATCCCGTACCATTTCTGCCGCGTGTCTTCCTCGCCGTAAGACGAACGGCTTTTGAGTGCGTAGGGGGATTGGATGCCGGCATGCAAGGCGTCATGGGCGATGACCTCGAGCTCTGCTTCCGATTCTGGACTCACGGATTTCAATGCGTCGTTGTGCCTGAATTCGAGGTCCTGTGGATGAACGCGTTTGCTGCCGGCGCGATTCGCGCCAGTGATTATTGGTGCGACCAGCTCTACAACATGCTTCGCCTCGCCTCAGTTCACTTCGGTGTTAAGCGGAGAGATGATTTCGCCAGAGAACTGGCTTCCGACCCCCTCTTCCCGTCGGCCTCAGCCCGCGTGGCAATGTCTGATGCAATAGCGCGGCGCAGGGCGCTGTGGGCAATGCGGAAGTACTCAGACGAGTGGTTTTTCGCACACTTTCGAAATTTGACATAAAGGCCGGTCGGTGCGAATGGGTGGTCTCTTTTTCAAGCTCTATCACGCGGGCATGAGCAACTGCCGGATGTCGCTGGACATTGGAGTCGGACTGGCGCATCTGACGGGACGGACGCTCGTGCCTTACGGTGTGAGAGCTCCATGGAGCAGCCATCCGCTCCTCGGCACTCAGAAGGACACGACACATTGCGCAACGGTGCTCGACCTCTTTCAGCTGCCGGTGGGTGTTGATTATGGGCACCAACGGGTGACGGAGATTGATGAGGAGCACGCAAACCGCCCATGGACCGGTGGTGTTTATGACTCCGCTCTCATAATTGATGAGGAATTGTGCCCTGACAGTGAAGATTTTGTGGCTTTCCGTAACCGTAGGCATTTTGTATGGTATTTATCCCACGCGCCGTCGGACGATGAAAACATGCTCGTAGACAATGAGACGCTGGGATTTTACTCGCACTTCTTTTACGGTGCCCCAGAGAAGCTGGCGGAATTGCGGGAGCTGCTTCGGCGCATACGCCCAGAGACTCCTTACCGCGAACTGGCCATGCGAATCGCAAAGTCCCTGGCCCCCTTCAATGCAGTACACATCCGACGGGGTGATTTTCTCTATTCAGGTATCAGTCTGCGTGCCAATCGCGTCACCGGCGGCGAAGTGACCAAGAACCTCGCGAGTCGCTTTTCTCGCAACGACCGGCTGGTGGTTTGTACAGACGTCTCTTCTGCGGACTGGTTCGCGCCACTTCTCAAATACTTCCGCCACGTAGTTTTCCTTGATCAGCTTCTTCTGCATGATCCCTGGGCGGCCGAGTTCCGCGCGCTGCCTTTTCATGACGACACGGTGCTGGCGCTGATCACGCAACTGGTGGCTGAAGAAGCGCAGTGTTTTGTCGGAACTCCCTTCAGCAGCTTCACATCTCTCATTCAACGCGCACGCGGTTTCAGGAAAAAACAATCAAAGTTTCTTTACTGCTATAGCGACTGGGATCCGCAGCACGTGCCCTTCAAGCGCTGTGAATTCCCTGAGGTGCAGGACGGCCCGTACTCCTGGAACCGGACTCTTTATCCCGTCATGCCGGGGGTGTACTCGTGGTTTCGGGAATGGCCCGAATGTTTTCAAAGTGCGGCAGTGGGCAATGGCGGAACCGTTGCACCGGCGGGAACCGTAACTTTAGAGGCTCGCGAGGCAGAAGTACATGGGGTGGAAGCGCGATATGAGCAAACGTACTTGCTCGATAACATCGGTTACTGGACAAATCCGGACGATTACGTATCGTGGGAGTTCACTATTGAGAGCGAGCAGCGTTATATGGTCGCAATTCGCTACGCTTGCCCGCGGAATTGCGCCGGAGGCACTTTCCTCGTCGAATTGAGCGGCGGCGAATCTGTTTGCGGTACCACTGTAAGCACGGGAGACTGGACCATCTTCTCAAGCTGGCAGTGGCTTGGAAAAATAAACCTCAGTGAGGGGCAGCACCAGCTCAATGTCCGTATTCTCAGCATGCCCGGGGAAGCGGCAATGAACCTAATAGGAATACGACTGACTCCGGTGAGCGAGTAGACACTTTTGCCGTTGCTCCTTTGCCCGGCTTAGCTCTTGCGTTAAGCGAATCACTCACCAGAAAAGCGGCGGAGGCTCGGTCTCCATTTCAATTCGTGCAATCGCCCGGTACCGTGCACTGCCCCAGGGAAGCGGACTCCTGGCAGCTATTGCTTTGCTGGCAGACACAATTCTCGGCAATCGTGGAATCGAAACATCTGTAGAGCGTTTGGCCATCTTTGTCCGTTACACAGGGCATCTGTGGAGTTTCGACTACCGGTGGAGCTCCGGCGCATATACCCATGCCGGCGGCAACCATAGCGGGGGTGCAAGGAACGCCTGCGCCATAACCGCAGCTCGCTTCGCACACAAGGTTGTTGGCGCCTTCCAACTGGGAATGCAATCCCGTTTGGCACGCAGTTCCAGTGGAGCATAGCGGTTGCTGTTCTCCGCCGCAAGGCTGGCATATGGAACTGGATCCCTGTTGCACAGGCGTTAGATTGGGTTGGCATGCTGTTCCGCTGGTACATGCCACCTGGCCCTGATTGCCGCATGAGCAGAGCGGGCCCGCGACCACAGAACCTTCCAGGCATCCCGATGGACAAGGGTACTGGCCGATCTTGCCACAGGTTCCGGCAAATGCGCAATTCGGTCCCCAGGCGACCGAAGTGCTAGCCGCTGCGGGGTCTAAAGACGGATTGTCAACGGCAAGTACAGAGATCGTTTGGGATCCATTGGGAGAGCATCCCGAGACGTAGCTGTAATCCCAGTCGACCTTGAATGAACCGCCCGTGCAACTCGGGTCGGCAATGTGAGCCACTGGTGGCCCTGAAGGCATTCCTAAAACAGATACGCTGGCACATTTCGGCGTTGTGCTGAATCCGGTGCCGACCACCACGAGGCGTGCGGGGGCAGTAGCCGTGTTGGCCGTGATTTTCGGCTTGAGCATCGGGTTGCATCCCGTCAAAAGCCCTGTCGCTGAGAGAGCAATCACAAGAGTTATTCTCATAACCATCCTTTGCGAAGTGCTGGTTGCGTTGTTTCGGCAGTAGGCACTTACCCGGGAAAACGGCTCAGGGGAGCGAAGCCTCCAGGGAGCCAGCCTCCATTTCAGTTGGTGCACACACCTGGTACCGAACACGACCCCAGGGAAGCAGACTCTTTGCAAGAATTACCTTGCTGGCAAATACAATTCGGGGCAATCGTGGAATCGAAACATCTGTAAAGCGATTGGCCATTCTTTTCAGTGATGCAGGGCATTTGGGGACTTTCGACGACTGGGGGAGCTCCGGCGCATACACCCATGCCGGCAGCAACCATGGCAGGGGTGCAAGGGACCCCTGCACCATAACCGCAGCTTACTTCGCATACAAGATTGTTGGCGCCTTCCAACTGGGAATGCAATCCTGTCTGGCACGCATTTCCCGCGGCGCACAACGGTTGTTGCTCCCCGCCGCAAGGCTGGCATTTGGTACTTGATCCCTGCTGAATCGGAGTCAGATTAGGTTGACATTGATTGCCGCTGGCACAAACGGGCTGACCCTGCTGCCCACACGGAACACAAGTACCCTGTTGAGAAGTCAAATTCGATTGACACTTGTCTCCGCTATCGCAAACGGGTTGACCCTGCTGACCGCACGGGACACAGGTACCCTGCTGAGAAGTCAAATTGGATTGACATTTGTTTCCGCTGTCGCAAACAGGTTGGCCACCACCACCGCATGGCTGGCAGACTGAACTCGATCCCTGTCTAACCGGGGTTAAACCAGACTGGCATTTCGTTCCTGAGGTACATTCGAGCTGACCCTGAGCTCCACATGAGCATTGTCCGGTTGTATTTGAAACAGAACCTTGCAGACAACCGGCAGGACACGGGTATTGCCCGAGGTCCCCACAGGTTCCAGCGAATGCGCAGTTTGGTCCCCAAAGAATGGACGTGCTGGCAGCGGCGGGGTCCAATGTCGGATTGTCGATCGCGATTACGGTCACCGGCTGTGGAGTAGTAGCGTTGCAGCCGCTCACATATTCGTATTTCCAAGTAAATCCTCTAAACCCACCGGACGTACAGGCCGTAGGCGCTCCCATCTTGGCACCGGGAGGGCCTGAAGGCATTCCCCACACAGACAAGGTGGCACAAGACGCGGTCGGGCTAAATCCGGAACCAGTCACCAGCAGACGGTCTGGAGCGGTGGCCGAGTCAACTCTGATCTTTGGTTTCAAAGTCGCACTGCAACCTGCCAAAAAACCTATCGATATGAACGCAAGCAGCGGAGATGACCTCATAGAACTCCTTTGCCAGTGCTGTATTCCACGTTCAAAAAAGGGGTCGTGCACTTTGGGGAAAAGCTAGAACCGGCCGCTCGGGTCGATGGGCCGAAGTCTATCACCAACTCTCTCCATGTTCCGGCAAGCAGGCGTCACAAGCACATTTGTCCAGGCCGGCTTATCGCCCGACTATTCCAGGACTTTCATATTTCAGATGTGGCCTGGCCGACAGTGAGAAACAATGACAAATCTGCCTGATTCTCGCATTGACTGCACCGGAACCAGGGGAGTTCAAGCTGCGCTTTCAGTTCCGATGCATCCCCTCTGGGTTCCCAGAGGCTCCCGGTAGTTTAATCCAATTCAGGACATATTTTCAACATCAAAAAGAATTTCTGCCTAGACGGACAAAGCGCTCGTGGTGGCTCATGAGAACTCAAAAAAGTCGTAAAAAACGCTGCAATAAACTCCATATTGGTGTAATGTCTTGTTCATTCAGAGTCGGCGCTGCGTTCCCCACCCTCAACTGCGGACGATTTATTCAAGTCAACGGTCAAACGTCTACGGGGCGGTCGCGACACTTGAAAAGGAAACCGGCGTCTGGCCGGATAAGTCCTTCTCGCAGCAAAACTCCCTCGAGGTGATTGCCAGTGATCGACAACATGCCGGCCACACTCGGAATTCACCCCGAACGACGGACGCTTTACGTCTATGGATTCCCGTCGCTCTACGGCGGAGCCGGCACTGAACTCAATGATCAGATTGCTATCTGGCGGAGTATGGGAATGAGGGTCCACATCATTCCCACCAATTCGGGCTACAAGCACGAGCCGCTCTACCCCGAAATGCTGGCTAGCGGGGTGGTCGTACACGAGCACAACGGGTTTTCTTCCATCGACCGCGATGCGCCTGTCTTCGGCTTCTGTAACTCAGAGTTTCTTGAGAACATCGACGCAATCCGCGAGTATTCTACAAACACCGTCTTCGCCAACTGCATGACCTGGCTATTCGAAATGGAGAAAAAGCGAATGGCGGAAGGGAAGATTCGCACCTTCCTCTATCAGAACGATGATGTGCGCGTCGCCCAAAGTGCTGTGCTCAAAGCCCTGAACCCAACGGCCGAGGTAAACTTCCTCACTTTCGTGCCCTACTTCGATGCGTTGCGCTTTCCGTTCGTCGAGCAACGAACCAGCGAGTTTTTCGGTTGTGGGCGCATCTCCCGGCAGGACGCGGATAAGTTCGCGCGCAACACGCTCCACATTTACGAGTACTTCGTCGCCCCTAAATTCAAGCGCGGGCTCTTTCTCGGCTTCGACCAGAGGTCCGAGCAAAAGATCGGCAAGCCCTACGCGTGGATCAGGACCGCCGCGGACCAGAATGAATGCAGCCAACAGGACTTCTATCGCCACTGTGAGATCGTTCTCCAGCCCTCGGACACGACTGAGAACTGGCCCAGGGTCGGTCTGGAGGCTATGGCGAGCGGCTCGATTTTAATTGTTGACAATCGCGGTGGCTGGCGTAGACAAATAGAGCATGGCGTAACAGGATGGCTGTGCGACCATGAGAGAGACTTCATTTACTACGCGAGCAAGATGGCCTATGAGCCGCACCTGCGCGCGGAGATGGCCTGCCGCGCCAGAGATCGCGTAGAGCCACTCGCAGGTGCCGCTGCCTCGCAGCAAAGCTGGACCGAAGTCTTCAAGGTAATTTTGTACCCAGGCTACGCTGCTCGGTTCGGCCGACCGCATCCGTCTCCCCACGGGAACTCGCTGTAACCAGGTTATGAGGCGCTTTTGCATCCCACGCCACGTGGAAACAAGCCCAAACGATGGAGGTAAGAGACGATGAGTTGCTCCCTAGGCAGCCCGACCGTGCAGTCGATCCAGTATGTCTCTGGAAGTCAGACAGAGATCCAATCGTTGACCCTCACGGGGACCGTTACAGGCAGTTGCCAAGCCCTCGACATCACCCTTTATCAAGGGACGCAGGTTGTCTGGTCATCGACAGGGCCAGGCGGGCAGGTGGCCACTGTAGCCAGTGGAATGTGGACGCTGACGCTGAGCTTTTCGTCGACCGCGGGCGGTTCCATCCCTTGCGGCAAAGAGTACAGCGTCATCGTTAGCTGCGTTGAGGGCGGAACATGCTCAATCGTCGGCAAGTTCATACTCCATTGCCCCTCGTCGAGTTCGTCGAGCAGTTCTTCCCCGGGGTGCTCCGTGACGATCCTCGCCATTACCGGTTCCGATTCGAACAATCCACCCACCGATGTAATTGTTCTGGGAACCGCCAACGGTTGCAGCAGCGTGGATATCGCATTCAATGCACACGTGGTCGCCACAGGCGTGCCGGTTTCAAGCGGGAATTGGAACGCGCTGATTCAAAACGTTCCTGGCCCCGGCCTTAAGTGCGGCGAGGGGGCCCGGATCGTGGCAACTTGTTCCAGCCCGAGCGGGCAATGCAGCCCAGGGGTTTGGACCAAACCCATGACCTGCCCAAGCACTTCGGGCAGCTCAAGTTCGTCCAGCTCGAGCAGTTCGAGCTCCTCCTCGGCTAGCTTGGGGTGCGCGCAATTGCTGATATTTGCCATTTCAGCGATCGTGATCGGTGGTCTTATTACGGTAGTTGGCGTTTGCACGGGAGCTGTTTGGGTTGACTGGGTGGGCGGCATATTGGCAGGGATCGGAGTAGCTTCGTTCGTGATTTGGGCCATATTTTGTGCCGCATTCACATCCTGCAGTGTAATGCGCACTGTGCAGTGCCTGCTCTATTGGATCGTCACGGTACTGGGCCCGGCCATAACCGCAGCCGGATTTTCAGATGGAGTGGCTTGCGGCATTGCTGGGCTCGCCACGTGGGTTGGGTGGTTGTATATCAATAATCAACTGATACAGATCATGGTCTACGCCAATTGCGAGCCTTCGAAATGCCTGTGACGACAATTCGTCAAGCCGTCCTGGGCGGCCTGGCTTTCGGGCTCGGCGTCATGTGGCTGTGGGCCGGTGCGCAGAAATTACGCTCGCCGAAAGCTTTCGAGGATGCATGCAAGGCGAAGAACGTGCCAACGTGGGTGTCCATCCTGACCGCGCGCGCGTTGCCGTTGGTTGAAATTGCGTTGGGCGCCGGTCTGGTGGTTCGCTTCTGGGTGCGCCAAGCGGCCTTCATAAGTTTCGCGCTGCTGGTGTCCTTCTCGATCGTGCTCGGATTCGAGTATTTCCGAAGATCTCTTGCCGGTCTGAGCGCCGCAGGCGATTGCGGATGTTTCGGGAAAAAAGGGCGGGGAGTGCTTGCTCCAATGACGTACGCGAGTCCAAAGCGCGTTATGCCGGCGGCTGACTGTGTTGCCGCCCGCAACGTTGTGCGCGCGCTTGTCTTGGCGGTGATCGCCTGGACAGTCGCCTTCGAGTCCTCGAACCGCTGCGCTTGCAGGCGGTGACCTCCACGGAACGACCTTAGGGAGGGCGTTGGGGTTTGGCTAGAGCCGGTCACAGCGAGGCTTTAATGACATCTTTCAAAGAGGATTCTCCGCGTCCCCCTACACCGCGCTCCAGCTTTCGGCTGGTTCTGGCCATGCTCGGAATGGTCGCTCTTCCCGCTGCACTGACCCTTCGCATGGTGCGAACTACGCCGCCCCTGAACGCACTGACGGCCAATTCGTCTCCTTATGGATATACCGTCAGTCTGCTTCTGTTCGTCGTGCCGATCGTAGTCATTGGTCTGTGGTTTTTGCCGTCGGAAGGCGTGAAAGTTTCCAAAGACTCCTTCGCTCGCACCGTTGCAATTCTTTTTCCCGTGGGCGCTGGCCTGGATTTTTTCTTCGCGAGGTCATTCTTCACATACCCCAATCCCGGCGCTACGTTGGGAATCACCGCTCCTGCGCTGGGTGGTGGGGTCCCATTTGAGGAGTATGTTTTCTACTTCACGGGATTCGTGGCGGTGTTGCTCTTGTACATCTGGCTTGATGAGTATTGGCTGGCAGCGTATGGCGTCCGAGCGGATGCGCCAGAAAGAGCGCAGTTCCAACGCTTGCTGCGCTTCCACCCTGCTTCGCTGGTGTGGGCTGTGGTCCTGATTGCGGCGGCCATCGCTTACCGGAAAACCTTCGTGCAGGATGTGGGGTTTCCGAGGTATTTCACGTTCCTTGTGCTCGGTGCACTCGGCCCATCAGCGGTGCTGCTTCCTGCAGCCATGCCAGTGATCAATTGGCGTGCACTTAGTTTGGCGGTATTCATCATTCTGCTTATCAGCCTGCTTTGGGAGGTTACGCTGGCTGTGCCTTATGGGTGGTGGGGTTTCAAGGACAGCGCTATGATCGGCCTGCGCATCACAGCATGGAACCGCCTGCCGATTGAAGAAGTGTGCGTCTGGATTGCCGTCACTTACGCAACGGTGATTGTTTACGAGGTTGTGAGAAGGTGGCAGTCGTCGGGAAAGAGGATTGGGCACGCTCTACTGGGTTGAACCCTTCACACCGGCATGAATTATCGAGATACCCAAGCCAAGCACAAGTGCCGCATGCAATCGATAAATCGGCCTGGACAAGGCCTTTTCGCCCTGTGACAAAAGGGCTCGAAAACCCACCCACTAACCTCGACAAAGCAATCGGCCGGATCTGCACGATCCGGCCGTGTCAAAAGGTGTGGGTTTAGAGACGGCTGACACCGAAGAAAATCAGAGAAAGATGCAGCCCATCAGCTGTGAGGCCTAAAAAGCCTGAAGAGGGCGACAAGTGAGACTCTAATTGAATTCGACTCTCTAAACACCTGGCGAAAAAGACGGACATGGAAATACCTAAAAACCGTGTCTGCCGGGCGGCCCTGAACTTAAACACGAGAATGCAAGCGTGATGGCTGGCGGCAAAATAAAGCTCGGAAGTGCTTGCACCCAACTGCTAAATGATGGCAATCTGGCCATCACCGAGCTCGACATAACCTCGGAGGAATGGTTGATTGTTGATTATCGATAAAGAGAAGTAAACTGCGCGTAAGGAATTAGGATTGAAAGGGGCGGCCTGCGTTTTCTTGCGATATTCCGCTGCAGACTGCGCATCTCCCGCCTGATTCAAGGCATAAGCCAACGTGTAGTAGTAGATTGGCGGCGTGCCCCACGGGTCTTGGTTGTGCGGCGGTTCTACCATTTTCAGAATTGCTGCCGCTTCCTTCCAACGAGTCAAAGTACTGTAGAAAATCGAAACCTCGATGGTACTCCCGCTTTGCGCCCCCATCAGTTCGATAAGCTTGTTCTTGGCTGTCTCATCTCCCGTGAGAAAATACTTCTCCGCCTGAACCAAGCGATCCGCTGGATCGATGTCTTCCACCTTTGCCAGTTGCTGCAAGGCCGCATGTTTGTCCCCCTGATCTCGCGGACAACTTTTTGTGGTTCTGTCGCTGGAACGTCTGGGCCGGCATCCGGAAGCTGCCGATTTGGCGAAACGGTTCCAGGCAGTTGCCGAATCGCGGCAAGGATCGAACGAACCTCTTTCTAATGCCAGGGCACATTATTTACGTGGCTTGATCGCGGGTTATAACGGTAATCCCGCGAAGGATCGCGAACTGGTATCCCAAGCGGTGAAGATCGAACTGGACTACATTGCGCCGCGATTTGAATTGCGCAGCGATACGATTGATCCCGCTGGCCACTAAGGCATTTTCTCTTCACTTGTAGCGTTTCAACAGCATTGCAGGTGGCTTTCGTGATAAATGAGCGGAGTTTGCTGCCCAGACGTTGCGTACGGCCGGACCGCATCCAACGACGACCACACGAGACTCTTCGGCAAGCTTAGGGGAGGCCTTGGGGCACTCAACATTTTGCGTAGCTGAATGACCGCGGAAAATCTTTCAAAATGAGCAATTGCCTTTTTAGAGGGGGCAAGATCGGGGCGATCTTGTTTCGGGAGGCTTAAATACTCAGTCAGCCGGCGCGCGGGTGGTACTCTTCCGAATCACCAGATGCGGCTCTACAATTTCGTGCATCTTCCTGTGCTTCCCCCCGGGCTCGGCGGTTAGGAGATTGCACATCATTTCGGCGCCGATCGTGCCTTGTTTTTCCATGTACTGATTAACCGTCGTGAGGGGAGGATTAAAAAATGCCGCTCCCGGAATATCGTCGAATCCGATTACCGAACAATCCTCCGGCACGCGGAGCCCTGCATTGCTGAGCGCGCCGATTGCTGCGAATGCTGTCAAATCATCGAAGACGATCAACGCGCTGAATCGCTTCCCGTTGCGCAACAGAACTTCCGTGAGTTGGTATCCCTCCTCGTAGGTGGAGTTCCGGCCCTGGATCTCAACCAGTAGCGATCGATCGATGGGAATACCCTTGGCGGCGGCGCATTTCTGAATTCCATCCCAGCGTGGCGAACTGTCGCTCATCGTTTTCGGGCCTTTGATGACGGCGATATTGCGATGGCCTAAATCGTAAAGGTGTTCGACAGCCGCCCATGTTCCCGCCCGGTTATCCACCACCACCGATGCGTAGCGACTGTTTGCGGATTTGCTACCGATAATGACTGCGGGAATGTTGAACCCCTGGATCACCGTCGAAAGCTCGGTCCCAAGGCGCCTCGGATTGGCAATTGCGATCAGGCCCTCCACGCGGCGCTCCATCAGCATCTGCGCGCATTGCCGAAGGCGTTGCGGGGTATTTTGCAGGTCAGCCAGCACCGACATATATCCGACGTTGCCGAGAGAGTTTTCTATGCCGCGAAAGATTGAGGTGCAGTACGGATCAGTCACATCGAACATCAGCAGGCCCACGCTGCGCGTTCGTTTGCTGCGCAGGGCGCGTGCCTGAAAGTTGGGGAAATAGCCCAGTTTCCTCGCAGCCTCTTCAACCAGGCGCTGCGTGGCAGGCGGAATCCGGTGCTCTGCCTTGTTGAGAACCATGGAAACGGTGGCAACGGAAAATCCGGTTTTCTTGGCGACGTCGCGAATCGTTACCACGTTTTCTTGCCCCCAACACCGGTCCTGCGCCTTACAATGCTGCACCGATTCTTTTGCCCGCGCAGGTAGCCTGTTGATCTCAAAATGGATATATTTATTCCCCACATCATATACGCCGGCCAAGAAAGTAAGAGCGAATGAAGAGGACGAAATTCAAGGGCAAATATGCTTCGGAAGTCAGGGCAATTTGTACCTTAATGGTCATGGATGCCGGGGAAATTGCTTGACAAACGATCAACATCCGGAGTATATCACAGGGATGGTGAAACGATTAACCCCATGAACCAGGCTATTTGTGAACCCGAAGAGAGCAGCCCAAAAAATTTTCCCAAAGACCCTTAGGAGGCGCAAATGATCAGCAGCAAGTTTCAGGCATTTCGCAAGAGACTCGGCACCGGTTTAAATTTCCTGTGCTCATCGCTGGCAACGGTAACACTCCTGCTCGGAATGGTTCTAGCGCTTGTCCCGATAACCTTCGCACAGGGAACGGGCGCTATCTCCGGGTATGTCCGCGACTCCGCGGGCGCGTCCGTAAAAGGTGCATCCGTTACCGCGGAGATGAGCGAACAGCATGTTAAACGCACCGGAGAGACAGGCTCGGATGGTTATTTCAACTTCATCAATATGCCCCCCGGGCATTACACCGTCACCGTTGCGGCTCCGGGATTTGAAACGGAATCGATTACCAACGTTGAATTGACGGTCTCACAAAACCTGCGTCTCGACGCGCAACTGAAGGTCGGTCAGGTGCAAACTCAGGTGAGTGTCGTAAGCGCGGGGACGATCGTCGATACGACGTCGAGCGCATTGTCCACCTTGATTGATGATGATCGCGTGGTCGACTTGCCTTTGAATGGCCGCAACGTGATGGGCCTGGCCGAACTTGTGCCCGGCGTGACCAACGTCTCAGCACCGGAAATGTTGTCAGATTCGCGTCAAGGCCCTGAAATGAGCGTGAATGGCAGCTTGCCCAACGCAACGGTCTATACCTTCGATGGCGCATATTTTGAGAATCCATCCCGCAATACAGGTATGAACCTTCCGCCCCCGGATGCAGTTGGCCAGTTCCGCATGCTTACCACCAATTTCCCCGCAGAATACGGTCATAGTTCAGGCGCGCAAGTTGATGTTGTTTCCAGGGCGGGCACCAACCATTTTCACGGCGCGGCGTGGGAGTTCTGGCGCAACAGCGACATGAATGCAAAAGACTACTTCGCCCCGAGTGCGACATTTGAAAATCAAAACCAGTTCGGCGGGGCAATCGGCGGCCCCATTATCAAGGACAAGCTGTTCTTTTTCGGTTCCTATCAGGGATTAACGAATCACTACGCTGTGGTGCCTAGCGAGGCATTCGTTCCCGGCGCGGATGAGAGAAGCGGAAACTTTACGGCAGACTCCGTTACGCTTGTAGACCCTATTAATCCTCTCACAAGCACTCCTTACACCGACCCAACTACCAGTCAGCCGTGCGTAGTGGCCAACGTCATCTCCCCCGGCTGCATCAGTCCGGTTGCCGTCAATTTTCTGAAATTTATTCCTTCACCACCGGTGCCGACCGACACATTTGGACCTCTGGTTACTCCGGCTCCAAGCCCGTTTTCGGTGAACACCTATAACATCCGCATGGACTGGAATCAGAGTGCGAAAAATCTGATCTTCGGCCACTATTTCCAGGAAAACACAAAGAATACATCGCCTTTGGCCGGTTATGACGGAGCCAACATTCCTGGATATGTAGGCACCGCGGTCCAGATCGGGGTATACGACGGCGTCGTTAACGACATCTACACATTCACGCCAAAAATTATCAATCGAGCGACCTTTAACGTTTTGAATAGCACCACCTACGAGAACAACACGGCAACATACAGCAACGCTTCCTTGGGCATCACCGGTGTGCCGCAATATGTCTCCACGGGTTCCATCAATGTGTATGTTGGTGGCTATTTCGATCTGGGGTCCGGAGTCCCGATCACTTTTAATGGGGTCAATTACCAAATATCCGATGATCTGTCGTGGATCAAGGGAAAGCATAGCCTCAAATTCGGCTACGAGTTGCTGAAGCTTCACTTTCTTCAACAGTATATTGGTTATACCACTGCTAACTTCGATGGGTCGCGCACCGGTGATGCGATGGCCGACTTCATGTTGGGCGCCCTTGGCAGCTCGGCGGGGTTCAATGGCAACTTCGGAATTATTACCAACGACGACTATACGGCCTACAACTCGTTCTACGCTCAGGACGATTTCAGAGTCGTGCCGCGCCTGATTATCAACTACGGGTTGCGCTATGAGCCGTTTCTACAGTGGAAGGATGGGCATGGAGAACTGAATACCATCATTCCAAACATGCAATCGACGGTAGACCCAACCGCGCCTCCGGGTGTCCTGTTCATTGGCGATAAAGGCATTTCCAAAGGCATCGCACCCGCGAATAAGAGCAACTTTGCGCCACGGGTGGGCTTTGCTTGGGATGTATTCGGGAATGGGAAAACAAGCGTTCGTGGTGGTTTCGGAGTATTCTACAACTCCGTCAATGCCAACGAACTTGCGATATCAAACGCGCCCTACGAAGGGTCGTTCTCGAATGACGACGGCAACATATCCAATCCGTTTGGAACCACGGGAACTACTGCTCCACCCACTACTGTTACCGGCAAATTCGGGTGCGCACCAACTGGAACATTTCCGTATATCAGCTGTTCACTTTTCCCGCTGCCGCTCGATGGAGAGCTCGCCATAAGCACAAAATTTCGCTTGCCTTATTACGAGGAATACGACCTTTCAATTCAGAGGCAAATAACACCTACAATTATGGTCGAATTGGCGTATGTAGGAAATCACGGATACAAAATTCATGGGCGCGTCCCTTTCAATCCAGCCCAATATGAAACGGACCCAATTACGGGCCTACCGCCTTCTCCGAGCAACGACGACGATCGCGTGATCTATGAGCCGGGCATCATTGACCCGACCAATACGATCATGAAAAACTTTGCACATAGCGACTACAATTCTTTGCAAATTCAGGTGACCAAACGCTTGAGTCACGGCTTAACTGTCCTTGGCAACTATACCCGGGCAAAGTCGCTGGACATGAATTCCACCAATAACAATAACGCCAACATTCCTGATCCGTACGATTTGGGACGAGGCTTCGGCCCCTCAGATTTCGACCGGAGAGACTCCTTGTCGGCATCGTGGATGTACACTCCTCCCATCCATTTATCCAATAAGCTGGCGAATAATCTTGTCGGCGGCTGGACAATTTCAGCCATCCACACTCTGGAGACTGGACTTCCGATCAGCTTTTTCGCCGGCCAGGACGTGGCTCTCGACGGAACGGGGGAATCGCAATTCGCGGAGCTAACCGGGGAACCCATCGCAGTAAGCCATCCCAACAGAGCAGCCGAGGTAGCCGAGTTCTTTAATCCACACGCTTTCGGCCTCGCGGCGCCAGGACAATATGGCAATGCAAGCAGAGGAATACTCTATGGCCCTGCCTTTGCGGAAACAGACGCATCGTTATTGAAGAACTTCACGCTGCACAATCCTTTTAAGCTTCAGTTTAGGGCGGATGCGTTTAATGTTTTCAACCAGGTGAATCTTGCCACCCCGAATTCTATCCTGGGCGGCGGATTCGGTCAGATTGGATCAACACAGCCAGGACCAGTTGGAAATGAGGGTGGAGACGGGCGTCAGCTTCAGCTCGCGTTGAAGCTGCTCTGGTAGGAATCTCAACGGCATAGAGACCACTTTCGGTCATTCGCCCTGCGGTGAGGGGCGGCCGAATCGCTCGCGGAATCATACTCCATGGCTCATCTCCCTTTCCTGGGATCGATGAGCCATGGTGTCCTTTTTGCACTTGCCGAACCGTTCAATCTACCGTGCTCCTGCGTTGCTCAGGCGAACTGGTTCAGGTTGAATCCCAGTTGGTATGTTTCGCCGTGTGCCAGCAGGTCCTCCCATGTCACTTCGCGTTGCCGGTATGCGGCCATGCGGCCCAGCATGCAACTGAGCGCGCTCTCGGCGCCGGAAGCAATCTCGTTGCGCCTGGGACCGGATGTAATGCTATCGATAAAGGCGCGTTCCTTGTCGCGATCGGCAAAGGTCAAATTATCTTGATCCGGTTCCTGATCGGCGCCGGACGGATCCTGCCACTCCCAGGCCTGCGCGCCCTTAATCAAAATCGGGCCGGTGTAACCAACAAATGCATAACCGTCAGAGCCGTAGAAGCGCAGACTGGGATCGGGTGCGTCGTAGTTGCCAAACTGGGTGGAGGAGAAGGCAAGGTGAACGCCGCCGGGATAGGTGAAGTCCACCTGGAAATTGTCCCAGCAGTCGCCGGCGTGGGTCAGAATGGAACGTGCGCCGGTCGCGGTCGCCTTCAGCGGATGAGCGCCAAGAATCCAATTGCAGAGATCGATGATGTGGACATTTTGTTCCACCAGGATATCGCCGGAGAGCGCGCGATCCCAGCACCAATTACGAAGGCGATATTCGACAGCCGAAGCGCCCATGGGCACTTTTTCAGGAAGAGCCGACGTGCAGAAGCAGCCAACCACGCTAGCGATCTTGCCCAGCGCTCCAGCCTGGATTTTTTTTGCAATGGCGGCGATCGGCGGCCCGCTGCGGCATTGAAATCCGATGTCGACGCTTTGATCCGGCTTGACGCGCTTGGCAATCTCCATCGACTGATCTGCCTGGTGGACGTCGATTGCCACCGGCTTCTCGCAGTAGACGTGCTTTCCAGACGCGACCGCCGCTTCCAAATGCTGCACATGGAAAAAAGGCGGCGTAGAAATTTGAATCAGGTCAATCTCTGGTGATGCAACGATTTGCCTGAAGGCCTCCGGGCCATGAAAAAGAAGCTTGCTGTCGATGGGCTGGTGGCCCAAGCCTGAATTGAGCTTGTCAAAGTGGCTCCGCGCGGCCGCCAGCTGATCGGGGAAGAGATCAGCGAGCGCCACAACCTGGGCAGAAGTGTTTTGTGAGAATGATTCAGCCACATAAGTGCCCCTGCCTCCGCAACCAAGCAAGCCGATCCGCACGGCGGAGTTAGCCCGATAGCCGAATGTAGTTTCGGGCTTGAGCAGAAGCAAAGCCGACGCAGCTACGGTACCGGTCTGAAAAAATTGTCTGCGATTCATTCGTCCTCCTCTCTTGAGAATAGTCGAAAGTCGATCGATAGCATGCTCGGAATAAGCACAAAATTGCACCCGCCCTGATATGAAACCTGCGATTTTTCAATTCAAAGCCCTTTGGGCGCTAAATCAGCCGCTCTAAGGGCGCCAGTACAACTCTGCAAGGTGTGTCAAAACACCTCCCGCAGACATTTTTCTGTTCCTATAAGATATCTGTGTCCTTTTTGAATGGCCTCGGAGATATCGAATCCAAATACCCTTTGGAGCAGACCGTGAATAAAGCCTTACCCGCAACAAAATTCTTGAGCCGCAAACCTGGCCTGGCAGTGCGCTGTCTAATCGCGCTAATTGTCATTGGCCTGATAGCTTCATTCGCGTGCGCTCAGAACTCGTCCGTCAGGATCCGTGAAAACCTGAATGCAGGTTGGCAATTTGAGCGGCAGGTTCACGGCAGTGGAGCTTTGGGATCGTTTGATCGCGACAACACGGACGGCGCAACAATTGAGCCCAGATTTGCCGGAGCGCCAATGCCGGAGTATGACGACTCCACATGGGATACCATCGATCTGCCGCACACCTGGAATGCATATGACGTTAGTGACGAAGAGCCTGGCTACTGGCGGGGTATCGGCTGGTATAGAAGACACTTTCGCGTCGACAACAAATTCGCCGGCAAGAGGATCGTTCTTGAATTCGAGGGAGTCAACCAAACAGCCAACGTCTGGCTGAACGGAACATTTGAAGGCACACATAAGGGTGGCTACACCGGCTTTTCCTTCGAGATCTCCCCTCGCTTCGGCGAGGACAACGTCCTTACGGTGGAAGTGAACAATTTGTTCGACAGCACCGTGCCGCCAACCGTAAAGACCGACTACAGTTTTTACGGCGGCATTTATAGGTCTGTCACGCTACTTATCACCGATCCTACATATGTATCTGAGATGTACTGGACAACTCCAGCGGTAAGTCAGACCGAGGCCGATGTGGAGCTTCACAGCCAGGTTACAAACCAGAGATCCCGTGTTATAAGCCTGAATCTGAATCAGCAGATTTTAGACCCGGATAACAAGTTGGCCGCATCAGTAGACACGCCTATCTCTCTCGGCCCCGGCGAGACAAAGGTTATCACCCAAAGGTGTAGCTCACTCAAGGAACCGAAGCTCTGGTCGCCGGCAACGCCAAATCTCTACCGGATACGCACCTTGCTCACTGAAGGGCAGCGAAAGGTCGATGATCTGGATACTCCGCTGGGCATCCGGTGGTACAAGTTCGACCCGCAGCGCGGCCTTATTCTCAACGGCAAGCGCATACAGGTTCAAGGAACTAACTGGCATCAATCCTATCCCGGCATGGGCAATGCAATGCCAAAGTCGCGACAGACCAAGGATATTGAAGCCATGCACGATATGGGAGTTAACTTCTGGCGAACGTCTCACTATCCGCACGATGTTTCCACAATGGATGCGTCCGATCGACTGGGTTTGATGGTGTGGGAGGAACTACCGATCAACAAAGAGATTGGAGACGTGGACGCCTACACACAGAATGTCTTGAATATGGCCCGGGAGATGATTCAGCGAGACCGCAACCATCCTTCGGTGTTTGTATGGGGGATTGCGGGAGAAATCAATGCGCCCCTCTCCGTCGTCAAGAAAGTGATAAAAACGGTGGCTGATGACTATCGCACAATGGATCCCACACGGCCCGTCGGCATGCATGCTCCGCGGGGTGAAGAGATTGAGGAGCTCGTCGATATTGTCGGAGGAGGCACGGATGCAGAGCATCTGCAACATCCCAACCGGCCCTATCTCGACGCAGAGTACAGCGCCGCGCTGATCGGTCGCGGTATCTACGGATCAGGTCCGCAAAGCGAAGAACGGGGACTCGAACGCCACGAAAAATACCTGGGCGAATTGAATCGACAACCATGGAAGGCGGGCGGCTGCATCTGGGACCAGGTCGACAATGATGGAGAAACCTATGACCCCGTTATCCCCCACATTGTTTCCTTTGGGATGGAAGATATTTGGCGGATTCCTAAAGAGGTGTACTACTTCTATCAGAGCCAATGGACCGAGAAGCCGATGATGCATATCGTGGGCCACTGGACCTGGCCCGGCCAGGAAGGAAAGATGCGTGAGGTAAGAGTTTATAGCAATGTTGAAAACGTTGAGTTACTTTTGAATGGGAAGCCGCTAGGCGCTGGAATGAGGAGAGATGACACGGGCTTGCGTCATGCCCCCTTTACCTGGCAGGTCCGGTATGAGCCGGGTGCCTTGCGTGCGATTGCAACCATTGAGTCTCAAAAGATTGAGGACAGCAGGCAAACGGCAGGGCCTGCTTACAAGATTGTTCTAACTGCAGATACTGACCATCTTATCTCGGGAGATTTAGACAGCCTTGCTTACCTGACTGCCTCGGTGACGGATGAGAACGGCGTGATCGTTCCAGGTGATCACTCGGCAATTACCTTCACCTCCTACGGCCCGGGTCAACTTTTGAAACAGTCATGGCTAGGTCACGGTACCGGATACACCTGGAATGCCGTCGACGGCAGGACGCGCGCGGCGTTCCGTGCCACTTCGCGCTCTGGCCAGGCTGTGATTTCGGCGTACTCGCCTGGTCTAATGACCGGCCAAATGACTATAAACGTGACCGCGCCGGGAAAACCTGACGAAATGGACTACCAGGAGAAGTTTGTCAAAGACGAACTGAAGTGATGCGAGACTGCAATTCACGCTCATTTTTAAGGTGAGCCTGTTCCTTGACGTGCCGTGCTGCGATCTTAATTATGTCGAGTAATCCGTGCGCGGAAGAACATTTGATGAGTAACTGGAGCGATGGCGATTAATTGAGGTGACTTTATTCGCGGAGTGATCGTTGCGACCTCCGTTTCGCGATTCGCGAGTAATATGGCAATCGCTCACCCCACCCGGGAAGTGCCAACACGAAGAGGATCGCTTTCCGATTAAGATTGCCCTTGTGCGGCCCCATCGCCAGCAGTCAACAAGGCGGGAATGAACAGACTTCTCTTTCAGTCAGGCTCCCATCGCTCATCGAATGTGCTTTCTCCTCTGACCTCAATCCTAGAGCGATTCAATCGCTTCTTCTGTTCGGGGACTGGAATTTGTAAACAGCTGCCGTGAATCGGTAAGACTGAATAACTACCGTGGCCAGGTCTTTGGACCTGGGACTTCAGGATCGTCCATTCTTAGTTTGACCGGCCGGATTATTCTTCGAACGCGATCTTTCTCTGTTTTTCTTCGGTGTCAGCCCTCTCCAAACCCACACCCTTGGACACGGCCGGATCGTTCAGATCCGGCCGATTGTTTTGTTGAGGTTAGTGGGTGAGTTTTTGAGCCTCTCTTGTCACAGGGCGAATAGGCCTTGTTCATGCTGCCTGCGCCTGATTCTTCC